>ERZ773186.1765-NODE-1765-length-17487-cov-13.365363_pt1 | contig 17487 bp, 13 predicted proteins | sample MGYA00581000_ERZ773186 | MGnify/ENA primary metagenome ERZ773186 (study PRJEB29015, sample SAMEA2737752) | human gut metagenome | biome: human gut; feature: human-associated habitat; material: faeces | place: China | collected 2012 ...
TGCTGGGCGACCGCCTGCCCATCGAGAGCCTGACCGTGATGGTGCAGAAGGAAGCTGCCGATCGTCTGGCCGCCGCCCCGGGTACCCGGGCCTCCAGCGCCATCAGCTGTGCGGTGAGCTATTACGCGACCTCTAAGATGATGTTCACCGCCGCCCCGGGCAGCTTTTACCCGGCCCCCAAGGTGACCAGCGCCGTGGTGCGGATGGAGATCCGCCCCACCCCCGCCGTGCAGGTGGAGGACGAGGAGGGCTACTTTGCCCTTGTGCGCGCGGCCTTTGGCCAGCGGCGCAAGACTGCGGCAAATGCCATTGCCAGCGGCCTGGGGATGCCCAAGGATGCCGTGACCGCTGCCATTGAAGCCGCCGGCTTCGATGCCCGCATCCGTCCTGAGGCCCTGACGCTGGAGGATTTTGCAAAGATCCAGAACGTTCTGGCCCGGTGACTTGTTTTAATAATTCGGTTTTCCAATAGCAGGAGCTCTTCGCAAAGCGTGGAGCGCCTGCTCTTTTAGAATATAAAGCAAAAATACAGTGTCTTTTTGACGAGAACAATTCCGGTTGTTTTGTCTGTGGCATCGTTTGTTAAATTTCCTGCACGCTTTACCATCTAAAAGCAAATATATTTCATCGTTTTTGCGCGGCAGACTTTGCTTTTTGAAGAAAAAGCTGTGCGTGCTCCATTGACATCTTTTTATTTCAATGGTACAATATATGACGTGTTAAGGTTTTGCGGGAGGAGCACAGGTGCAGACAGAGGGGTCTGTTTCTGCGCTCTTTTGTATTCCCTGGCAATACAGGATTCAAAAAACCTCCGCAGAATAGTGGGAAAACAGCAGGACATCCCGCCCTGCACCATGCACTGAAGCACGGAATTATTATAGGGAGGAAAACACAATGAACAACAACTACGAGTCTCATGCAATCAGCCGCCGCAGCTTTCTGAAGGCTTCCGGTGTCGTTGGTGCCGCCGGCATTCTGGCCGCCTGCGGCGGCAACTCTGGCAGCAGCTCCACCGCTGCTTCCTCTGGTGCTACCAGCGCTCCCAACACCACCGGCGCTACCCCGCTGAAGGAGTTCATCTCCTGGGAGAGCACCAACCGTGAGCTGGAGAGCTGGAACATGCTGTACAGCCAGATGGCTTCCGACATGAATGTCACCACCAACCTGTGGGAAGGCCTGCTGAGCTTTGACTGCTACGGCAAGGCCGTGCCTTCCGTGGCCAAGGAGTGGAGCCACAATGAGGACTCTTCCGTTTGGACCTTCAACATCCGTGACGATGTGGACTGGGTGGATGTCAACGGCGAAGTCAAGGCTCACCTGACCAGCAAGGACTTCCTCGTGGGTCTGGAGTGGGTGCTGAACGCAGCCAAGAACCAGGCCAACAACACCTCCATGCCCAACGAGACCCTGACCGGTGCTGCTGATTACTATCAGAAAACCAGCGATATGGGCGATGCTGCTGCCGACCTGACCTACCAGGATATGCTGGACGCAGGCGTGGGCGTTGAGGCTCCGGATGATTACACCCTGGTCTTCACCTGCAAGAATCCCTGCCCCTACTTCGATACCGTTGCTGCCTACACCAGCTTCTACCCCGTCTCTGAGGATCTGATCAACGAGCTGGGCGTTGAGGGCTTCCGTGCCTGCGATTACACCAACATGTGGTACAATGGTCCCTATGTGGTGGAGGAGTTCATCAGCCAGAACACCAAGAGCTACATCCCCAACCCCAACTACTTTGGTGCAAACGATGTGTCCCGCTTCGACCGCTTCACCGTTACCATGATCAGCGACGGCACCGTTACTTTCCAGCTGTACCAGAACCGTGAGCTGGACGAGATGGATGTGGGCGAGAGCACCCTGACCACCATCCAGGCTGATCCCAACAGCGAGTACAATGATCAGCTGTGCGAGAAGCGCCCCAAGAAGTTCAGCTACCAGATGCACTTCAACTACCAGAAGAACAACGAGGACGGCACCCCCGACGACAACTGGAACAAGGCGATTGCCAACACTGCTTTCCGTCAGTGCTTCTACAAGGGCCTGGAGATGACCAACTGGTATGCACGTACCAACAAGATCAACCCCCTGAAGTGCGAGAACGATTACTACACCATGCCCGGTGTCTGCTACAACACCCAGGGCCAGGAGTACTCCACCCTGGTTGCCAAGGAGATGGGCTTCGACAAGGAAGCATACGATGGCAAGACCATGATCCGCCTGCGCGCCAACAACGGCGACATCGCTGACCTGAAGAAGCAGGCCATGGACGAGCTGAGCGCCATCGGCGTTACCTTCCCTGTCCACGCTGCTTACTACATCATCGCCGCCAACTCCACCGCTCTGGACAACGCAACCGTGCTGAAGCAGTGCTTCACCGACAGCTTCGGCGATGACTTCATCGTGCTGGACATCAAGACCTTTGTTTCTTCCCTCACTCAGGAAGTCCGCAATCCTCAGCTGCAGAGCTTCGTCATCAACGGCTGGGGCGCTGACTTCGGCGATCCCGTCAACTTCGTTGGTCAGGAGATCCTGCACGACGACAACGCCTACTACAGCTGGTACTACTCCAACATCGCCAAGGTCGTGGAGGCCGGCCCCGCTGACTGGCAGAAGGATCTGGTGGCCTGCTACGAGGAGTTCACCGATCTGGTCAACACCGCAAAGGCCATCGTTGATGATACCGATGCCCGCTACGCTGCCTTCGCAAAGGCTGAGGCCAGCATGCTGAACAACGTTCTGGCCTGCCCCTGCTACTTCGAGGTTGCCTGGACTCTGACCCACGCCAACGAGTACAGCAAGATCAACGCTGTGTATGGTCCCTGCAACTACAAGGCTGTGAACTGGGAGACCAGCGAAGAGGCTTACACCACCGCACAGTACGAGGAGTTCGCCGCTGCATTCGATGCAGCTACCAAGGCTTAAGTTCCCCGTTTCCCCGCCCGAAAGGGTAGAAATAAAAGTTAAGGGTTCGATAACATGTTAAAATACACGGTTAAGCGGCTGCTCCAGTCGCTTGTCACAATCTTTCTGATCGCAACAGCAGTTTTCCTGATGATGCGCTGCCTGCCGACGGACTACTACTTCACTGAGGAACAGCTCATGAAGTTTACCGATCAGCAGAAGACCGCCGCTCTGGAAGCAGCTGGCCTGACCGATCCCATCCCCACCCAGCTGGTCAAGTTCTATAACAACCTGCTGCATCTGGATTTCGGCACTTCCCGCCGCATTCAGAACGGTGCCCCGGTGGTCAAGGTCATTGGTAAAAAGTTTGGTGTCTCCATGCGTCTGGGCCTCATCGCCTCCGGCATCTCTTTGGTGGTCGGTGTGCTGATGGGCATCCTGCAGGCGGCATTCAAGGACAAGGTATTCGACTGGATCGGCACGGCCTACACCGTGTTCGTCAACGCGGTCCCTTCGCTGGTGTCGTATTCTCTGGTGCTGGTCTTTGGTTCCAAGTACCTGGGATTCCCCACGCTGTATTCCACCCGCAATGTGAGTGCTTCCAGCGTGCTGCCCATCACCTGCCTTTCGCTGGCATCCATTGCAGGCTATGCCCTGTGGACCCGCCGCTACATGGTGGATGAGCTGACCCGCGACTATATCAAGCTGGCCCGTGTCAAGGGCCTGAGCTCCCGCGAGATCATGTTCAAGCATGTTCTGCGCAACGCCATGGTCCCCATGGTGCAGTATATCCCCCAGTCCATCCTGCTGACGGTGGGCGGCTCCCTGCTGATGGAACGCTTCTTCTCCGTTCCCGGCATGGGCCCCCTGCTGACGGATGCCATCCAGCGCTATGACCTGAACGTTGTGCAGACCCTGGTCATCCTCTACGCTGTGCTGGGCATCGTGGGCGTGTTCCTGGGCGATGTGCTGATGATGGTGGTTGACCCCCGTATTACTCTGACCGGAAAGGAGGAGGCTCGCTGATGGCTAAGGCATCGGATTTTGAGGGCAAGAAGCCCGAAGAACTGTTCTACTTTGTGGATTATTCCCCGGAAGAAGCTGAACGCATCGGCTACTCCAACTATTCCTATTGGGGTTCTGTCATCCAGAACTTCCTCAAGCAGAAGGTCGCTGTCTTCTGCCTGATCCTGTTCCTGGCGCTGACGGTGTTCTCCTTCATTGCGCTGGGCATCGGCAAGTATCACTACACCACCCTGATCTCTGATTCCAGCAAGGCTTTCATCAAGCCCAACAGTGAGTACTGGTTCGGTACCGACAACCTGGGCCGTGACTACTGGTGCCAGGTGTGGTATGCCACCCAGGTTTCCATCCGTCTGGCTCTGGTGGTCGCCGTGGGCGAGAGCATCGTGGGCGTGATCTTCGGCCTGATCTGGGGCTATGTGCGCAGCCTGGACCGCTTCTTCACGGAGCTGTACAACCTGATCGACAACGTGCCCTATATCATCTATATGACCCTGATCGCCCTGATGGTGGGCCAGAGCTTCTGGATCATGGCCATCTCCATGATCGCCATCAACTGGCTTTCTATGGCACGCCGTGTCCGCAACATGGTGTTCATGTTCCGTGACCGCGAGTACAACCTCGCGTCCCGCTGCCTGGGCACCCCGCTGTGGCGCGTGCTGACCAAGAACATCCTGCCGTATCTGGTCTCCGTTATCATCCTGCGTATGGCACTGTCCATCCCGGGCACCATCAATCTGGAATCCACGCTGTCCTACCTGGGCCTGGGCCTGGGCATCGATACGCCTTCTCTGGGCCTGATCCTGAGCAAGGTGCGCGGCTTCTTCCTGGATTATCCGTACCTGCTGGTTTTCCCTGCATCCATCGTGTCCATCATTTCCATTTCTTTCTATATCATGGGCAACGCTTTGTCGGATGCGGCTGATCCGCGCAACCACGTTTGATAGATTGGAGAGAGAGACGTAAATGGATAGACAACCGATTATCTCTGCCAAAGACGTGGAGATCACTTTCAGCCTGCGCGGCCGCAAGCTGAACGCCATCCGCAAGTGCTCGCTGGACCTGTACGAAGGCGAGACCCTTGCCATCGTGGGCGAGTCCGGTTCGGGCAAGTCCGTATTCACCAAGACCTTTGTGGGTATGCTGGATGCCAACGGTAAGATCACCGGCGGCTCCATCATGTTTGAAGGCCGCGATATGACCAAGTTCACCGAGAAAGATTGGCTGGGTGTCCGCGGCAAGAAGATCGCCATGGTCATGCAGGACCCCATGACCAGCCTGAACCCGCTGAAGAAGATCGGCAAGCAGATCCAGGAGAGCATTGAGCATCACCAGGGTCTGAAGGGTGAGGAAGCCAAAAAGGCTGCCATCGAGATGCTGGGCAAGGTGGGTATCCCCGACCCCGAGCGTCGGTACGAGCAGTACCCCCACGAGTTCTCCGGCGGTATGCGTCAGCGTGTCGTCATTGCCATTGCAGCGGCCTGCCGCCCGCAGGTCCTGATCTGCGACGAGCCCACCACTGCACTGGACGTGACCATTCAGGCACAGATCCTGCAGCTGATCCGCGACCTGCAGAAGGAGCTGGGCATGTCCGTTATCTACATCACCCATGACCTGGGCGTTGTGGCAAACGTGGCAGACCGTGTGGCCGTGATGTATGCCGGCCAGATCGTGGAATACGGCACCGTGGAGGAGATCTTCTACGACGCATGGCACCCCTACACCTGGGCTCTGCTGCAGGCTCTGCCGCAGCTGGGCACCAAGGGTGAGGCCCTGCCCAGCGTGGATGGTACTCCCCCGAACCTGTTCAATGAGATCAAGGGTGACGCATTTGCGCCCCGCAACAAGCATGCGCTGGCAATCGACTTTGTGCAAGAGCCTCCGTTCTTCCAGGTGTCCGAGACCCACGCCGCAAAGACCTGGTATCTGGACCCGCGCGCTCCCAAGATCGAGCGGCCGCACTCCATCCAGAACCTGCGTGAGAAAATGGGAAAGATGGGAGGCGCCAACTTAAATGGCTGAACGCGAAAAGCTGATTGAGCTGAAAGACCTTCAGATCACCTTTGGCTCCGGTAAGAAGAAATTTGTTGCTGTCGATCATGTCAACTTTGACATCTATAAGGGCGAGACCTTCTCGCTGGTCGGCGAGTCCGGCTCCGGCAAGACCACCATTGGCCGTGCCATCTGCCGCATCAACCCGACCTCCGGCGGCGACATCTTCTTCAAGGGCCAGAAGATCAACGGCAAGATTTCCAAGGAACTGGACAAGGAGGTCATCCGCAAGATCCAGATGATCTTCCAGGACCCCATGGCTTCGCTGAACGAGCGCGCCAAGGTGGAGTATATCATTGCTGAGGGCCTGCTGAACCATCATCTCTACAAGGATCAGGAAGACCTGCATGAAAAGGTGATGAACGCCCTGCATGAGGTCGGCCTGCTGCCGGAGTTTGCCTCCCGCTTCCCCCACGAGTTCTCGGGCGGCCAGCGCCAGCGCATCGGCATTGCCCGTGCTCTGGTCATGGAGCCGGAGTTCATCGTGGCCGATGAGCCCATCTCCGCACTGGATGTCTCCATCCGTGCACAGGTGCTGAACCTGCTCAACGAGATGAAGAAGAGCCGCGGCCTGACCTACCTGTTCATTGCACATGATCTGTCGGTGGTCCGGTTCATCTCGGATCGTATCGCTGTTATCAGCAAGGGCCGCATCGTGGAGTTGGCTGAGGCGGAGGAGCTGTTCCTCCATCCGCTGCATCCCTACACCAAAGCCCTGTTGAGCGCGGTTCCCATCCCTGACCCCAGCCTTGAAAAGCACAAGAAGCTGCTGGTCTATGACCCCTCGATCCACGATTACAGCGTGGACAAGCCGGTCTGGGAAGAGATCGCAAACGGCCACTTCGTGTATGGCAACCAGCGTGAGCTGGAAGGCTACCGCAAGGAGTATGAAAGCCAGCTGTAAGCTGAACCGCTTTCCTGTATTTTAACACAATGACCCCGCCGCGCTGGGAGCTTTCCCGCGCGGCGGGGTTTTGTGCTGTCAGGGAGCAAAAAACAAAACCGGACGCTTCAAAAACGTCCGGTTCTGCTTTTGCGATTGGTTATTGGTTCACTCGATCAGGCCTGAGCGGCTGCGTCAAATGCAGCGGCAAACTCATCGTACTGTTCGGTGGTGTAGGCTTCCTCACTGGTCTCCCAGTTCACAGCCTTGTAGTTGCAGGGACCATACATTGCGTTGATCTTGCTGTACTCGTTGACGTGGGTCAGGCACCAGGTGATATCGTAGACGGTGGGGAAAATCAGGTTCTCGTCCAGGAAGTAAGCCTCGGCCTTGGCAAATGCTGCGTAGCGTGCATCGGTGTCGTCAACAATGGCACGGGCCTCGTTCACCAGATCGGTGAACTTCTCATAGGCAGCCACCAGCTCGGTCTGGTAGCTGGCGGGACCATTGTTCACAATGCCTGCAATGTTGGTCATGTTGCAGCTGTAGTAAGCGTTTTCATCGTGAATGATGATCTGGGTCAGGAAGTTGATGGGATCACCGAAGTCAGCGCCCCAGCCCATGTGGGTGAAGCTCTGTAGCTTGGGAGCCACGACTTCCTTCATGGTGGAGGACACGAAGGTGTTGACATCCAGCACGATGAAGTCGTCGCCGAAGCTGTCGGTGAAACACTGCTTCAGGACGGTGGCGTGGTCCAGAGCGGAGGTGGAGCCGGCCAGAACGTAGTAGGAGCAGTGGACAGGGAAGGTGACACCAATGGCGCTCAGCTCTTCCATGGCCTGCTTCTTCAGCTCGGTGATGTCGCCGTTGTTGGCGCGCAGACGCTTCATGGTCTTGCCATCGTAAGCCTCGCCGTCCAGACCCATCTCCTTGGCCACCAGGTTGGTGTAGTCGGTGCCGTCAGAGGTGTAGCACAGGCCCTTCATGGTGAAGAAGTCGTTCTCACACTTCAGGGGATTGATGGGGTTATAACGGGCGAAGAACTTGTTCAGCACCATGCCCTTGGAGAAGCACTGACGGAACGCCTTGTTGGCAATGGCCTTGTTCCAGTTCTCATCGGGGGTGCCATCGGTGTTCATTTTGTCGTAGTTGAAGATGAAGCAGTAGCTGAACTTCTTGGCACGCTTCTCACACAGCTGCTGATTGTACTCGTTGGAAGGGTCGGACTGAATGGTGGTGATGCTGCTCTCGCCCAGATCCACCTCGTCCAGCTCGCGGTTCTGATACAGCTGCAGGCTGATGGCACCGTCGCTGATCATGGTGACAGTGAAACGCTCAAAGCGGCTGACGTTGGCAGCATCGTAGTAGTTGGGGTTGGGGATGTAGCTCTTGGTGTTGCCCTGGATGTACTCCTCCACCACATAGGGTCCGTTGTACCACATGGTGGTGTTGTCGCAGCCACGGAAGCCATCGATACCCAGCTCCTCGATCAGAGCGGGAGCCACGGGGTAGAAGCTGGTGTAGGCAGCAACGGTATCAAAGTAGGGGCAGGCGTTGGGGCAGGTGAACACCAGAGTGTAATCATCCGGAGCTTCGATGCCCACACCGGCAGCCAGCATGTCCTCATAGGTCATGTCAGCGGCAGCGTCACCGGCTTCCTTGGTCAGCTGGTAGTACTCGTAAGCACCCACAATGGTGTCGTTGGGCATGGAGGTGTTGTTGGCCTCGTTCTTGATGGCGTTCATCACCCATTCAAAGCCAACCAGGAAGTCCTTGCTGGTCAGGTGAGCCTTCACCTCACCGTTGCAATCCACCCAGTCCACGTCGTCCCGCAGGTGGAAGGTCCAGACGGTGGCATCCTCATTGTGCTCCCAGCTGGAAGCGATAGCGGGCACCACCTTGCCGTAGCAGTCAAAGCTCAGCAGGCCGTCCCACAGGTTGGTGACCACGTTGGCATCCTCAGCCCTCTGGCTGTACAGCATGTTCCAGCTTTCCAGCTCACGGTTGCCGCTCTCAAAGGAGATGAACTCCTTCAGGGGGGGTAGCGCCGGTGGAGTTGGGGGCAGCAGCACCGCTGGCGGCAGCGCCATTGCCGGTGTTGTTGGACTTTTCGCCGCAGGCTGCCAGCAGGCTGGCGGCACCCACAGCACCTGCACCCTTTAGGAAGGTGCGGCGATCAAAATTGAAGCTCATTGGATGATCCTCCCAGATCTTGCGCGGACAGAGCCGCGCGTTTTTCCTTTTCCTAAACGCAGTGAGGCTGTCTGCCTTTCCAAAAAGTGCACAGGAAAGACAAAAGTCGCACCGCTGTATATTTTAGCACTTTACTGGAAAGAAGTCAATCCGCCACAGCATAGAATTGGAAACAAAACGGTGACAAACACTTTCGTGGGAAAAGAATATGGAAAAAATTACTATAAAATGGAAAGAACTGTATATCTGTGAAGAACAGGCAAAAGAGAGAAACTGTTCACGCTGTGCGCACAAAACAGCTATCTTTTTTCACAAAAACATGATACAATAAAGTGTATCTGTATCAATAAGGAGCGCACCATGAAGAAACTGACCTCGATGTACAAACGCTACATGTTCCACCCCATTTTATATAAGACCGTGACCCGCACCTCCATTGTGGCCGTGCTGATGCTGCTGTGGCAGCGCTATGTCAGCGATGGCACGTTTACCATCTGGGAGGCCCCGGGCTTTCTGTGCGGCGTGGTGCTGCTCATCTGGGCCTGGGTGGACTACCTGCGGCTGGATGGCGTGACCATCCACCATCTGCTGGAGGAATTCAAGGGGATGGGCAAGCGGCAGAAAAAGATCCACTCCACCCGCTCCATCATCGACTATGCGGATGAGAAGATCGTCTCCTTTGAGGAGCTGGAACCCGAGGAGCGCACCTATTGCAGCCTGCTCTCCAATCTGGTGCTGGGCCTGCCGCTGGTCGCTGCTGCGCTGATCGCCAGCGTGCTGTAAGGGGGCCGCGGCATGGAACAAGAGCACAAGCAGCTGGTCATCGGCATTCTGGCCCATGTGGACAGCGGCAAGACCACCCTTTCCGAGGCCCTGCTCTACGGCACCGGCACCATCCGCAAGCTGGGCCGGGTGGACCATAAGGATGCCTTTCTGGACACCGACGCGCTGGAAAAGGCGCGCGGCATTACCATTTTCTCCAAGCAGGCCCTCTTCACGGCGGGCAATACCGATTTTACCCTGCTGGACACCCCGGGCCATGTGGATTTTTCCACGGAGACCGAGCGGACACTGCAGGTGCTGGATTATGCGGTGCTGGTCGTCAGCGGCACCGACGGCGTGCAGAGCCATACCGAGACGCTCTGGCGGCTGCTGCGGCGGTACCGCATCCCCACCTTTGTGTTCGTGAACAAGATGGACCTGCCCGGCCCGGGCAGGGAAGCGCTCCTGACCCAGCTGAACCGTCGGCTGGGGGATGGCTTTGTGGATTTTGGGGCAGAGCAGGCCGACCGGGACGAGGCGCTGGCTCTCTGCGATGAGCGGCTGATGGAGACGATGCTGGACCGGGGAATCCTGACTGATACCGACCTCATCCCTGCTATTGCCCGGCGGCATGTGTTTCCCTGCTGGTTTGGCTCAGCCCTAAAGCTGCAGGGTGTGGATGCGCTGGTGGAGGGCCTGGACCGCTATACCCGCCCGGCCCCTGCGCTGGAAGCCTTCGGGGCCAAGGTGTTCAAGGTGAGCCAGGATGAGCAGGGAAACCGCCTGACCTGGCTGCGGGTGACCGGCGGCGCGCTCAAGGTGAAAGCCCAGCTCACCGGAGAAGCCGACGGGGAGCCATGGGCCGAAAAGGCCAACCAGCTGCGGCTCTACTCCGGCGCAAAGTTTACGCTGGCGGAGTGCATCGGCCCCGGCCAGGTGTGCGCCGTTACCGGCCTGACCAGAGCCCGCCCCGGCGAGGGTCTGGGGGCGGAACGGGACAGCGACCTGCCGGTGCTGGAGCCGGTGCTGAGCTATCAGGTGCTGCTGCCCGAGGGCGCGGATGTGCACGCCGCGCTGGGAAAGCTCCATCGGCTGGAAGAGGAGGAGCCCCAGCTCCATGTGGTCTGGAACGAGACCCTGGGCGAGATCCATGTCCAGCTGATGGGCGAGATCCAGCTGGAGGTGCTGAAAAGCCTGCTGGCCGAGCGGTACGGGCTGGAGGTCAGCTTCGGCCCCGGCGGCATCCTGTATAAGGAGACCATCACCGAAGCCATGGAGGGCGTGGGCCACTACGAGCCTCTGCGCCACTATGCGGAAGTCCACCTCAAGCTGGAGCCGCTGCCCCGGGGCAGCGGAATGCAGTTTGCCGCCGACTGCCGGGAAGAGGTGCTGGACAAGAACTGGCAGCGGCTGGTGCTGACGCATCTTGAGGAAAAGCAGCATCTGGGTGTGCTCATCGGGGCTCCTCTGACCGATGTGAAGATCACCCTCATTGCGGGCCGCGCTCACCTCAAGCACACCGAGGGCGGCGACTTCCGGCAGGCGACCTACCGCGCCGTCCGGCAGGGCCTGATGATGGCAGACCAGATCCACAAGACCCAGCTGCTGGAGCCGTGGTATGCCTTCCGGCTGGAGCTGCCCTCTGACAACGTGGGCCGCGCCATGAACGATATCCAGAACATGGGCGGCAGCTTTGACCCGCCCGAGACCGGAGCCGACGGGGATACCACCCTGCTCACCGGCACGGCACCGGCCTCCACCATGCGCAGCTACCCCATGGAGGTGGTGAGCTACACCCGGGGCAGGGGACACCTGACCCTGACGCTGGACGGCTACCGTCCCTGCCACAATGCAGCAGAGGTCATCGAGGCCGCGGGCTATGAGCCGGAACACGACCTCGACAACCCGGCAGATTCGGTGTTCTGCGCCCACGGGGCCGGATTTGTGGTGACCTGGGAGCAGGTGCGCAGCCACATGCATGTGGACAGCGGCTGGGGCAAGACTGCAAAGACCGAGGAAGCGGTGCAGGCCCGTCCCCGCCGGATGGCCGCTTACCGTGCTACCCTGGAAGAGGATGCTGAGCTGCTGAAGATCTTTGAACAGACCTATGGGCCCATCAAGCGGGACCCACTGGCGGCGTTCCGCCCCACCCAGAAGCGGGAACGCCCTGATTTCAACGCCGAGCAGTGGGAGATCCAGCCCGAATACCTGCTGGTGGACGGCTACAACATCATCTTTGCATGGGACGAGCTGAACGCACTCTCCAAAGAGAGCCTGGAAGCGGCCCGCCACAGGCTGATGGACATCCTCTGCAACTATCAGGGCTTTAAGAAGTGCGTGCTCATCCTTGTGTTTGATGCCTACCGTGTGCCGGGCAGCCCCGGCAGCATAGAGCAGTACCACAATATCCATGTGGTCTACACCCGGGAAGCCGAGACCGCCGATATGTTCATCGAGCGTGTCACCCATGAGATCGGCAAGGGCCGCCGCGTCCGCGTGGCCACCTCCGATGGCATGGAACAGGTCATCATCCTGGGCCATGGTGCCCTCCGTGTCTCTGCCCGCATGTTCCATGAAGAAGTGCAGGAGGCGGAGAAGGAGATCCGGAGGTATTTGCAGGGGGAAGGGTAACGTCCTCGCCCTCTCCGTCAGCGCTTACGCGCTGCCACCTCTCCCAAAGGGAGAGGCAATGCTGCCTTTATCCAAGACCCGCAATAGGCTCCCCCTTTGGGGGAGCTGGCAAAGCCGTAAGGCTTTGACTGAGAGGGCGAAATCTCACCCGAAAGGAGCCGCCTATGTTCGAAATAACTTCCGATTTTGTCTGGCAGGCCATCCAGCCCCGCCCCCGGGATGCGCATAAGGGGACCTTTGGCTCCGTGCTGGCGGTGGCGGGCAGTGCGTCCTACCGGGGCGCGGCGGCGCTGGCCGTGGAAGGTGCCCTGCGCACAGGGGCCGGCATCGTTACGCTGGCAAGTGTGGAGCCGGTGCTGGCGGCTGTGGCTGCCCGCCTGCCCGAGTGCTGTCTCTGCCCCTGCGAAGCGGGGGCCGAGGGCGGCATCTCGCCCCAGAATATTGACCGCATCCGGCGGCAGAAGGCCTCTGTCCTGCTGGCGGGCCCCGGGCTGGGCTATACGGCCCAGAGCGCGGCCCGTGCCGCCGAGACCCGGGCGCTGGTGAAAACGCTCCTGCCCGGCTTTTCCGGCAGTGCGGTGCTGGATGCGGACGGACTGAACGCCGCCGCTGACCTGCTCCAAACGGAAAAAATGCCTCACCCTCAAGGGAAACTGATTTTAACGCCCCACCCCGGCGAGATGGCCCGGCTGACCGGACACTCTGCGGCAGAGATCAATGCGGACCGGGAAGACACGGCGCTGCGCTATGCGAAAGCATGGAATGCTGTGGTGGTGCTGAAGGGAGCGCACACCGTCATTGCAGGGCCGGATGGCCGCTGCGCGGTCAATCCCACCGGCAACCCGGGGCTTTCCCGGGGCGGCAGCGGGGATGTGCTGGCGGGCATGACCAGTGCCCTGCTGGCCTGCGGCCTGCCTGCCTTTGAAGCTGCGGCCTGCGCCGTTTATCTCCATGGTGCGGCTGCCGACCGTGCTGCTGCCCTGCACGGGGAAACCGGGATGCTCCCGCATGATCTGCTGGATGCACTGGGGACCCTGTTTGCCGAAAACGGGCGCTGAGCAAGGGGACGATCCCATCAAAAAAAGAAACGCTTCCCTTCCGCTGGATTTGTGTTATACTGGAGCTATCCAAAACACAACGATCTGCCGGAAAGGAAGCGTTTCTTTTATGGTTCCTGCACTGGAAAAAATCATTGCCGGGAGCGACCGCATCGTCTTTTTTGGCGGCGCGGGGGTCTCCACCGAAAGCGGCATCCCTGATTTCCGCAGCGTGGACGGCCTGTACCACCAGAAGTACGATTACCCGCCCGAGACCATCCTGAGCCATACCTTCTGGGAGGAGAACCCCGAGGAGTTCTACCGGTTCTACCGGGATAAGCTCATTGTGAAGGGGGCAAAGCCCAACGCTGCCCACCTGCGGCTGGCAAAGCTGGAGCGGGAGGGCAGGCTGAAGGCCATCGTCACCCAGAACATCGACGGCCTGCATCAGGCTGCGGGGGCCAAGACCGTTTACGAGCTCCACGGCAGCACCCTGCGCAACTACTGTGTGAAGTGCGGCGCGTTCTACGATGTGAACTTCATTGCCAACAGCACCGGCGTGCCCCGCTGCCCCAAGTGCGGCGGCATCGTCAAGCCGGATGTCGTCCTGTACGAGGAGGGGTTGGACGAGGAAGTGCTCTCCGGGGCTGTGTCTGCCATCCGCAAGGCGGATACCCTCATCATCGGCGGCACCAGTCTGGTGGTCTACCCGGCGGCGGGGCTCATCCGGTACTTCCGGGGCCGCCACCTGGTGGTCATCAACATGCAGCCCACCGGGGCCGATGCGCAGGCCGACCTGTGCATTGCCAAGCCCATCGGTCAGGTGCTGAGCGAGGACGTTTTGTTGGAGGACTGAGATGAAAGCTGTCATTCTGGAAAGCTATGTCATGGAGGAAGGCGACCTCGACTGGTCGGGGGTAAAGGCGCTGGTGCCCGATACCACCAGCTATGTCCGCACGGCCTACGAGGAGATCGCCCCCCGCATTGGAGATGCGGACATCGTTCTGCTGAACAAGTGCCGCATGGATGAGGAGATCTTACAGCAGTGCCCGAACCTGAAATGGGTGGGCATCATTGCCACGGGCACCGACAACCTGGATCTGGAAGCCTGCCGCCGCCACGGCGTTGCAGTGGCCAATGTGCCGGGCTATTCTACCTACAGTGTGGCCCAGATGACCTTCAGCCTGCTGCTGGCCATCTGTCAGTGCGCGGAGCGCTACAACCGTGCCGTCAAGCAGGGATGCTGGCAGCTGGATATCCCGGAGAGCATCGGCCTGCTGCCCCAGATGGAACTCTACGGCAAGACCTTTGGCGTTTACGGCTATGGCAGCATCGGGCGGCAGTCGGCCCGCATTGCCAGAGCCTTTGGCATGGAGGTGCTGGTCTGCACCCGCACCGTCCGGCCCGAATACGCCGCCGACGGTGTGGAGTTCGTGGATTATGATACCCTGCTGAGGCGGTGCGATATCCTCAGCCTGCACTGCCCGGCCACGCCCCAGACCCGGGGCCTTGTTAACGCGGAGGCGCTGGCGAAGATGAAGCCCGGGGCCATTCTGCTCAACACGGCCCGGGGCGCGCTGGTGGATGAGGAGGCCGTGGCAGCGGCCCTCCACAGCGGTCAGCTGGGCTTTTACGGGGCCGATGCCTTTGTCACCGAGCCTCTGCCTCAGGAAAGCCCCCTGCGGGCAGAACCCCACGCTATCCTCACACCGCACATTGCATGGACGACCCGGGAGGCTTTGCAGAACCTGATGGACATTACCACCCGGAACCTGCGCACCTGGCTGGAAGGAAACGGCGAGCACATCGTCAACAGATAAAAAGGAGAGATGAATCATGCAGGCAACCATTCACAACGAATTTCTGACCCTGACCGTGGATACCCATGGTGCCGAAGCAGTCAGTCTGAAAAATGCCGCCGGGCAGGAGATGCTCTGGCAGGCCGACCCGGCTGTCTGGAAGCGCCATGCCCCCATCCTTTTCCCCTGGACGGGCAAGCTGACCGGCGGGGCCTTTACCCATAAGGGCAAGACCTACCCCGGCGGTCAGCACGGCTTTGCCCGGGACGTGGAGCACACCCTGCTCTGCGCCGAGGGTGACACCATCCGGCTGGAGCTGCGCTCGGATGAAAAGAGCAAGGCAGAGCGCTTCCCGTTTGATTTTGTTCTGACCAGCACCTTCCGGCTGGAGGGCAGGACGGTGCACCACACCCTGACCGTCACCAACCCCGCCGATGCCGCCGAAGAGCTGCAGTTCGGCATCGGCTACCACCCGGCGTTCCGCATCCCCTTTGATGACCAGCACACCACCACCGATTACGAGTTCCGCTTCGACCAGCCGGAGAGCCCGATGATCCTGGACGCTTACCCCAACGGTTTGCTGACCGGCAAGTGCGGTTACCGGTGGAAGAACGAGCAGAGCATCCCCCTGACAGACGATCTGTTTGAGAACGACAGCTTCTGCATGGCCGGTCTGCGCAGCCGCACGCTGGGCATCTACGAAAAGGACACCGGCAAGGGGATCGTCTGCAATGTGGAGGGCTACCCCTATACCCTCATCTGGTCGGCTCCGGCAAAGCCAGTGCGCTTTGTCTGCATTGAGCCGTGGCACTCCCTGCCCGGTGCCCAGACCGATACCCAGGAGTGGAGCCAGCGCGCCGCTGCCGCCTGCCTTGCCCCCGGCCAGACCTGGGAGACCACCCTCAGCACAACGTTTGAGCGCTGAAGCAAAGTTTGGCAAAGAAATGCAGGAACCCCTTGACAGAGGGGACTGCATTCTGATTTAATTAGAATCGATAAAAGGGAGTAAAGGGCATTCCGCAGGGCCTGCGGGGTGCTGCATGGCAGCGTCATCACGGCAGAAATGCCCGATGTCATGTGTTGGCTTGAGACTTTTGTCACAGACAGAGTGCTGTGGCAGGGGTCTCTTTTTTCTTGCCCGGCACCGGAACACAAGGAGGAAAAATAAATATGGATCTTCTGAACACATTCGCCAGTCTCTTTTCCAATTTTGGGAATCTGACCTGGCAGATGGTGGTGATGTGGGGCATCGGCGCCCTGCTCATCTACCTTGCCATCGCAAAAAAGATGGAGCCGAGCCTGCTTCTCCCCATGGGCTTCGGAGCCATCCTCGTCAACCTGCCCTTATCGGGCGCTATCACGCAGGGCGACACCGTCGGCCCCATCTCGGCTCTGTTTGAGGCCGGAATGTCCAACGAGCTGTTCCCCCTGCTGCTCTTCATCGGCATCGGTGCGATGATCGACTTCGGCCCGCTGCTTGAGAAGCCGTGGCTGATGCTCTTCGGCGCAGCGGCGCAGTTCGGCATCTTCTTCACCCTCTTCCTCGCGGGCTTCTTCTTCGATTTGAAGGACGCCGCTTCCATCGCCGTCATCGGTGCGGCAGACGGCCCCACCGCCATCTTCGTGGCCAACGTCCTGCACTCCCAGTACCTTGGTGCCATCATGGTGGCGGCCTACAGCTACATGGCGCTGGTCCCCATCGTGCAGCCGCCGGTCATCAAGCTGCTGACCACCCAGAAGGAGCGCCGCATCCGGATGCCCTACCAGAAGGGCAGTGTCAGCCAGCTGACCAAGATCTTGTTCCCCATCGTCGTGACCATCATCGCCGGGCTCGTGGCTCCGGCCAGCGTAGCACTGGTGGGCTTTCTGATGTTCGGCAACCTGCTGCGGGAGTGCGGCGTGCTGAACACCCTGAGTGAAACGGCGCAGAACATCCTCGCAAACCTCATCACCATCGTGCTGGGCCTGACCGTGGCCGGCCAGATGACCGCCGACAAGTTCGTGCGGCCCGACACTCTGCTCATCCTTGCGCTGGGCCTCGTGGCCTTTGTGTTTGACACCGCCGGCGGTGTGCTGTTCGCAAAGCTGACGAACCTCTTCCTCCCGGAGGGCAAAAAGCTCAACCCCATGATCGGCGCAGCCGGCATCTCGGCCTTCCCCATGAGCGGCCGTGTGGTCAACAAGATGGGCCTGGAAGAGGACA
>ERZ773186.1773-NODE-1773-length-17371-cov-10.782398_pt1 | contig 17371 bp, 13 predicted proteins | sample MGYA00581000_ERZ773186 | MGnify/ENA primary metagenome ERZ773186 (study PRJEB29015, sample SAMEA2737752) | human gut metagenome | biome: human gut; feature: human-associated habitat; material: faeces | place: China | collected 2012 ...
CCTCGCCTCAGACAATGCCGAGGAAATCATCAAGCCATGGGATTTCATCATCGATGCCACAGACAACTTCCCTGCGAAGTTCCTCATCAATGATGCCTGTGTGCGCTTGGGCAAGGCATTCTCGCATGGCGGCATCCTGAGATTCCAGGGCCAGACCTTTACTCACCTGCCAGGCACGGCATGTTACCGTTGCTTCTTCAAGGAACCACCTCCAGCAGGCACAGTTCCTACCAGTAGCCAGGCAGGAGTCCTTGGTGCCATCGCCGGTATGCTCGGAACCATCCAGGCTGCCGAGGCATTGAAGTACTTCCTCGGTGTAGGCGACTTGCTCACCGACCGACTGCTCACCTTCGATGCCAAGACGATGAACTTCCGCACCATCAAGGTGAAGAAGCGTGCATCCTGCGAAATCTGCGGCGACCACCCTACTTCCCCCCTTATGCATTTTGCATCAATTTGATATATTAGAACATATAGAAATAGCGTTTAAGGTCACAATTTGTGACCTTAAACTATTGGGTTTCAACTATTTTATTTATTTTTCTTTCCCTTTATCACCTCCAATACCTTTCCGAGATGATAAGTTACCAAGCCATCCTCATAGGTAGTATCCAATACCTGAACCACGGCACTATCCCTATCCGAATGATAACCCACATAAAACCTTATCGCATCAAAACGACGGAGATAACGCTTGCCGTCAGCCTCATCAATATAAGTATATTTGTTAAGCATGGTCTGCTTCAGCGAACGGTACTCCTCGGTCTTCACACCAGATACAATCTCCTCGAAATATACCTTCTCGATAATCAGCGTCAAAACCTTCAAGCCCGACAGATTTAACTGCGATGGCTTTTTCTCTATTCGCTGCTCCAGACATTGCTATTCCTTATTGTAGGAAAAGTAGATGATAGTGCCATTCATGATTTTCTGAATGATACTGTCGATGATTTCCAGCGGAACCTGATACCATTCCGTAGCCTCATGCATCTCTCCCTTATCATCAGCCACCTTAAAACGGAAGTTCACCGTCTGCAACACCTGATGCACCAAGTCCTCAAACTTCTGGGAGTGCATGTTCACTATTTTATAAGTGCTTACAATCTCTACAGGTGCCATCAGATAAGTAGGCTCGTGCTCGGCATTTGCCACACGCTCCTCTACCCGATTCGTAGAGAAACCTATTTTATAGAGATTCTTGATGTTACGAATTTCCGGATTTTCAGATTTCGAACGAAGCACGTAGATATAACCCGTCACCTGGTCTTCCTGCTTCACATCCTCAGGATTGAAGAAATGGGCATCTGTCTCCTCCAAAATTTCGGTGATTGCATAACCACTTGCCACCACATTCTTGCGAAGTGTCTGGAGATAGATATCCGACTCCGTACCATTTTCATAGATACAGCGGGTTCTGCCATCGGGCAAACCATTAGTACCCATTTTCTTCTCAATAATCTCATATAACAAAACCATCTGACCATCTACAAGATAATAGCGTCCAGCCAATAAGCTCGTCGTCTTCGAGATTCTCTGCAACTGTCGCTTCCCGGTCTTCAAATCCTGATGCACCTGTTCGAAGAGTGGCTTAAACTGTGCGAAATCTTCACACGGTTTTCTTTGCGCCACATGGTCGGGCGTATCCTTCTTCTGAGCCATCACGCCTTTCATGTCGGCAGGCACATCGAAGAGTTTTGCCTCCTGATAGGAAACATCCATCAAAGGGTCGCTGAATATATCTTCTAATTCTTTATCAATATCCATATCACTATATATATAATAAGGTGAAAAAATATAACCTATCCCAACAGATGATACTCATCATACTGCCTTAGGCTATCTGTTGCCTTGGTTCGCAGAGCCTTGAGCGATGCAGCAAGCAATTTTTCTTTCAAGCCACCATCTGCTGTAGGTTCGCTACCATGCTCTTCCACCCACTTGTTGATTTCAAGCAATTTCTGTGCCAGCCTGTCATCGGGCGTCGGTGCCTTCGGTTTCGGACGTACATCCGCCAACAAGGGGTCATCAAATATCTCTAATAATTCTTCTGGCCAATCCATTTATGTTAATGTTAAATGTTACTTTTCCGGCTCATACTCCAATCCCATCATCTTTCGAATCTTCAGGTTCTTGAGTTTCTGGAATGCAGCAGCCAGTTCCCTTACCTTCGGATCCGGGTCGTTGATGTCTGGGCGCAGACCGTCATGCTCTGCCACCCATTGCTTATAGGGTCCCTTGAACAGCATCATCGCCTGTTCGATGGTCATATCGAATTTCTGTTCAGCCATCGTATCCTGGATAATCTTCAGGGTCTGCTTATCCACATTCTTCGACAGCACCTCGTAAGCACGCTGGAAAGGATTGATAGAATCAATCAGATTGATGCTCAACTGGTCGATATTAATCATTCGGTTTGCCAGTTTGATGAGACGATTGCCTTCCGACTCCTTCTCCTCATCGTTTGCCGAAGCATCGAAGTCGATAGGAACTCCCTTATCATCCACCACTTCACCACCCTTGACAAGGGTATCAAGCAGCAGGCGCTGACGAACTTCTTCCACTTCGTCCTCGCTCAAATCCGGATACTTTTCACGAATCACTTTCGGAATGAGCGTTTTGGTGATGGTTTCAGCCGTAGTACTTCCGCTGATGGCTTTCACCACCAGTTCGTCTTGCAAGATAGAAGCCTTCAAATCATCCAACTGCTCCTTTACAATCATCTTCGTCTTCTCGCTCGACAAAGGTTTCAAGCCCTCTATCACCAGGGTACGGGCATCCAGCGGACTACCCTCATCACTATCCACATCCTTCACCGTCTTGAAATGCCAACTAGGCGCCATCACCTGCTCCATCAGAAGCGATGCGGTAATGGCTTTCAGAAAGTCGTTCACCGCCACCTTCACATCGGGCTGATTGGCATCAGGCATTCCTATCATGTTCACAAACTTAGCCGTTTCCTTGCCTTCACAATCACGGGTGCATCTTCCGATAATCTGCACCACTTCGGTCAGCGAGCCACGCACACCGATGGTCAGACATTCCTCACACCATTGCCAGTCGAAACCTTCCTTGGCAGTACCCAGAGCAATGATAATATCCACATCATCACGCTTCTTTATCCGCTGCAAATATCCCTGCACCAGGTTGCGGGTTTCGGCGTGGTCTTCCACCAAATCGGCAACCTTCAGCAGTCTGCCGTCCTTAGTTCTGATGTGATAGATGCCGCCATTGTTGTAATCCCGTTCCTCTACCTTACCGATAATTTTGATGATTTCATCCACCTCCGTGTATTTACCCAAACCGCTGGATGCTCGGGAGTTGACACTCGGAATATGAATGATGGTCTTCTTGGTAGTATCCAGCACCTCGGCAATATGGTCGAGATAACTGCCGTGATAGAAGTGATAGCCCAGGACCAGGTTCTTGAGATAGCGATAACCGTTGAGTTGCTGATAATAGTTGTAGGTTACCGGGAAGAAACGGGCCTCATCCTCTGCCCTCAACACCGGAACGCCATCGCCTCGGAAGTAACTGCCCGTCATGGCAACAATATGACCGGTGGAATTATTCATCACCCGGCGCACAATATCGCCCAATCCGCTGTTCACATCAGCACTAGTATGATGGAACTCATCTATCGCCAAGAGGCAATAATTAAACTCCTCGTCACTTATTTCCTTCATACCGTTTCGGAGGGTGGCATGGGCGCAAACCAGGATATTGTTTTTATCTTGATGGAAGAATTTCTTAAAGCGTTTCGCCTTCTCTTTCTCGTCGTCAGTATCGCAAAGATTATACTGTTGCGTTACCCTCCAGTCAGCGAAGAAGCCATATTTCATCAGGTCGGTGTTTTGGAAAGAGCGGCCGATACTCTTCTCTGGTACAGCCACAACTACCTTCTTGATGCCTTGATTCTTCAACTTATCCAGGGCGATGAACATCAAGGCGCGACTCTTGCCAGATGCAGGTGGTGCCTTGATAAGCAGAAAGCGATGGTTGCGGGCTTCATAAGCCTTGGCTTGCATCTCTCTCATACCGAGTCCATTGGTATTACTCGATTTACCCGTTTGCTGATACTTGATATCAACGATATTATCATTTATCTTGTTCATAAGCCATTCAAATTATTACTTGTTAGCTGTCATTTTCTCGTAGAGTTTGAAGAGGCATCCCAATCGAGCCTCATCATTTGGGAACGGAGCACCAAGATAGCAGCTTTCTACGATGGCATCCAGTTCTTCATGTGCAGCACGCAAATCCTCCGGCATCTTTTCCGGGTCATAAAGATCTGCAAGCGTCTTCTCGGGATAGTTTTCACGAGCCAGAAGCACATTCGTTGCCGCCTCTTCTATCTCAGACTTCTTGGTGTCGGAGATGGATGGGAAGGGGAAAGAATTATAAACCAATGAAGAATATCTATAACGTGTTTCCAATTTACCTCCAATAGCAGACAACCATACCACATGTATATGAGAACATAACAAGCCTAAAACAAATAAATCTGCGTTATATATGGCTTGTCCGGCATCAGAGATAATAGAATCCTGTGTCAATAATCCCACAGGGAGATATTTTCTACGCTCCGACGAGACACGAGGTACGATGATAGAATCGCTCTCTACATGAGGGCGTTGTTTAAACAAATAAGGTCTATCAGAGTATAGCCTTGTACTTTCTGCCTTGCTCTCATTTCGAAACAAGGCTACTTTATCTAGACGCTCTTTTATAGGTGGTATAGAATATGCAATATCCTTCTGTTCTTCTTTTATCCACAAGCAATATCTACTATATCCATTTATAAAGGTATCTGCTCCTTGATACATACGAATGAGGCTCGCTGCATTTGGATAGGACTTCAATATTTCGTCACGTTCTTCTTGACTCAATATTAGGAATCCACCATCTGTAGCTTTATTCCCAAAGACCATTTCCGGCAAGGCAGATATTGATCTGTTCACACGGCTAATTATCAAATTGGCACCATTCAGCAAATAAGCATTAATATTATCACATAAAGTTACTAATCCTTCTGAGTTATAAAGGAGTTTTTTCTTATTGTCATTCACTGCTAATCCTATAACAACAACAGAAACCATAGCATTATATTTTGCATTATTATTCCATTTAAAAGATTGATAAGCAAAACTAACACATAATCCTAAATTAAATATGTTGGGCCACAGTAAAGCAACAGAATCTCCTTGACATATAGAATTCGTACTTACAAAGGCATATTTTCCAATAGTATCTTTAATATATAATGCCCCCAAATAGAACCAGCATGCAATATAATCTAAATTCTTATAATTTGGGAAATATCCGCAAACCTTTTCTAAATCTTTCTTCTGAGAATCATCTTGCATACTACTTCCCAAATATGGTGGATTTCCAAAAACAAACACTTCTTCATCCTTGGTATGCGGACATACTACCTCCCAATCCATTCTACAAGCATTACCACATTTTATCTGATTGATATTATGCAAAGGCAAGGCAGCAACATTCACACCAAAATCGGCGTGAAACTTGTTGTTCATCTGATGCTCAGCAAGCCAAAGCGAAAGCATGGCTACCTCGTGAGGGAAGTCGAGAAGCTCTATTCCAAAGAACTGTTTCAAACGGATGCATGAACCATCAATAAAGTCGAGCATCTGCTCCTGCGTACACTTCTTGCGGAGATGCAAAATATCCATTTCGAGCAAGCGCAACTGCTTATAAGTGATAATCAGGAAATTACCACTACCACAAGCTGGGTCGAAGAACTTCATCTTGCTCATTCTTACCATCAACCTATTGCAACCATTAATGATTGGTCGGCACTCGTCAGTAAACTGATTATGAGTCAATAAGCTCAAATCATACAGATTCTTTTTCTGCTCGTAAAACTCTTCCAGTTTCTTATATTCCCCTCTCAAATCATCCATAAAGAGTGGATTGATTACCTTCATGATATTAGGCACACTGGTGTAGTGCATACCCTCCTTGGCACGCACATCAGGATTCACCACCGCCTGAATCATACTACCGAAAATATCCGGATTGATGTCCTTCCAATCCAAGTCGCCGCATTCGATGATAATCTTTCTAGCCTTATAACCCATCTTTGGGATAGGAATGTCAGAGGCAAAAAGACCGCCATTCACGTAAGGAAACTGATTGATTTCCTTGGTAAGTTCTTCCGAACGCTCCTTGTTTGGCACATTCATCACCTGGAATGCCTGACCTAGCATCTCGCCGAGATCGGAACCATCTTCCTTGGTAAATTGCTTGATAAAGTTGGTAAAGAGATTTTCGGCAAAGATACCTGTGTCTTCGGCAAAGAAGCAGAAGAGCAAACGGGTGATGAAGATATTAAGGTCGTGCAAGTCGTCATCACTATTATATTCGTTATAGGCACGAATCTCATCATGCAGTTTGGCAAGTTTCTCAGCAGCCTTCACATCGGCAGGGTTTTCAACCGTAGTGTGTACTCGCTCTACGTTCATCAAAGGATAGAAGAAGCCAAAGTCGCTGTGCATCTTGACAAGTTTCTGCTCATAAGTATCATTCTCACGAGTATCATAAGCAAGGAGGGTTTCACCATCGCTCACAGCAATAATCTTTGGCGCCGCCTTCTTTACCTGAGCATCGGTCTTCAATGCCTCCAACCTGGTGGTAAGATGCAAAGTATCTACAGCCTGATAGCAGAACAAGCCTTTGATAAGCAAGCCGTCGAATGTCTTCAAGATACCCTTTCCTTCCTTGTATCTCGACACATCCTTTTCGCTTTTACCAAAAGCCTTCAGTATCTCGTAGCCAACCTCAGAGGCTGGCACCACTTTAGTTTTAAACGATTCTAATCGGGATTCTATTTCCTTATAGCTGAGTTGCAGTTTCTTTGCCATAGCTTCCGTTGCCGATGGGAGCATAGCAAAGCCTTGCCATCCTATTACTCCACCGATTCCCGAAAGCAGAAACCATCTGATTTTAAAAGATTATTTTGATTCTAGTCCAGCCTCATCGCAAGATAAGGAATAGGATAACTGATTAGCTATCAAAAAGGAAGGCGTAGGGAATCTATCACTCGCATTACCCTTGCCTATTGAGGTCCTAGGAAAACCTTTGATATTAAGGGTAAGAAGCAACAGAAACCTACGCCAAACTTGCATATATAATAGCATAGGATGTACCCTATCCAAACGAATGGAAAGGGCACACCTATGCCTGTGTATATACACGTAAGCGAAGGCGCCTACCGCTGTCTTCATCTGAATATCAATTTGAAATTTCCTAGGTTTCAATAGACCAGAAGAAAACGTAGTACACGTCTTTCTTAATTATGATAGGCCAAGCCATGGATTTTTACCTAGCCAGCGACTCATCGCCAGCCATCCACGGCAAGACGATTGCAAAAGTACGAAAAAGAATTGGTTTCACAAAATTTTGGGTCTTTTTTCTTGCATATCTCATTTATTTTTCTTATCTTTGCCACCAAATTAATAACAATAACATTAAAAAGGAGGTTATCATGCAAGCAACAAAGAACAATACAAAGGAGGAAACCATCAGAAAGTTTAAACAACTCCTAAAACATAAACAGGAGATGCTCGAAAGAGCAAAACAATATGATGGCATTGACATTTATGCTAAATTTGCAAACGCATGAAAGAATTGTCTCTACATCACATTAACAACAAATCACCTTATCGAGTTATCTGCTCAGATAAGGGTGATTACCTGTTTGCAACAGACAAGGGGATTAACTATACCATTTCTTTTACAGAAGAGTTTCCTCTTGGCGGTTGTATGAGCTATCAATTTTGCATACACAATGACAATAAAATCCATGGCTCATACGATAATAAAATAAGCACAACGATTATTGCCATCATTGAGGAGTTCTTCCTTCAAAACTTGAATGTCTTACTATATATTTGCGACACAAGTGACAACCGTGAAGAAGTTAGAAATCGTTTGTTTATAAGATGGTTCAAGGAATATGCAGACCCACAAAAGTATACTATCCAATCTGCCAACACAACCATTGAAGGTCAAGGATTCTACTCTTCTATCATTGTAGAAAACAGAAATCCACTATTAGATGCTATCAAAGCTGATTTCGAAAAGTCTGCAAATGACTTAAAAGAGAAATAGCTTCTTGCAAATCCCAATAAAATTGGTTATAAAGCTGCATATAAGCAAGGCTTTTGCCCTTACAGGGCGCAGGGGAACAACGCTTTAATACCCAGGGCGATGCCCTGGGCTAGGCGCTTCTGCCCTTTCAGGGCGGTGCCGCTGTTTTGCAGTAGCATTACTCCTTCCTCTTCCACGTTATTATAAAAAGGACTGCCTTTTTTGCTGTTCCAATCCTTCATCGAATACACTATCGGATGAATCATCTGATTGATTTGCCAACCCAATTCCCAAAGAGGATAGGTGTAATTATCATGATCCTGCTCGTCTATCTTATCCTTATTCAGAAGCACAAGGATGTCCCGGTCGGAATCTGCCTTGGCATCCCTTCTGGCCCTTGACCCGAAAAGAATAACCTTGGCATCTTTCGGCATAATCGACTCCGCTTTCTTCTGAATCGACTTGAGTACCTCATCTTCAAGATGTTCCCTTGTTATTGTCGTCATAACACTATCATTTTAATTACACCGCAAAAATACGAAAAAGAATTGAAACTAACAAATATTCTGAGAGATATTTGCATTTATTCCTTTCTCTTCACCCAAACCTTGTGGCTGCCACTTCCCATCGAATCTATCGGCGAAGTTCTATCGGCGGTGATTTCCTTCAGCTCCAGGGAGGCGGCGGTGCGGCTCAGGTTGTTGTTGTAGGCATATCTTCTTGACGAACTCTTTTCTGGATAGTGTCCGATTGGTCACCATCTTGGGATAAACCTTACGCTTGCCTGTATTATGAACATCGGGCATCTCTTGCAACTTGTACTTTGCCATAACGTTTTCTTTCTTGTTAAAATTGTTTCTGCCTCTAATAGAAATCTCCATTCAATAGTATTGAACCGACATTCAAAAGTATTGAACGCACATTCAGAAGTATTGAACGGACATTCAAAAGTAATGAACGGAACTTTCAGTTAGGAAAAAGTACATTTTTTCCTGATAACAGCCAAGACTTTTCCCAAGATTAACACAAAATTAATACTGGATAAACTACTCGGCACCCCCTATGAGCATGAATCATCGTCTTACTGCTGTACTTAGAAAAGCCGTATCTTTGCAGCGTCATTCAGAAAACAAGAGGCACGGAGAAAGAAGATAAGAGACATGAAGAAAAGATGTTTTTTATTTGGTGGTTTCACCATTTATTCGTATCTTTGCCAACAAAGAGAATGAAGGATCTGCTCAAAGAAAAGGGTATGACAATTTGAATCATGTTAAAGTAGGGTTTGATTTTTAAATATGAAGAAAAATAGAAAAGGAAAAAGCCTTCTTGGCTTGCTGATTTTATTTTTTGCGGTAAGTTTCTGTAGTGGTTGTCGAGGTTGCTCGAATGTGCAATTAGACAGCCAGAAGGATGGTATGCTGTGGGAAATATCGGGCAACGGATTGTCGCACAAATCATACCTGTTTGGTACGATGCATGGTGACGGGCATAACTATAAACTGGAAGAAATCTTCACGGCGTTTCCACAACTGCATGAGGTCTTAGGAAATGTGTCTTGCATCTATCTTGAACAGAGTAAAGATTTCAACGATTCTGCGGTTGTTGCTGATTGTGTGGCTTCTGCTTCTATTTTTGTGAAAGCAGATGAAGCAAACGATTATAATGCGCTGCCCCAAGGCGAAAGTTATCGAGGCTTATATGATAGCAGAGAGAAGTTTCGGCTTGTAGATAACTTTTTCAGCGAAAAGTTGCGCCGATCTTCTTATACGCAATTTAAGCCTGCATACTGGGTGGAGCGCCTTCGCCTGAACAGGATGAAGGGAAGTGCCAAGGCCGTGAGTGTTGATGATTGTCTGTATCATTATGCCTTGCAAAAGAACATCAAGGTTTCCGGATTGGAAACCTATGAGGAATCGGCAAGGGCTTTGGTAGAAGCTACAAGGGATTCTGCCGAATACCTGAAGAGTTTGAAAGAGCAAGCTGCAGATTTATATGATGCGATTGTCCAAATGGAAAAGGTAGCTCAAATGGAAAAGATTGCCCAAATGGAAAAGGTGGCGGCATCCACATCTTCCTACGAAATGTATCTGTCGGGTGATTTGGAGAAGCTGTGCACCAATAATCTATCTTTCATTCCCAATGAAGTGTATGAACAGAAAATGGGAGCCGAAAGGAACAACAGATGGTTGAGGAAAATAGAAGATATTTTAAAGGATAGGACTTGTTTGATAGCAGTTGGAGCGATGCATCTCCCAGGAGATAAAGGGCTGATTGCTTTGTTGCGAGCTAAAAGATATAATGTTCAACCTGCAAGATAAAAGCATACCCTCTATTACTAAAGATACAACTTTATCCTATCATAACAAGACTTTCCCTCATATTTTTCACTTTTCGAGCAAACATTTTACTTCTCACAAATAAAAGCTTGCATATTCCGAATATTTATTGTATTTTTGTAGGCAAATAAAGAATTTGACACAATAATTTAATCAAAACAGAAAAATAAGATGAGCGATTTTCTGACACAACTCAAGAAGCTCCAACCCATCACCATTGCCAAAAGCGGCAAGACGATGACGGGCAAGGAGATTTTCTTCATGATAAGAACTGGGGAAAACGATACTTTCATCATCCCGGTAGATAAAAAACTGAAGCCGGTGGAGGCTGACTATCATTACTATTCGGGCGATACGGCTCAACTCCTGCGCAGCATCGACAGCATCAAGGAGGAGATGGCTTTCCAAATCTCCTGGGACGAGAGCGAGGCTACCGACGTGAGCCTCAGCCAGAACCCTCACTTGCTCTACCAGCTCATCCGTTGCAAGAACCTCATCGATGAGAAGGGTCACGCCATATCCGTCCACCCAGACACCTCTGTGCTCCAACTGGTATTAAAGAAATTCGGCCGCAACATCGAACCGCATTTTATCATCGCCGCCAAGGATTCTTCGGATGCTGAAGAATATGACGGAGCCAAGAAATACGAAGCCAACAAGTTGTACTTCAGTCTTCTGTCAGACAGTTTCGTCTTGTCAGACAATGTCATTTATCCCATCGCCCCTATCGGCGACAACTATCAGCAACTCAGCTATTTTACCACCCGTTTCACCGAAGATATGCTGGAAGAATACCTCTCCGTATTCTTCTCCTTCATCGAAAGCGTGCAGGTGACTTACGAGGATTACACCGTGGAATTCTCCGACACCGACATCGTACCTACCCCTTCTCTTTCGTTTGAGAAGATAGATGCCGACAAGACCCTGTTCCTTCGACTCGTAGAATCATATAAGGGATTGCCGCTCGATTTCGTGCAGCAGTTCGACCTGAGCATGGTTGCATCACTCTCGCTCGACCAAAAGATTGTGGTAAAGCGACTCGCCCATCTGCCAATCGACGAAATCACCAACAACCTCAGAAAGGAAATCATACAATACGCCCCTAGCAAGGCGGCACAGAAGGACGTGTATGTGGAAGACCATCTCTTCATCATCCCCGAGGAGACGGCAGGTCCGTTCCTGCTCCAATCGCTCCCATCCCTGCTGAGAACCTACCAGCTCATCGGTGCCGAGAAACTGCGTGAGTACAAGGTGAAGCCAATGACGCCTAAGCTGAACATCAGCCTCTCATCAGGCATCGACTTCCTGGAGGGCGACGCCAGCATCACGCTCGAAGGCGAACAGTTCTCGCTCCAGCAAATCCTCTCGCAATACAACAAGAAGAAATACATCCAGCTGTCGGACGGCAACCGTGCCATCATCGAGGACGGATACATGCGCCGTCTGGAACGTATCTTCAAGAAAAAGGACAAGGATGGAAAGGTCAAGGTGTCGTTCTTCGACCTGCCTGAGATAGAAGACCTCATCAACGAGCCTTTGGAGGGTGAGGCGTTCAAGCATCACCGTGAAGTGTACGAGGGCTTCAACCACCTTGCCGAGGAAACCCTGAAGGCACCAAAACTGAACGCCCAGTTGCGCCCATACCAGGCAGAGGGAATCAAATGGATAAAATATCTCTACGACAACAACCTGGGAGGCTGCCTCGCCGACGACATGGGTCTCGGCAAGACCGTGCAGACCATCGGTGTCCTCACCCTCATCTATCCGAAGGTGAAGAAACCTACGCTCATCGTAATGCCTCGCAGCCTGCTCTTCAACTGGCAGAACGAGTTGAAGAAGTTCGCCCCACAACTCTCTGTCTATACCTATTATGCAGGCGACCGAGACATCAAGGAGGCGATGAAGCACCAGGTGATACTGACCACCTACGCCATCGTGCGCAACGACATCGAGACCTACTCCAAGCAGAAGTTCCACTATGTGATTCTCGACGAGAGCCAAAACATCAAGAACACTACCACGCAGACCACCCAAGCCACCCTCGTACTCCATGCCGAACACAGACTGGCATTGAGTGGTACGCCGGTGGAGAACAATCTGACGGAGCTATACTCGCTCTTCCGTTTCCTCAACCCAACAATGTTTGGCAGTTTGGACGATTTCAACAGCCGTTACACGGGTCCTATCCAGCGCGACAACGACAAGGACACCCTGTTGAGCCTCCGCAAGAAGATATTCCCATTCATGCTTCGCCGACTGAAAAAGGACGTACTCAAAGACCTGCCCGACCGCATCGAGCAGACCCTCTTCGTGGAGATGAGTCCAGAGCAGCACGACTTCTACGAGCGAAGAAGACAGTACTACTACAACCAGGTGCGCCAGACGATAGCCGCCGAGGGCATTCAGAAGTCGCAGTTTGTAATGTTCCAGGCACTCAACGAACTTCGCCGCATCGCCTCCATCCCAGAGAGCCTCAGCGACGGACACATCAAGTCGCCTAAGCTCGACCTGCTGACCGACACCCTCCTCGAAGCCGTGGCCAACGGACACAAGGTGGTGGTATTCTTCAATTTCATAGCAGGTATCGAAGAACTCAGCGAGCGACTGGACCAAAACGGTGTGGACTATGCCTGCATGACAGGTTCAACGAGAGACCGCAAGAGCATCGTGGAGCGATTCCAGAATGACCCACAATGCCGAGTGATGCTGATGACGCTGAAGACGGGTGGCGTGGGTTTGAACCTGACAGCCGCCGACACCGTGTTCATCTTCGAGCCATGGTGGAACAAGGCTGCCGAGGAACAAGCCATCAACCGTCTGCACCGTTTCGGACAGAAGGCAAAGGTACTCAGCTACTCGCTCATCACCCAGCAAACCATCGAGGAGAAGATACAACTCCTGCAACAGCAGAAGGCCGAGCTCTTCGAGGGCCTGATAGGTGCCGACAGTTCATCTTCCAAGCATCTGTCGGAAGATGACATCAACTTCATTCTGGGATAAAAACATCATTTCATAATGGAAATCATATCATAATAGAAACAAGACATGGCAACAGAAATAACACTCCGGGACATAAACGACAAGCGACCAGAGAAAACCATATACGTTCCGGAAGGCACGGAGAATGAACAAATAATAAGTACCCTCATGCACGGATATGGTTTTAGTAAACTACAGGAAGCAGCTTACGGCGTGCGTGAAACCTTTAAGAAGTACAAATTGGTGGCACTGGACAAGGACGGCAAGAAATACGAGCCAGCCCCTATCACGCTTATGTTATCCAACAAGAAGAAACTGAAGAAGGATTATGCAGCGTTTCTTGCTATCATGAAGCATACCAACAACTTCTCCCTATATTACGACGAATGGTCGAAACCTGTAAAAGAACTCTTCAAGCAGACTGCCGCCAACCATTACATCCTACATACAGACGCAACCAAGATTCTCGGCGAACCTAGCATCACAGAGAGCAGGCATTTCTGGGACGCTCCTAAGATCAACCAGAAACTTGGCAACTGGTATGGCACCAAAGAGGCAAAAGCGCCAATTCCTAACAAGAACACATACGGGCGCTCTAATTATTACCTTGAATTGGCAGACAAGTCTTATTATGTAAAGACATTGCCTATTCTCTTCCCAGAGTTGATGAATATCGAGAAATGCGAAGAGTTGCCTGATGCGGAAGCATACAAGACCTATAGCGGTGAGAATACGATTTTCACCGTCGTACCTATCATGTCTTCACTCTTCGACAGCGGACAGCTGAACCTGGGACGAAACAAGCTGCCAGCCAGCGAACTGAAGAAGAAATCCAAGCTTCTCAATCTCCCTGAATTTTTCACGGATGGCAACAAATATTTCTCCAACATCTGCGCTTCGTTTGTGCTCAATTTCTACACCATCTATTGCATGGACTTGTACAACAACGACTTGACGGAGAAACAAGACCTATTGAAGGATCTCTTCAAGAACCTGGATGAAATGCAAGAGTACCTGATGCCTGTCCTTTTGCCACACATCACAGGATTCAGAAAAAATATGTTCGACTATTGCAGTTGTGGGTATCAGATAAACGTTCTTCAGTCGGTATTGAAGGAATTCCACAAAGAAGGCTGGTTGCCGATAGACAAACTTTTGTTCCATTGCCGAGTGAGTCCCAAAAACACAGAGAGTCAATTTTTGCTGCTTTACTACTCAGACCTCCTCAAGGCCAATTTCTGTAATGAATATGATGGCAAAGAACTCTTTTGCGATGACACCATCCAAGAGTTGACCTACCCTTACCTCAAGGCGGCACTCTTCATGATGGCTGCATTCGGTTTCGTGGAGATAGCCTACAAGGAAAAGCCCGACGAGGGAGCCACCTCTTATTATGACACCTTGGCTTATGTACGACTCACCAACCTGGGGCTCTATGCCCTGGACATCAAGAGGAAATATGTGCGCACCAAGGAGGCAGATATCCATTACTTCGAACTGGACACAGAACGCCTCATCATCAAATCGCTGGTGGACAACAATCCGTACGAGTCGCTCCTAGGCAACATGGCGACAGCCATCTCCAAGAAAATGTACAAGGTGAGCTACGAGAGTTTTCTGAATGGTTGTGAGAAGCTACAGGACATCAACAGCAAGATTGACTTCTTCAAGGAATACATCTCTTCCCAGGACTTGCCCGACAACTGGGCAAAGTTCTTCAATGACATCAAGAAGCGATGCAAGCCGATGAAGGCACCAAAGAAGAAGTATTCCCTGCTGCAGATTCCAACCGACGACAAGGAGTTGCAGCACATCATCCTCACCGACCCTACCATCCGCAAGTACACGCTGAAGGCTGAGGGCTTCATCCTCTTGGTGGAGACGATCTATAAAAGCAAGGTAGAGGAAGCGCTCAAGAAGTATGGATATCTGATATAAAAACAGACTGATATTACAACCATGCTCCGAATCTTGCGCTTGGCAATGGGGCGGCGAAGTAATAGTTCTGGTCGTTATTCTTATCCAGGAAATTCACCTGCTTCATGCCGAAGAATGGCAGACCTTGTGGGAAGAGGCGGGCAAAATCGGTTACACCTCCTGAGAGGGCAGGACTGCCTGCCTGATACTCGAAATTCCAGCTCTTGTCGAATGCCAATGGAGCACCCTGGGCTACATCATCTATCTCGCAATTGATATTCATCTTCTCGCTCTGAGTGAAGTTCTTGAAGAGAGGGTTGAGCTGACCTGCCACGCTGCTCTTGATATCGGTTTCAAACCAGATGCCGAGCTCTGCATCCTTCGCCATCTGCGCTACGCCTGTCTCTGTAGATGCAAAGTAGTAGTTTGGTGTAAGACGACTGTGCTCCATATCAGCACCATCCTTCTTTGGCTGCTTCAGTCCGAAACGGGAATCGTAGATGAGGTTGTTCACGAAGACTGGCTTCGCTGCCTTCTCTACCCAGACAGAACCACCCTTTTTGTTTTTGGAACGGCGCCAGCCGCAGTTGACGATGGTGTTGTTATAGACGGTCATCTCAGAGAGAGGGATTACCTCGCTATTTCCGGCATTCGAAAGTTTGAAGGCGTTGGTGCAGGCGTTGTAGATGATGTTGTTGGCTACATCGAGCTTGCAACCTGCCTTTACGTTGATGGCCTCGCCACCATCGGCTGCATTTCCGCTATCGGCAAAGATATTGTTGATTATCACGCCGTTACCACCGGTAAAGTAAGTCTGATCGTTGTAGTTGTCATGAAAGAAACTGTTGGTCATCACGAACTTGCCGTTTACATTACAGAAGTGGAAGGCTGGCACACCGCCATCGATGGTGGTCTTGAAAAGCTTGTTCTGGAAAGAAGCTGAACTCTCGGTAGGAGTAGCACCGGCATAGGCCACATCCACGTGGTTGAGTACCACCTCCTCAGAATTATATCCGCAGATGATGCCGCCCCAATCAGCAGGCTTTCTGGTATCAGAAGTAAAGACTATTGGTTTTTCGGCGGTTCCCAGGCAATAGAGATTGCCCAACACCACGATTTCTACCGGCACCTGAACCTCAGACTTGCAGGTAACGGTTACACCCGGCTCTATGTAGAGCGATGCTCCTACAGGAATCTCAACGCTCTGGCTCAGGGTGGTATCCTTACTCCAAACCACAGAACCTGCTGGATATTCTGCCACCTTCGTTGTGATGACATCCTTAGAACCCTGGTTCTGGTTGCCATCACTTCCATTACCATTTCCACTTCCATTACCTCCATTATTCACGTAATCGTATGGATTGATATTATCGTTCTCGCAAGATGTGGAGAACATTGCAGCTGCTGCCATCAACAGCAAAGCAGCAAAAGTATTTATCTTTTTCATTTTTTAACTTTTTTCTTTTTTAACTTTAATATAAAGACTTGGGGACCAGCGATGGAATCGCTGGGAACGGGGGCGCAAAGGGGGAAAGGCTCTTTTTACCTTTTTACCTTTTAAAGTTTGTATCTTACTCCCAGCAGGAAGGTTCTGCCATACTGATAAGTGCCCACGATGGTCTTATCGCTCTTCTGACCCTCATACTCCAGGTTGCTCTTGTTCACGGTCTTCAAGTATCTCTCACGCTTGGCATCGAGCAGATTGTTTGCCTTGAAGAAGATGGAGATGCCGTTCTTGAATTGCTTCTCGGCACTCAGGTCGAGACCGAACATCGCCTTATCCCACTGGTCGGCATCCTTGAAGGGAGAAACCAGGGCGAGCTTGGTGCCCGTGAAGGAAGAGGCCAGCTGCACATTCCAGCCATGCTCCGTATCCTTATACAATAAGGAGATGTTGGCGGTATGAGGAGCCTGATTAACCAGTGGACGGGTCTGGGTTACGCCCGATTTATACTCGGCACTACCCTCCTGATACTCACGCTTCGAGGTGGTGATTTCAGAATGGGTGTAAGTATAATTTGCCTTTA
>ERZ773186.1779-NODE-1779-length-17347-cov-4.752313_pt1 | contig 17347 bp, 15 predicted proteins | sample MGYA00581000_ERZ773186 | MGnify/ENA primary metagenome ERZ773186 (study PRJEB29015, sample SAMEA2737752) | human gut metagenome | biome: human gut; feature: human-associated habitat; material: faeces | place: China | collected 2012 ...
TGAAAATATCCGTATAGCCGTCTTCTGCCACCAGTTCCCCGTTGTGTGCCGTAGCAACTGCTTCCAGCGTCCGACAGGAAGTTGTGCCCACTGCAATGACACGACCGCCGTTTGCCTTGGTTTCCCGTATCATATCTACCGTTTCCTGAGGGAGATGATAGTGCTCACTATGCATCTGATGCTGCAATACGTCATCTTCCTTTACCGGACGGAACGTTCCCAATCCTACATGCAGTGTCACATAAGCTTCATTTACGCCTTTCTCTTTCAGCTTTTTCAGCATGTCTTTTGTAAAGTGCAGTCCGGCTGTAGGAGCCGCCGCAGAGCCGAGTTCCTTGGAGTAAACTGTCTGATAGCGTTCTTTGTCTTTCAACTTTTCGTGAATATACGGCGGAAGCGGCATCTGTCCCACTTCTTCCAGTGCAGTATAAAAGTTACCCTCACAGGTAAACTGCACAATTCGATTGCCGTCCGGTTTCACTTCAACGACTTCACCAATCAATCTGCCACCGCCAAATGAGAACTTTACACCGACTTTTGCTTTTTTTCCGGGACGGCAAATGATTTCCCAAAGCTTATCTCCTTTCTGTTCCAACAGCAGGAATTCGATAAAGGTGCCATTATCTACTTTCTCTCCATACAGACGTGCCGGAAGAACGCGGGAATCATTCATTACCAGCAGATCACCCGGTTGCAGAATCTCTAACAGATCATAAAAATGCTTGTGTTGAATCTCACCGGTATTCCGGTCAATTTGCATCAATCTAGAATGATCTCTTGGCTCAACAGGTGTCTGTGCAATCAATTCATCCGGCAAATCATAGTAAAAATCTGATTTTTTCATGAGCTTTTCCTCTTTTTCGCAAAAATGTTATTGACAAATTCCCATAGAAATGATATGATAGGAATAGGTAGAGGCGCACTTGCGATGAGTATGTTCCGACAGGTTACCATTCCGCGATGATCGGAGCAGAAAGGCGTTCGTGCCGAAGAAGCTGTACCGGTGACACAGCTTCTGGGCATATTTCCAAACAGGGATATGACTGTCATCGTTATGATGGAGTGCTATCGGCGATATACCATTCGGTGTACGTCATTCTATTCTATTATATCGCATGAGCCGCCGGTTTTCAACCGGTTTTTTCATATTTTTAAGATTTTTTTGGAGGAATGACAAAAATGAAACAGTACAAGGTCGGTATTATCGGTGCAACAGGTATGGTTGGACAGCGTTTTGCGACACTTTTGGAAAACCACCCGTGGTTCCATGTGGCCGCACTGGCGGCTTCTCCCCGTTCTGCCGGAAAGACTTATGAAGAAGCTGTCGGCAACCGCTGGGCAATGCAGAAGCCAATGCCGGAATCTATGAAGCAGATGATTCTGTTTGATGCAACTGCTGATGTTGACAAGATCGCAGGCATGGTGGACTTCGTATTCTGTGCCGTAGACATGAAGAAAGATGAGATCCGTGCACTGGAAGAACGCTATGCAAAGGCAGAATGCCCTGTCGTATCCAACAACTCTGCACACCGTTTCACACCGGATGTGCCGATGGTTGTACCGGAAGTGAATCCGGAACACATCGAGGTCATCGAGAGCCAGAGAAAGCGTCTGGGTACGAAGCGTGGTTTTATCGCTGTAAAGTCGAACTGCTCGATTCAGAGCTACGTGCCGGCACTGTCCCCGCTGCGGAAGTATGGCATTCAGAATGTTCTGGCTTGCACCTATCAGGCAATTTCCGGTGCCGGAAAGACTTTTGAACGCTGGCCGGAAATTCTTGACAACATCGTTCCGTATATCGGCGGTGAAGAAGAAAAGTCCGAAAAGGAGCCGCTGAAGGTCTGGGGCAAAATCGAAAACGGACAGATCGTCAGTGCAGACAGCCCGCTGATCACCACACAGTGCCTGCGTGTGCCGGTTTCCGACGGTCATACTGCCGCTGTATTCGTATCCTTTGAGCAGAAGCCGTCCAAGGAAGAAATCCTGAAGATCTGGGAAGACTTCAAGGGCGTACCGCAGGAACTGGAACTGCCGTCTGCTCCGAAGCAGTTCATTCACTATTTCCAGGAAGATGACCGTCCGCAGGCAAAGCTGGATCGTAACATTGAAGGCGGTATGGCAGTGTCTGTAGGTCGTCTGCGGGAAGATACTATGTTCGATTATAAGTTCGTCTGCCTTTCTCACAACACTCTCCGCGGTGCAGCAGGCGGCGGCGTTCTGCTGGCAGAACTGCTGGCAGCAAAGGGCTATATGGACTAATGCATTTCTGTAAAGCACACATCTTATTGAGATTTTGATTACCATCAGGAGGTAATTTTTATGAAAAACACCATTTTTACCGGTGCTGGCGTAGCCATTATTACACCGATGCTGGAGGACGGTTCTGTAGATTATGCCGGTCTGGCAAAGAACATTGATTTTCAGATTGAAAACGGTACAGATGCCATTATCATCTGTGGTACAACCGGTGAATCCTCTACGCTGGACGATAAGGAGCATCGGGAATGCATCCGTTTTGCAGTAGAGCATACCCACAACCGGATTCCGGTCATTGCCGGAACCGGAAGCAATGACACCAAGTATGCCATTGAGCTCTCTCAAGAGGCTCAGGAACTGGGTGCAAACGGTCTGCTGATCGTTACCCCGTATTACAACAAGACCACACAGAGAGGTCTTGTGGCTCATTACAATGCCATTGCAGACAGCGTAGACCTGCCGATCATTCTTTACAATGTTCCCAGCCGTACCGGCGTAGGTTTTGATGTCAGCACCGTTGCAGCACTGGCAGAGCACAAGAACATTGCAGCAATCAAGGAAGCCAGCGGAAACATTGGCTATACCGCAAAGGTTGCTGCAAAGTGCGGCGATAAGATCGACATCTACAGCGGCAACGATGATATGATCGTTCCGATCATGTCCTTGGGCGGCAAGGGTGTTATTTCTGTACTGTCTAATGTACTGCCGAAGGAAACACATCAGATGACTCAGTATTGTCTGGAAAACAACTTCGCAGCTGCTTCCGAATTGCAGCTGAAGTATCTCCGTCTGATCAATGATCTGTTTATGGAAGTTAATCCGATTCCGGTCAAGGAAGCTATGAACCAGCTTGGCATGCCCTCTGGTCCCTGCAGAATGCCGCTGTTGGATATGAGCGATGAGCACAAGGCTGCAATGCAGGCAACTCTGCGTGCATACGGTATGCTCTCCTAAGGAAAGATATTCGGACGAGAAAAGAGGCAAGGATTATGACAAAGATTGTAATTTGCGGTGCAAACGGCAAAATGGGACACACCGTAGCTTCCTGTATTGACGGACGGGACGATTGCACAGTAATTGGCGGTGTGGATTCGTACACTGCAAAGTATGCGGATTTCCCCATTGTTGCAACTCCGGCAGAACTTCCGGAAGTACCGGACGTGATTATTGATTTCTCCAATCCGTCCACACTGGACGAATTGCTGGAATACGCACTGGTCAACAATGTTGCACTGGTGCTGGCAACCACTGGCTATGACGATGCACAGATCCAGAAAATCCAGAGTGCATCTCAACAGATTCCGGTATTCTTTACGTTCAACATGTCATTAGGCATTAACCTGCTGGTGGAACTAGCAAAGAAAGCTGCCACTGTTCTGGGCGGACAGTTTGACATTGAGATTGTAGAGAAGCATCACAATCAGAAGATCGATGCTCCCAGCGGCACAGCAATTATGATTGCCAATGCCATTAACGACACCCTGAACAATGAGTATCATTATGTATACGATCGTCACGCACGCCGCATGAAGCGTGACAGCAAAGAAATCGGTATGCATTCCATTCGTGGCGGCACAATTGTCGGCGAACATGACGTGATCTTTGCAGGACAGGACGAAGTGATTACCCTTTCCCACAGTGCAGCTTCAAAAACAGTCTTCGCTGTAGGTGCAGTAAACGCTGCGGTCTATCTCTGCGGCAAGCCGGCTGGCATGTACGACATGAAGCAACTGGTACAAGAATAAGTTTACAAATTTGAATTAAAAGAGCAGGCACAATACGACGAGTACTCTCTCCTATTGTGCCTGCTTTTTCTGCTCTGGTTTATATCACATACAAAAAGGGAGAGTTGCAAAATACAACTCCCCCTTTTGTATTAGATTTTACTTTTCAAAGAAAAGATAGGATTACTTTACAGTTACCGGGAACGGATCAACGGTAATGCCAGCACCACTCTGTGCAATATGCAGCAACAGATAGTAAATATCCATTGAATCCAAAGTATCATTTCCATCCAGATCTGCCAGCTTGGTCTTACGCTCATCGAAAGAAGAACCCATACCAGCACCCTTCTGTGCCACGTCCAATGCGAGTTCCAGCAGGTCGATAGTATCTACAATACCGTCTTCGTTAAGGTCACCATACGGCAGAGCAGCGTATACATTGGCAACGCTGAAAGTAACTTCAACGCTCTGAGCCACAGCAGTTTCCGCAGAAATATCGGTTACTTTTCGACCAGATGCATTCCACGTATTCAGGAGATATGCACGTGTTGTACCGGTATCATTAGCATAATATTTGTAGTCTACTGCATTATCAGACATCTTGTAATCGACCTCGTTGCCGTCTACCTTTACAGAGTCAATTGTGATTGCCAAATCCGGATAAGTATCCTTTGTAATGAAATGGTCATCGTTCGTATCAAACTCCAGCATCAGGAATTCGATAGATCCAGTGCCATCACCGGTGATCTCCCAAGATGCAGTATACTGCTTGTCTTCGTTTGTGATCTGCACCGGCTTATTTGTAAGATCTTCCGAATTTCCAGTATTGCCTTCGCCCCAGTAGCCATATGTTCCCATCTGGCCCTTCAGGGATGCAGTACCGATTACGGTAACGTCTTCTTCAGCAGATGCAGAAAATGCACCAGTAAATGCAACTGCGTTCAAAGCCATCGATGCAGCCAGAACAGCTGCGACTTTCTTCAAAGTCTTCATAAATCAAAACTCCTTTATTTGTAACATTGCACAATTTGTGATGCATGCCACAGTGTATTGTAGTTTTATTATAGCACACATTCTGCAAAAAGTCAACACTGATTTGAAAAATTGCAAAAAATACACAAAAAGCTGTGTTCCACAAAAAACGTGTCAGTATTCTTTCCGAAAGTTCTTGTTTCTGAAATTTCGTGTGGCAAAAAGTTGTTCTTTTCAGTTTTTATGGAAATCACTTGCCTTTTCAATTTCTCTTTGGTATAATACAAGTAACTCATTTTTTGCAGTCGAACAACAATCAAAACGATATTTTTCTGCATGGCATTTCCGAAAAATTTGAACCTTTTGAACTTTATATGTTACATGTAAGCGGCTTATTCCTTCCGGAAAATTCCAGCACGAAAAGCATGTGAACACGGCGGTCAAGATGTATGCTGCTATTTCGAAAGTGTTTCTTGAAAAATACTATATCTTGTGGTGCGCAAGTTGCGTAACCACAATTTGTTGTGTTTCGAGTGGAAAATACATAAAAAATTTTCTTGACAGATCGGAAGAATCGCGATATAATAATAGCTGTTCAACATCGTATTTTGAAACGGATTTTTATCAATGATTGGGAAGAAAGGCTGCTGTAACATGCAGCTTTCTGTTTGCCATGAAAAAGAAAATTGCAATAAAAGCAATACCGCACAAAATCAACAAACATGCTCTGTGCAATACTGCTCAAAGCATTTCCAAAAAAACTTACCTTTTTGAAGTACCTTTCTGTGTTCATAAAGCTGAGTTCTTTGATTATTATCTGGAATTGGAGGAATAATTGTGAAAATCATCAAACGAAGCGGCAAGGAAGATGTCTTCGACCGTGCGAAGATCATCGCAGCTGTTGGGAAAGCAAATATCACTGTCATTGAAGCGGAGCAGCTTTCCTCGGAAACCATTGCCAAAATTGCCAGTGACATTGAAACACGATGTGCCGGCATGAACCGTGCAGTGGACGTTGAAACCATTCAGGACTGGGTGGAAATTGAGATCATGAAGTACGGTGCATTCACCGTTGCAAAAAATTATATCACCTACCGCTATGAACGGGGACTGCTGCGGCAGTCCAACACAACTGACCAAAAGATTCTAAGTCTGCTGAATTTCGAAAATGAAGAAGTCAAGCAGGAAAATTCCAATAAGAATCCGATTGTCAACAGTGTACAGCGTGATTACATGGCGGGCGAAGTCAGCAAGGACATTACGACCCGCTTTTTGCTGCCCCATGATATTACAGATGCTCATCGGGAAGGTATTATTCATTTCCACGATGCAGACTATTTCGCACAGCACATGCACAATTGCTGTCTGGTCAATCTGGAGGATATGCTGCAGAACGGAACTGTTATCAGCGAAACCATGATCGAAAAGCCGCACAGTTTTTCTACCGCATGTAACATCTCCACACAGATCATTGCACAAATTGCAAGTTCTCAATACGGTGGTCAGAGTATTACCCTGTCCCACTTGGCACCATTTGTGCAGACCAGCCGTGAGAAGTTCCGCCGTGATGTTCGCCGCGAATTTGAACGTCTGGGAAAAGATACCGATGATGAAACGATCAACCAGATCGCTGAAATGCGTGTCCGGAACGAGATCATTCAGGGTGTACAGATGATTCAGTATCAGGTTATCACTTTGATGACGACCAACGGACAGGCTCCGTTTGTCACGGTATTCATGTACCTGAATGAAGTACCAGAGGGACAGACCAGAGATGATCTGGCATTGATTATCGAGGAAATGCTCCGGCAGCGAATTCAAGGAGTGAAAAATGAAAAGGGTGTCTACATTACGCCGGCATTCCCGAAGCTGATCTACGTACTGGAAGAAAATAATATTCGCGAGGATTCCAAGTATTTTTATCTCACAAAGCTGGCTGCGGAGTGCACAGCAAAACGCATGGTTCCGGATTATATTTCCGAAAAAATTATGAAATCCTTGAAAGAGGGCAACTGCTATACCTGCATGGGCTGCCGTTCTTTCCTGACCGTTTACAAAGACGAAGCCGGCAAGTACAAGTTCTATGGCCGCTTTAATCAGGGCGTTGTCACGCTGAATCTGGTGGACATCGCATGCTCCTCCGGCGGCGATGAAAAGCGTTTCTGGGAAATCTTCGACGAACGGTTACAGCTGTGCTATCGTGCCCTGATGTGCCGTCATGAACGCCTGAAAGGCACACCGTCTGATGTGGCCCCGATTCTGTGGCAGTATGGTGCACTGGCTCGTCTGAAAAAAGGCGAAACCATTGACAAGCTTTTGTACGGCGGGTATTCTACCCTGTCGCTGGGCTATGCCGGACTGTGTGAATGCACACGGTATATGACCGGAAAATCACACACAGACCCCTCTGCAACGCCATTTGCACTAAAGGTCATGCGGCATCTGAACGATACCTGCAAGAAATGGGCAAAGGAAACCAATATCGATTTCAGTCTGTACGGCACGCCTTTGGAATCTACCACGTATAAGTTTGCCCGTTGCCTGCAGGAACGCTTTGGCGTGATTGAGGGCGTCACAGACAAAAACTACATCACCAACAGCTATCATGTACATGTTACCGAACCGATCAATGCTTTTGACAAACTGTCTTTTGAAGCACAGTTCCAGGAACTCTCCCCCGGCGGTGCGATCAGCTATGTAGAAGTACCCAACATGCAAAACAACATTCCGGCTGTGATTGCGGTAATGCAGCATATTTACGAAAATATCATGTATGCAGAACTGAACACCAAGAGCGATTATTGTCAGGTTTGCGGCTATGACGGCGAAATCCAGATCGTAGAAGATGACGGCAAGCTGGTATGGGAATGCCCCAACTGCGGCAACCGCGATCAGGATAAACTGAACGTTGCCCGCCGCACCTGCGGATACATCGGTACCCAGTTCTGGAATCAGGGTCGCACACAGGAAATCCGCGACCGTGTAATGCACCTGTAAAAGAGGCGAATGCATATGTATTATGGTGCAATCAAGTCTTGCGACATTGCCAATGGCGAGGGCGTGCGGGTATCCTTATTCGTTTCCGGCTGTCGGCATGCCTGCAAGAACTGCTTCAATCCGGAAACGTGGTGCTTCGATTATGGCACACCGTACACTGAAGCAACGACAGAACAGCTTCTGCGGCTGCTGGAACCCAGTTATATCCGAGGGCTGACACTGATTGGCGGGGAGCCAATGGAGCCGGAGAACCAGCCTGTACTGCTGGAATTGGTACAGGCAGTGCGAAAAGCTTACGGTGCAGAAAAAGACATCTGGTGCTATACCGGCTGTGTTCTGGAAACAGACCTGCTGGCAGACAGCCCCTATCGGTGCGATGCCACTGATGCGTTGCTGCGGGAAATCGATGTGCTGGTAGACGGACCTTTTGTGGAGGGACAGAAGTCCTTGCAGCTGGCATTTCGCGGTTCTGCAAATCAACGGATTCTTCGCAAGAAAAACGGAGTATTTACCGAAGCAACTCAATAGATAGGAAAACGGGATACGACTGGATTTACCGGTCGTATCCCGTTTTGTAATTTTTTTAGGGCAATACCGCACAAAGATTGTGCGACAGATGCGTCGTCAAATTTTCCGTCAGATGAAACAAAAAGCGGAGTGAATACTTGATGTATTCACGAGCATTTTTGTGAAAGAAGTATTGCCTTAGCCTTTTTGCAAAGCCTGTCGCAGTGCTGTCAAGTCAGTTCCGTTTATCAATGCATCTTTCGCATAGTCAGCCGCCTTTGCCTGCTGCTCTGTCAGTGTCGTTTTTCCCAGCAGGTACTTTTGCAGCAAGATGATGTCTGCCAGATTTACTGCATTGTCCAGATTGACATCTCCCGCCAGTACAGCATCAGAATCGGCATCACTGCCGTCCAGCGGATATTTTTTCAGATCCGGCAGTTCGTCCAACGTGATACAGTACTCGCTGTTATAGATCTCTTTTAGATTCTCTGCAGGGTTGTTCTGCTCACTGGTAAGGTAGTTCATATACCACGGGCAGAAGTACAGCCACGAAGCCTTGTCTTTCAGCAGGTTTTCCAAAGAAGGAATGGTGTCATTTTCTGCCATTGCTACCATTTTCTGTCCGTCTGTACTCTGCACCAGACTATAGAATGTGGAAGAAATCGAACTTAGGTTCGGCTTGCCGTCTACGGCATTATACTTATCGTATCCTACAATATCTACCACATCATCGCCCGGATACCAGTCCGGAGATGTGGAATAGGTGTAGCTGTTCCAGACCCAAATCAGATTGTCCAATCCATAGACGTTAGTCAGCTGGTCGTAGAGAAGGCGGTACAGCTTTTTGCAAGGCTCCGGTCCTTCGGCTCCCCACCAGAACCACGCTCCTTCAGCTTCATGCAGCGGTCGCCACAAAACCGGCACATCGGCATCTTTCAGCTTTTTCAGCTGCTTTGCAATTTCCGCAATGTCCGCCATCAGCACCTTATTTTCCCATGTGCCTTCTTCCAGTGCTCTGGAAATACTGAATGTGGTGTAGTTGGCACTGGCAGATTCCACATAGAAATTGCAGTCTGTACTCCCCTCCTCTGATGGCACGCTCCAATGCCACACAAGGGCAGCAATGCCTTTGTATTCATTCACCCATTGAATGGTACGTTCGGCTGCGTTATCGTCCCATGTGGCATTGGAACGATAGTTCAAGAAGTCGATTCCGCGAATCGCACACATTTTGCCGGTCGTCTTTTCCAGATACTCGAATTCCTGTTCGTTATCCTTGATGAAATTGGTCGGATCTGCGTACAGGTTGTAGTTATGCGAGCCGCAGTACTCCTGCTGTCCGGAAATGATATGCTTTCCGTATTGGTCGCAGAGATACTGATACAGCCGCTTAGTGGAATCTGACGCATTGGGATTGGAAAGCGTTCTTGTTGGTGAAAGATTTGTCAGGCTTTCATCTGCCGGCTGAATCGTCAGGTAATCAAAGAATGTATAGCCCCAATAGGCACTCAATTCAATGGTGTTCTCGCCGGCATTGAGCATCACTACACCACCAGAAGTTTCCTCGAATTTCAGGTTGTGAGAAAAGCTGACTTCTCCCTGATTTACGCCATTGACATTCAGGTATTGCACCTTTTTGTTTTTGTCATAGGGTTCACAGTAGGAAATCTTCATCTCGTAAAGACCGGCTTCTTCGACGGTAACCTTTAAGCTGACAGTTGTCCCCTTTTGATCCAGATAGGAAAATCCGCCGGACGCATTGGTCAAGTCAAAGTCCTCGCCGCTGCCGTCCTCCTCGGTATTGCCTTTCCAACCCTCGTTGTAAATTTTTCCGCCGCTGGTGCTTCCGTTTTCAAATTCGTACTTCTGGACAGTGTCACTGCTCTTTGCAGCTGCCAGAACCGGCATTGCAGAAGATGCACCCATGGAAATTGTACATGCCGCCGCAACGCATACCGCGGCGACTGAATATCGTTTTCTTGTTTTCAACGTAGATCCTCCTTTTTTGTAGTTTCTGCCGAAACTGTAGATATTGTTATTATACCACAAGTTAGCCGAAGATGCAACAGATAATTTAGGAAACACTGAATAAAGCTTGTACGTAAGATGCGTAGTCAGATTTTTCGGCAGATTGCACAGAAATTCCGCAGGCATACTTCATGTATGGCAAGGGATTTCTGGGCAATATGACGGAAAATCTGCAAGCAGATTGCGTGCAAAGCCGTCAGGCGGGCTTTATGCAGTGTTTCCCTAAGATAAAAAAGAGCAGGTACTTTGCGGTATCTGCTCTTTTGATTATGGTATGAATTTCGTTGAGAAACCAATTGGACAGTTAATGCAAACGGAAATAACTGTCCGAAGCTGCAAACCAGAACGGTTGTTTCTGAATAAACATTAGGTGTTTGTCAAACGTTTTTTTCAACACATGATGCCCAAAAACAAACTGCCCCTGTAAGCCATTACGCTTACAGGGGCAGTGCTTTTTATGATCGCGATTGCAAATTTGTTCGGATTACTCTGCAACTTCCGGCAGGTTCTTGATGATCTGTACCAAGAACTTCAGCAGGGAAACCGCATCGTCAGAACCAACTTCACCGTTTGCATTGCAGTCTGCATTCTTTGCAGCCTGTGCGGCCAGAGATACTGCTCCGGTAGCTGCCTTGTTCAGAAGTACTGCATCGGTGATGTCCACTCTGCCGTCCAGATTGGTGTCGCCATAAAGTGTTGCTCCTGCCGGTACTGTGGCGGTGTTCTTGCCAGAAGCCGTTGTAGAAACACCGGTGGAGTCAGTGGTCTGGGGGAGTGTGGTTACGATCGTGGTAGCAATTGTAGTAGATGCAGCAGAATCCTTAGTAGAAGCCGCTGTGGAAACGGTTGTGGTGCTGGTTGTTGTTGTGGTTGCTTTGGTTGTCTGTGTGGTATCTGTGGTGACCGGCTTCGGGTCTTCAGAACCGTTGACTTTGCCGACTACGATGCCGCAGCCGACAGTGGACATATAAACGGTGCCAAAGGTGTTCATGTCGCCGACCAGATAGTTACCGTTGCCGGTACCGCCGTACAGGTGGTTCTGGTTGATGAGTACCCAGCTCTTGCCGCAGTCGGTAGAACGATAGATGCCTTCCGGATCAGAATCTGCCGGCTTGCCGTACATATACAGGGCGTAGGGATCGCCGTCCTTTGCTGCTGCACCATAGCCCATGGTCTTGCAGTAGCTGACGTTGTCCATCTTGGTAATGGTCTTACCGTAGTCGGTTACCAGATATGCACCATAGTAACCTGCGGCAATGGCGAATGTGCCCTCGTCCAGATAAGCGATACGGTATGCACCGTCGCACTGGTCGTACTGGCAAACGGTCTGGTTGTTCTTAAAGGTCTTGCCGTAGTCATCGCTGACCATCAGGATATAGCGGGCATCGGTGATGTCAGCCTTGGGCTTGCTGTAGAAATAGTACTGGTTGTAGTAGTAGCCGTATGCATAGACGTACTGCGGGTTCTTTTCGTCCACGCACATCCAGATGGTGCTGGACAGGTTGTCGCTGGTGGAAGCAGTGCTCCAGGTCTTGCCGTAGTCATCGGTATAGGAGATCTTGCCGCTGCTGCTGACCAGAATACGGTAGGTGCCGTCCTCCAGCTGGTTGATGGCAGCCTTTGCACCGGAAAGCGGTACGTTCGGCAGTTCCTGCCATGTAGTGCCGTCTGTGGTGTAATAGCCCATTGCAGAACCTTCTGACAGACGAACCATCACGTCCGGATTTGCCGGGCAGTATGCGATGCCGCCGGTAGAAGCGGTGGTGGTAGTCAGCTTGTTCATGCTGGGGGACAGCTGGGTCGCTGTGCCGTCTGCATTGTGATAGAAGCCGTCATAGTCACCGATAACTGAAACCGGATCCTTGCCCGGACGGCTGATGAAGTCCAGAGATACCACTTCTTCAATGCCGTCTGCGGCAAAGCGAATGGTGGGGCATTCTGCCCAGGTATCCTCACAGGTGAAAACGCCGTTACCGGAAACCACCCAGAACTGGTCGCTGTTTCTCGGATCCAGTGCGATGCAGCCGGACCAGTGGATCGCCTTGTCCCGAATCCAGCTGTGACCGCCGTCCTCCAGATAGTTCGCTTCCAGCGGACCGCCCCAGGAGGTGGAGTTGCCGGGAGTCATTTCTGTCCATGTTTCGCCGCCGTCTTCCGACTTGAAGAAGCGGTCGCCCCATGCAATGGCATCTCTCTCCCAGGCATCAGCAGTCCAGGACTGGGAGTACCACTGTGCACAGGTAGTTGCCACCAGCTTGTTGGAGTCGTGCTGGTCGCTAAAGACACCGCCGTAGCCGACGTTCAGCTTTTTGGCAGTACCATTGGAAGTTGTAGTCGGTGTAATATCTTTCAGTTCGTCGGTCTTGGGGTTATACTTATAAGCATAACCAGTGCCGCTGTCGAACATCAGACCGTTGATGTAGGTGATCAGCAGGTTGCCGTCCGGATCCAGATTGATACGGGAAGGCATCTGCTCGGTAGGCAGTTCCTCGCTCAGGGGCTTGAAATCGTCGCTGCCGACTTCTGCCACGTGGAGATTTGCCTTGCCCTTGACGGAAGTGCCGACGTAGACCTTGCCGTCTGTAATTTTAATCGTAGCAATACCATTGACGTTCAGGTATTCGTCATCTGCGACAGATCTTACCATATGCTCTGTCCAGGTCGGCCATTTGATGCTGTATTCGAACAGCCCCAGCTTATCATAGCCCATGACCGGACTCCAGGTGTCGCCGCCGTCCTCACTCATAATGAGGGCAGAATCGCCGGCAGTGGCATCGCCGCCGCAGTAGATGATATTCGGGTTGTCCGGATCCACGGCGATTGCCTCACCGGTCTGTCTGCCGTAGCCGTTGCCGTGTACCTGAATCAGATCGGTAACGTCGATCTCTTCAAAGGTTTCGCCGGCATCGCGGGAACGGAAAATGACGGTTCGTGCATCGCTGAAATATGCACAGCCGCACAGCAGATACAGGGTGTCGTCATCGTTGGGGTCAACGCACATGGCATCAACGCTCAGGAAGCCGCGGTCAGCTTCGTTCAAGAAGTCCAGCAGCTGAACCCATTTTTTCTGTTCATAGTCATAGCGGTATGCACCGCCTACGTCGGTACGGGCATACATCTGATCGTCACCGGTGACGATACCGGAAACAAAGCCGCCGCCGGCAATGTTCAGTGTATCCCAATCCATAGAGGATTCGATCGAGTCCGCAGCAGATGCCGTCAGCGGCTGGCTGATGCCGGCAGTGCCGATTCCCGTGCACAGCAATGCGGCTGCGGTGAGCACGGAAATGATTTTTTTCTGTTTGGTCATGGAGTTTCCCCTTTCAAAAGTTCCCGAACCGTTCGTGCAGTTCGGCTCGCACGGTTCCTTTGTTGCAGACAGTCTGGCACGCCTTCTGTCCACGTTCCTATTTATTATAGCATGCTTTGTGCAGGTTTTCAAGAATGAAATCACATGTGCCGTAAAATTTGTGCAGATTGGCAGTTTACAAGAGCAATTTTCTGACAAAATGCACAAATTGCTGAAAACGCACAATTTAGAGATACGATATTTGTGGAATTTGTCAAATGACAGGAGCGGGAAAGTGTGGTATAATACAAGAGATGTAACCACTTTGTAAGATTTGAACCGGCTTTTGTTGCAATTATTACAATTTGGAGAAAAAGCAGGAAAACCGGAGAAAAGAAATGAGAAAGAGAAAGGGAAGTCGTTATGGCAAGGCGAACCAAAGACAACGTCTGGGACAAGTTTTCCAGAATCGGTGTCATTTTAGTGTTATTATACGTGATGTTTATCATTCTGGGATTTGCAGTCCGGCTGCTGTTCTTCTCCGATGAACGGGGCACCAGCATCATTCCGGAGGGCAATGGTGTTGTGGCTTCTGCGGAGGGCACTTCTGCACAGAGCACTGCCGCATCGGAAACTGCCACCACCAATGAGAACATTCTGGATCTGTCTGTGGACAAGACTTATCTGGCAGTGCTGGAGGGTGGTACCGCCGGCATTGCGGTGAACATGTCCACCACCGGTGCGGCAAGTGCCGGCGATCTCCTTTGGAGCAGCAGCGATGAAACGGTTGCAACCGTAGACAATGCAGGCACTGTGACCGGTGTCAAGGCGGGCAAGTGTGACATCACCGTTTCTGTAAAAGGAAACGATGCCATTGCCCAGACCGTTCCGGTGACAGTCCGGCATCTGGAACAGAAAGACGGCTGCACTTACGTAGACGGGATCCTGATCGTGAACAAGAGCTACGGCTTGCCGGAAAGCTATGATCCGGGGCTGGATTCCACCACAAAGGCTGCCTTTGAACAGATGAAAGCCGACGCTGCCAAGGAGGACCTGAACCTGTACATCGGTTCGGACTTCCGCGATTATGCATATCAGGTGAAGATCTACAACAACTATAACGATCTGTACGGCTGGGAAATGGCAGATACCTTTTCGGCACGCCCGGGATATTCCGAGCACCAGACCGGACTGACCATTGACTGCAACACCATTGATGATGCCTTTGGCGAAACCGCAGAAGCCACATGGCTGGCAGAGCATTGTGCAGACTATGGCTTCATTATCCGTTTTCCGGACGGTAAGGAAAACATCACCGGCTATCAGTACGAACCGTGGCATATCCGCTATGTGGGCGTAGATACCGCAAAGGAGATCATGTCCCAGGGACTGACGCTGGAAGAATATCTGGGCGTGCAGTCGGAATATGCAGGACCTTGGGAAGGGTAAGCTTCGTTTGAACAAATATGTGTGAAAAATCTCCGTGTCCTTGAGGTGCGGAGATTTTTTGATATAGTATAGTATGGAGGTCAGATGCAATGTACCATTACAGTATCTGCACGATTGCAGACGAAGTGATTTTTCAGAAACAGTGCAGGGCACTGGAAACGTATCTCCCGCATCTGGTCAAGGACGAACTGCTGGAAGATGTAGACGGTTCGCTGATGTAGCGGTATTGGCTGGACGGAAAAATGATTCGGGTTTATAACAGCAATGACATTCGTTCCATTTATATTGACTCGGAAGTGGAACTGGAACCGTATTTCAGGGACAAGAGCAGGGAGAAAACGCCACTTGCAGAGTAACTTTTGCCCCACACCATAAAAAAGAATCTGAAAATCCAAAAAAAATTTCAAAAAACTATTCCAAAATGCAGAAAAATGTGCTATAATAGTATCAAAGCCGTCCAACCGCACAGCGATTTGCGGCAAAACTATCAAAAAAGAGGTTTTTGACATGGAAATCAAAAAACAACTGACGACTTGTCCGAAAGAAAAACCCAAGGACGAGAGCAAGCTTGGATTCGGTCATATCTTCACCGACCACATGCTGGTAATGCCCTATGATGAGGGACAGGGCTGGCACGATCCGGTGATCATGCCCTACGGTGATATTACCCTTAGCCCGTCTGCAATGTGCCTGCACTATGGTCAGACCGTGTTCGAAGGTCTGAAGGCATATCGCCGTGCCGACGGCGGTGTACAGCTGTTCCGTCCGGACGAAAACTTCAAGCGTCTGAACCGTTCCAACGAGCGTCTGGTCATTCCGGAACTGCCGGAGGAACTGGGACTGCAGTGTCTGAAAGAACTCATCTCTGTGGAAAAGGACTGGGTTCCGCACACAGAAGGTGCTTCCCTGTACATTCGTCCGTTTATTTTTGCAGTAGATCCGTTCCTCGGCGTACATCCGGGTGAACACTACCTGTTCATGATTATTCTTTCTCCGTCCGGTCCGTACTATGCTTCCGGTCTGGATCCGGTCAATATCTACGTAGAAAACAAGTATGTTCGTACTGTCCGCGGCGGTATGGGTTATGCCAAGACTGGCGGTAACTATGCGGCTTCTCTGCACAGTCAGGCTGATGCCTATGAGCAGGGCTATTCGCAGGTTCTGTGGCTGGACGGCGTAGAGCAGAAGTACATCGAAGAAGTTGGTGCCATGAACATCGCTTTCGTCATTGACGGCGAAGTGGTAACACCGTCTTTGGAAACCGGCTCCATTCTGTCCGGTATCACCAGAAAGTCTGCTCTGGAACTGTGCCGCTCCAAGGGTATTCCGGTTTCGGAACGCCGCATCACCATTCAGGAAATTGCCGATGCATATGACGCAGGCAAGCTGTCCGAAGTATTCGGTACCGGTACCGCTGCGGTCATCTCTCCGGTAGGTCATCTGAAGTGGGGCGACAAGGTCATGACGATCAACAACAACAAGATCGGACCGGTTTCCCAGATGATCTATGATACCCTGACTGGAATTCAGTGGGGCAAGATTCCGGATGAATTCGGCTGGATCGTACCGATCGACTAAGCATGCTGCGAAAGATTCTTTCTCCCGAAACCTGTGCAGCCTGTCGGCTCTGCTGCGGATTCGACTGTACAGACACGTGGGAATTTCCGGTACTGCCGCAGGAAACGGTGGAAGCCATGCACCGTATGGGTGTTTCGCCGAAGCTGGTTCCGGCGGGAGAGGAGCAGACATTTGCGGCACCGCCGCTGCGGGGCGAGGAACTGTTCTTCTGTCCCATGCTCTGCGAAACCGGCTGCACCATGGGGTCGGAAAAGCCCTTTGACTGCAAGGTCTGGCCGTTCCGCATGATGCGGGATTTGGCTGGCAATGTGCGTGTCGCTGTGGCGGGATATTGTCCCGGCATGGAACGCTATACCGATGAGCAGCTGGAAACATTTCTGGCGGAAGAAGGCCTGGGCAAGCTGCTGCTGGCATATGCCGCAGAGCACCCTGCACATGTGAAGCCCTATTCCAAAGAATATCGTTTTCTGAACGTAAAGTAAGAACCCGTCTTCTAAGGCAATACCGCACAAAGAGCGTCTGGCGACTTTGCACGCCATCTGCTTGC
>ERZ773186.1787-NODE-1787-length-17295-cov-3.521636_pt1 | contig 17295 bp, 17 predicted proteins | sample MGYA00581000_ERZ773186 | MGnify/ENA primary metagenome ERZ773186 (study PRJEB29015, sample SAMEA2737752) | human gut metagenome | biome: human gut; feature: human-associated habitat; material: faeces | place: China | collected 2012 ...
TTCTGCTTTACTTCATTTTCCATGAACCAGATCATCATGGAAAAAATATCTTCGGATGGCAGAGTGGAAACCATGTGCCGGACAGTAGCAGTATTCATCATGGTATTTGTCATTTTTTATATGTTCTATTCCAATAGTTTTTTTAACTGCAATTCCAATTTCTGCGCGGTGTGATAAACGTTTTTTTCGAAAACTTCTACAATTGCAAGTTCCAACAATTTGGCCATTTCCTTCAGTTAATAAAAAATAAGATGTCTTGGCATTTTGAAATTTTACTAAGATTTTCTCTTCCTCAGCAACAGAAGGTCCCATCCCTTCACTACCATAGGAAAGATTGTTTGTTTCCGAACCAACCTGATTACTAAATTCAAGCAGATTTTTAGCATCTTTAACAGTTACTTCTCTCACTTCAATCATAAGAAGAACCTCTCTTTCACTAAAAACATTATAGCAAATTTTTCAAGCAACCAAAAGAGCCCACCTAGGTGAGCTCGATTCAGTTATTTGATATTAGAGAATTAATTTAAGACAAAATGGCTTGTTGGATCCGTCTGTACGGTTCTAAGGTAATATGTTAAACAATACCTTGTGCTGACATTGCTTCAGCAACTTTAAGGAATCCAGCAATATTGGCACCAACAACAAGGTTACCTTCTGCATCAAATTCTTTGGCTGCAGCTGCAGTATTTTCGTAAATGCCTTTCATGATGTTGTAAAGTTTAGCATCTACTTCCTCGAAAGACCAAGGTGTACGTTGGCTATTTTGTGCCATTTCAAGCGCTGAAACAGCTACACCACCTGCGTTGGCTGCTTTGGCAGGACCAAATGAAACACCAGCTTTTTGGAAAACTTCGATAGCTTCCAATGTTGAAGGCATGTTTGCACCTTCAGTAACAGCAATGACACCATTGTCAACAAGCATTTTAGCTTGTTCAGCATTGATTTCATTTTGTGTAGCACATGGGAAGGCAAGGTCTGCTTTGATTGACCAGATAGTCCCTTCGTTAGCAGGTGTGAAAGTTGCACTTGGACGAGCTTCAGCATATTTCACGATACGTGCACGTTCTACTTCTTTCAATTGTTTGAGAAGTGGAACATCGATACCTTCCGGATCATAAACATAACCTGATGAATCTGAAACAGCAACGACTTTAGCACCAAGTGATTGAAGTTTTTCAGTTGCGTAAATAGCAACGTTACCTGAACCTGATACAAGAGCTACTTTACCAGCGAAGTCTTCACCGCGAGCTTTAAGCATTTGCTCAGCGAAGTAAACAGCACCGTAACCAGTTGCTTCTGTACGTGCAAGAGAACCTCCGTAAGTAAGTCCTTTACCAGTAAGAACTCCTGTGTATTCATTACGAAGTCGTTTGTATTGACCGTAAAGATAACCAATTTCACGTCCACCAACACCGATATCACCAGCTGGAACGTCAGTGTCAGCACCAATGTGTTTGCTCAACTCTGTCATAAAGCTTTGGCAGAAACGCATAATTTCCTTGTCTGATTTACCTTTAGGATCAAAGTTTGAACCACCTTTACCACCACCGATAGGTTGACCAGTCAATGAGTTTTTAAAGATTTGTTCGAAACCAAGGAATTTAATAATGGATTGGTTTACTGATGGGTGAAAACGAAGACCACCTTTATAAGGACCAATAGCAGATGAGAACTGAACACGGAAACCACGGTTCACTTGAACTTGACCCTTGTCGTCAACCCAAGGAACACGGAAAGAAACAATGCGTTCAGGTTCTACCAAACGTTCAAGAAGATTTTCTTCAACGTATTTAGGATATTTATCAAACACTGGAACCAGTGATTCAAACACTTCTTCTACAGCTTGTAGAAATTCGGGCTCATGAGCATTAAGAGCTTTCACTTTTTCAAAGACGCCAGCTACATACTCTTTACCTGTTGTCATATATATGTCCTCCATAAACGTGATTGTAATTTTGTATTACATTAAATACTATAAATTTTCTGAATATTTCTGTCAAGCATTTACAGTAACTTTTCTAAAAAAATTTTATTTTGATGTTATAAAACATTACATCTTATGTCACTTAGTTTTTTTCTAACTCTCTAATCTATAACTTCTAACAATCTTTTTTTCGTGATTTGTGGTATGATTAAGGTGACAATATAGGAGGTAACATTATGAAAGGTTTATCACTTTGGTCAGGGATTATCGCCCTAATTATCGGACTTTTTCTCTTTATTCATCCCTTCACGACTACAGCCATGATTGGTTGGATTATCGCCATTATTATTTTCTTGTCTGGATTCACAAGTCTCTTTATGTATTCAAGTAGCGTTAATCGTTCACTTTGGTACTTGCTACAAGGTATCTTGTCCATTGTTTTTGGGATTATCCTGCTATCTAGCTCAGTTATGTCTCTATCAAGTGCTGTTATGACCATTGTTGCTTATTGGATTTTAATTAGTGGTATTTTACGTTTGATTGGTGGTTTTCAAATGAAAAAAGCTGGATTCTTTGATGCCAATCGTTTCTTAGGTTCAGCTGTTCTTGCCATTCTTCTGGGAATATTCCTCCTATTTAATCCAACTTTGTCAGCTATCTTTGTTGGTCGTTTGGCAGGTCTTCTTCTAGTGGCTGTCGGCGTTTCTGGTATTAGTTTTTCATTTAAATTGTAATCAACAAAACCCTCGGAAAAATACGAGGGTTATTTTTTAGCGATTATCAATGGTTCCTGGATACAAATCGTGGTTCATCAAGCGGTAATCTGCCATTTTTTCATACTTGGTACCAGGTTTTCCGTAGTTAAAATACGGATCGATTGACAAGCCACCACGTGGAGTGAATTTTCCCCAAACCTTAAGATAACGTGGTTGAAGTAAATCAATCAAGTCTTTACCAATGGTGTTGATACAATTTTCATGGAAATCACCATGATTACGGTAGCTAAATAGATAAAGTTTCAATGATTTTGATTCGACACAAAGTTTATCAGGAATATATGAGAGATAAATCGTTGCAAAAACCTGGCTGACCTGTAATCGGACATAGTGAGGTAAACTCAGGACAATTGAATTTAATAAAGTAATCATTATCGACATGACGATTGTCAAATGATTCAAGAATACTTGGATCATAGTCATATTTATACTTGGTATTTTGATTTCCCAGCAGGGTCAAATTTTTCATTTCATCTGTTCTAGTCATTAAAATCTCCTTTTAAATTCCATTTTTCTTATCAAATATCAGTGTAATTGTGGCAAGACGTGCACGCTTTGCCACTTGAATCGGTTATAGTGCTCTCCCCAAATCGGCGTAAGCAATTAAGCTGCGCTTTATTCATTTAAATCTCCATTTTAAACGCCACGTTTATTGTCATAAAGTAATGTATGCAGTTGTGGCAAAACTCGCACACTTTTCCATTCTGTGTCAGCTGCCACTGTTTCCCAAAGCTGACGTAGACGATTAAGCTGTGCTTCTACAATATTTCCAGAAGCATGTGGTTCAGGATTTCCAGCCGATAAATACAAAACATCAGGCTGATAACGTTTTTGAATCATTTTAGCAAATGTTAAATCCTCATCATTAAAGACAGGAATTTTAAAAGTGACTTGGTCTTTATCCAACTGAGACACAATAAAATCAAGTATTTCAAAATTCACAGTCATCTAGCTTGATGGTGGTTTTGGACTAAGAGTGACTTGGTCGATGTCTTTTAGCCAAGTTTGCCAACGAGACCCTTGTGTTTCAATCCCCAGTGTCACACCACGCGCTTTTAACTTAACAACCAATTCCCCCATATTAGCTTTAGCTCCTAAAAGACAGGGATTACCACCTGACAAAGTTACATAGTCATAAGATCCCAACTTATCTAGCTCTGCAATAATTTTATTAGCAGTCATACGTTTTGGCTTTTCTGAACCATCCCAAGTAAAAACTGAGTTACACCAAGCACAGTGATAATCACAAACAGCCGTTCTGACAAACATGGTCTTTTGACCAATTGCTCGTCCTTCTCCTTGAAAAGTTGGTCCGAAAATTTCTAGCACAGGAATCATTAGTGGACGTTTAGTCATCTAAAAGACACTCCCTTCTGAACTCAGCATATGAACTTGGTGTTTCACACAAATGGACATATTCTACTCTAATTTCACGTTCCTTTGGCAAATGCTTCGCTACCTGCTCAAAAATCCAATAAACCATATTTTCAGCCGTTGTATTCATATAAGGGAAGCTTTCATTAAGGTAACGATGGTCCAAATGCGGCTCCAAATGTTCTTTATAAATCTGCTTAATATCTCCAAAATCAACTGATATGCCACGTTCATCAAACCAACCCGAAACAGCAATTTTCAAACGGTAAGTGTGTCCATGAATCGCCTTACACTTGCCATCATAATTGAACAAATGATGGGCCGAATCAAAAGTGAACTCCTTTGAAACCATAACGCGTCGAGGACAATAGGCCAGTGATTCACCAGTCGGTTCTTTAATTTCCTTTGGAGCCAAAAACATTAAGTCTTACCTCTTCTTGCCAAGTATTTTTCAAGACCTGCTTGACGAAGTTTGCATGATGGACATTCCCCACAACCGCTTCCTTTGATACCGTTATAGCATGTCAAAGTTTTTTCACGGACGTAGTCATATTTTCCAAGTTTATTTGCCAATTCCCAAGTTTCTGATTTATCAAGCCACATGAGAGGAGTTTGAATAACAAAGTTATAATCCATGGCAAGGTTCAAAGTCAAATTAATTGATTTGACAAAGGTATCACGACAATCAGGGTATCCTGAAAAGTCTGTTTCACAAATCCCAGTGATAATGTCAGTAATCCCAAGTCGTTTGGCAAGCACTGCAGCAAATGATAAGAACAAATGATTTCGCCCGTCAACAAAGGTATTTGGCACATCATCGTCTGGATTTTCAATCTCAATATAACGTGTTAATGCATTTTCCGTTAATTGCCCAAGCAATGACATATCAAGCAAGTGATTTTTTAACACCTTACTCAGCAGCAATATGTTTGGCAACTTCGATTTCAAGACTGTGACATTGACCATAATTAAAAGTCACTGTTTCGACGTGTTCATAATGCTCTAAAGCCCAAAATAGGCAAGTTGTGGAATCTTGTCCGCCACTAAAGCCGACAAGTGCTGGTTGACGTTTCATTTCAATATCTCTTTTCTAAGATATCTGGGCAAAGAAGAAGCCCCTATGGGAATCCACAGGGGCGCTAATTTCAGTCATTAGGCTGTTTTTTTAGCGATGGCTTTTCTCAAACATCGTTATTATTACTTAATAATCATATCATCTTTATGAAAGATATTCAATGGCTAATTGTTTTTAGCAAATTGACTATTGTATAAATCGTAATAGAAACCTTTAGCGGCTAGAAGGCTTTCATGGTTTCCTTGCTCAACAATCTGACCATTGTTGAGCACCAAGATTTTATCAGCATCTTGAATGGTTGACAAGCGGTGTGCAATCACAAAGCTTGTACGACCTTCCATCAATTTCTCCATAGCCTTTTGAATCAAGAGTTCAAGCCGCGTATCAACGGATGAAGTTGCTTCATCCAAGATCAAGATTTTAGGATCAGCAAGCAAAGCACGCGCAATGGTCAAGAGTTGTTTTTGACCAAGTGAGACATTGCTTGATTCTTGATTCATTTCCATATTGTAACCACCTGGAAGGGTGCGGATAAAGTGATCAACGTTAGCGGCTTTTGCGGCTGCCACGATTTCTTCATCTGTCGCATCCAAATTACCAAAACGAAGGTTTTCTTTGATACTTGCTTCATAAAGCCAAGCATCTTGTAAGACCATTCCAAATTGTTTGCGATAATCTTGGCGTGACAAATTACGAATATCGTGACCATCGACCTTAATGCAACCATCCGTTACATCGTAAAATCGCATCAAAAGATTAATCAGCGTTGTCTTACCAGCACCAGTTGGTCCGACAATAGCAACCATTTCACCCGGTTTAACCTCTAAGTCAAAGTTATGAATCAATGGTTTATCAGCAACATATTGGAAAGATACATTTTCAAAGGTTACTTGACCAGACAAGTCATGTACTAGTTTTTCAGTCACTTGTGCTGCTTCCTCTGGCTCATCCAAGACTTCAAAAATACGGTCAAGTGATGATTTAGCACTTTGAAGAACACTAGCTAATTGGGTAATGGTTTGAACTGGTTGACTCACTTGCCAAACATATTGAACAAAAGCTTGCATATTACCAACAGTTAGCTGACCAGAAAGAACTTGAAGAGCACCTAAAACGGCAATAATCAGGTAAGCCATATCTGAAATAGCACTTAAAACTGGCATCATAATTCCAGAAATGAAGCTTGCTTTAAAGCCAACTTCTTGTAAATTCTGAGTAATCTCACGAAATTCTTGGCTAGAGATTTCTTCACGTCCATAAAGTTTAATGACATTAAAACCAGACAGATTTTCTTGAACAAAACCATTCATATCACCAAGTGCGTCTGCTTGTTCCTTAAAGTAAGGTTGCGATTTGCCCAAGATGAATTTAGCACTAAGGTAAGTAATCGGAATAATGGCAATGACGACCAAGGCAAGACGCCAATTCAAATAAAGCACCATGCAAATAACCAATGTAATGGTCGTAAATGCTTCGATGATACGAAGGAAACTTTGTTGAAGCGCATTTGACACTGTTTCAACATCTGATGTAAAACGTCCCAAGACGTTCCCAAATTGCTGACTGTCGAAGTAAGAAACTGGAATCTTATTAATTTTTTCACTTAAATCACGACGCAAATCATGAATAGTCTTTTGCACCGCTTTGGTAATGAAAAAGTTTGAACCATAGCTACTTAGCCCATAACCCATACCACGGACAAAGTAAAGCACCAAAATAATAGCAATATAAGAGATGTTAAGATGAGCACCAGCCACACCATGAGCCATATCCATAAGATTTGACGTCAATTCAGTGATTGCAAGACCAAGTACAAATGGCTCCAGTACACTCATAACACTGCTAAAGATTTTTAGAAAAACAGCCAAGAAAAGTGCACCTTTATATTGTCGGAGATAATCCCATAAACGTAGAAAAACATTTCGTTTCGACATTCTTATTCTCCTTTCATTTCTTCAGCTTTGTTCAATTGTGAGTTAGCAATTTCACGATAAATATCATTTGATTGCATCAATTCATCATGTGTGCCACGTCCAACAATTTCACCTTTATCAAGCACAATGATTTGATCAGCATCCATGATAGTTCCCACACGTTGCGCCACAATTAAAACAGTTGCTTCTTGTGTCACCTCTTTCAAACGAGCACGCAGCTGAGCGTCTGTCTTATAATCAAGCGCTGAAAAAGAATCATCGAAAATGTAGATATCTGGTTTTTTAACCACAGCACGCGCAATTGAAAGACGTTGTTTTTGACCACCTGACAAATTGCTTCCGCCTTCAGCTAGATGAGTTTGATAACGGTCATCACGACTTTCGATAAATTCTTTAGCTTGTGCGATATCAGCTGCCGCTTGCAATTCCTCACTTGTCGCATCAGACTTACCATACTTCAAGTTTTCTTCGATGGTTCCTGTAAATAGCAGAGCTTTTTGCGGAATAAAGCCAATCTTTTGACGAAGTGCTTTCAGTTGATAATCCCTAACATCAACGCCATCAACCAAAATCTTACCAAGCGTCACGTCATAAAAACGTGGAATCAAGTTAACCAGTGATGACTTACCAGAACCCGTAGACCCGATAAAGGCAATGGTTTCACCAGGTTTTGCCTTAAAGGAAATATCTTTTAAGACTGGGCTTTCCGTTTCACCTGGGTAAGCAAAGGTTACCTTGTCAAATTCCAAATAACCTTTTGTAGCTGTCTCAGTCACACCATCATCATTAGGGTCAATGGAAATTGGCATCGCCATAACTTCCGAAATACGTTCGCTTGAAACCACCATACGAGGATACATGGTAAAGAAATTGGCAAACAAAAGAAATGAGAATAAGGCGTGGAAACTATATTCAATAAAGGCTACCAAGTTACCGATTTGTAACTCACCATGTGCCAATGGGTTCAAAGCAAACCAAACAATAGCAACAATCATTGAAATAATGATTAGAACAAAGAGTGGTTCAGTCAAACCAGTTAAAATAAATAAGCGGCTTGATAAGTCTTTATATTCATCGTTTTTGCTACCAAAACGCTGTTCTTGAAAATCTTCTCTCGCAAAAGCACGAATGACACGTAAACCAGTTAAATTTTCACGAACATATTGGTTGATTTTATCAAGAGTTGATTGTTGTTTTTCTGATAAAGGACGCGTACGAGTTGCCACATAGTAAACAACCAGAACCAAAAATGGAATAGCAACTGCTACAATCCAAGCAAGCGATGGACTGGTTACTAAAATCATCACCACACTAGAAATCATCATTAAAGGTGTAATGACACCCATACGTAACGTCTGCTCAGCAAATTGCATCAAGATAAAAGCATCACTGGTCATCCGTGTTACCAAGGAAGACACACCGATTTGTTCATATTCTTGATGTGAATATTGCTGTAACTTATCATACATGTCATTGCGCATATCCTTAATCATGTTTGTGGTAATTTTTCCTGCTGCATAAGCAAGAATCACACGTCCAATCATCCCCAAGATGATGACAACCAGCATAACCAGTGCCCAGAAATAGACCTTATTCTTATTTCCAACTGTAACTCCTTGATCAATCATTCGAGCAAGAGCCGTTGGTAAGCCTAAGTTAACCACTACAAAGGTAAGCGCCCCAATAACATCGAGCACTAGCCATTTTGGGTATCTTTTCAAATAAGTCCAAATGAGTTTCATAGTCTTTCCTTTCTAATCTGTTCTCTATTTTTAAGTAACGAAATACCTTCTTTCTGCAAGAAAGAGTGACTGCTATCCAGCTAAGTCACTCAACTAGTTAAATTATATTAAACTTTAGTAACTTTAAATACTTTATTATTAGTTTGATTAATACTCTCTTCCTCCAATGGTGGAATATTGTTAACAGTATTAGCAATAATTTCTTGTTGGATTAATAAACACTTTTCTATAAACTTCAGCTGAGCAATAAAATAATTATTTTTTAATAATTTCTTCTTTTTTGGCAGTTCGGGAAGTTCTTGTCCGTCTTGAGGATTATTTTTAATCAATTCTTGAGTGTATAAATGGATTACACTAACAAAAGAATCCCACCAACCTGGTTTGCTACTTTTTATAAATATTGGAAATTTGATTTCTGTAATCTCCTGAACAGTAGCTAAAAACCCAGATAACGCTGCAACAGATTCTCTATTATAAATATTTTTCAAAATAGTTACGCTATATGGGTGAATGGTAGATTCTAGCTTGTTAATTAATGTTTTCTGCTTAGTACTTAGTAGGTGTCCTTTATATGCTAAGACAGAAATTCCTGAGGCTAACAAAGCCCCGACTGCTGCATATAAAGCATCAGAAGAAAAATTGGGATTATTGCTAGACTTCTCTTCTTCAAATTCTTCTGAAATATCTTCAAGTTTTCCTGCATACCGACCGTCTGAGGTTCGTAAGTCAACCCCATCAATTTTAAGTTTTCCAGCTTTAACTTCCTCTTTTTTATCATCAGGAACCTTCACCGTTTTTATCATCAAGTCTTTGTCATTACTTATAAAACATTATCCCTCAAGTTCACTTAGGTATTCATATCTTTCGTATTTTTCAAGTAAGTTTTCATTAGCTTCATCCAATGAACGTTGAAGTCCAGCTAGTTTGCCATAATCGCTGGCATTTTCTTGCATTTGAGCTTCGATAGATTCGATGTCTTCTTCAAGATTGGCAATTTCATCTTCGATGACTTCCCATTCTTTTTTTTCAAAATAAGACATGCGTTTCTTTTTCGTTTTTTCTTTTTCGGTCTTTTGTTGAGTTTCTTTCTTAACGTGTTCTGCTGCATTTTCTTCAAATGCTTTTTCGTCAAGATAATCCGTGTAATTTCCGAAAAATTCTCTGATATGACCATTTTCAAAAGCCAAAATTTTATTAGCTACCTTATCAAGGAAATAGCGGTCGTGACTAACTGTGATAACTGGCCCTTGGAAAGTTTGTAAAAAGCTTTCAAGAACAGTCAAAGTCGCAATGTCAAGGTCGTTTGTCGGTTCGTCGAGCAAAAGAACATTTGGTTTTTCAATCAAAATTTTCAAGAGATAAAGACGTTTCTTCTCACCACCAGAAAGTTTTGAAATCAAAGTTCCATGTGTTGAACGTGGGAACAAGAATTGTTCTAACAAATCCGTCACACTTGTTGTTCCAACACTTGTCTTGACTTCATCTGCTACTTCTTGCAAATAATTGATGACACGTTTGTCTTCGTCCATATCTTTTGGCAATTGTGAGAAATAACTAATGCGGACAGTCTCACCAATTTCAAGTTTACCTGAACTTGGCTTCAAATCACCATTAATCAAATTAAGAAGGGTTGATTTCCCGACTCCGTTATCTCCAACAATCCCAATTCTATCTTTATTTTGCACCAATAAATTGAAATCTGTTAAGATTCGTTTATCAGGGAAAGCAAATGAGACATCTTCAAAATTGATAACTTTTTTCCCGATACGGCTTGTTTCAAAATTAATTTCAAGCTCAGTCGACTGAGTCGTACCAGACAAGTCAGCTTTCAAATCATTAAATCGATTAATACGTGCTTGTTGTTTTGTCGCACGAGCCTGTGGTTGCGTACGCATCCAAGCCAGCTCTTGCTTGTAAAGTTGTTTTTTCTTGTGAAGCGTTGCTGCATCACGTTCATCTTGTTCTGCACGCAAACGAACGTAATCCTGATAATTTCCTTGATATTCTGTCAATTGACTATTTGCCAATTCAAAAATACGTGTTGCCACATTATCCAAGAAATATCGGTCGTGAGTGATGAAAAGAACTGTCTTTTTAGAAGTTTTCAAGTAATTTGTTAACCAAGCAATGGTATCAATATCCAAGTGGTTTGTCGGTTCGTCAAGCAACAACAAGTCAGCATCATTTAGCAACACTTGTGCTAATTGCACGCGACGACGAAGACCACCAGACAAATCACCAACTTTTTGTGACAAATCTTCAAGACCAAGTTTTGTCAAAACTGTCTTCACTTCACTCTCAATAGCCCAAGCGTCAAGCGAATCCATTTCTGCCATGACTTTTTCAAGTTTGTCTTGATTTGCTTCATCATAATTAGCCATCAAGGTTTCATACGTTTTAATCAAAGTCATTTCACGCAAATCTGATGACAAAACTGTATCCAAAATCGTTTTGTTATCATCAAACTCAGGTTCTTGCGTCAAATAGGCAACTTTATAACCATTCTTAGCTGAAAATGGCGACACATCACCATCAAAACCAAGTCGACCTGAAATAACGTCGAGGAGGGTCGTTTTACCGGTACCATTAACACCAATAATCCCGATACGATCAAAATCATGAATAATAAAGGAAATATCACGAAATACTGTCTTGTCACCAACGGATTTCGTTAAGTGTTCTACGATAAAATCGCTCATTTACTTTCCTTTCTAATAAATTCAAAAATAGCTTCTTTATCATTGGCAAGCTCACCAAGGACGATATGTTGTTCGATTGCTTTTAGAATTTGACCAAGCTCAGGACCTGGTTTGAATTGCATTTCTTTAATCAACATACCACCATTGACTACGATTTCATGTTTGTCATGAATGGCTAATTCTTTATCCAAGCGCTCAATTGTTGGAAAATCAACTGGTAGACCGAAACCTAGGCGAAGGTCTTCTGCTTGTTCGATAAGATTACGACCATAACAATACATTTCCATCTTATCAAGCTCATTTGTCAAACGGAAACGATAGATTGATACAATCTTTTCAACATCCTTTTGGAATTGACTTGATGTTTTCCAAGCTCGCAAAAAGTCACGAACATCTTTGACATCCAATGCTAATAGCAAAGCTGCCCAAGCTTGTTCTGATGTTTTAAAGTGATAATCGTCTGCCAAATTATCCAAAAATTGTTGCAAATGATCATGAGCATTCTCAAGATGAGGAAGGTATTTTTGAGCTTCACTTGCAATCATGGTTTTAATCCCTTTACGCCAGAAAGGTGCCATCAATAATTTGTCAAATTCAATAAAAGAGCGCTCTACTGAAATTTTTTCAAGTAAGGGCGCATGTGCTGCCATGGCAGCAAAAGTCTCAGGTTCAATATCAAAATCAAGACTAGCTGAAAAACGGAAACCACGCATGATGCGAAGGGCATCCTCATTAAAACGCTCAGCTGGATTTCCAACCGCACGTAACAATTTGGCTTTCAGGTCAGCTAAACCATTAAATTTATCAATAATCAAACCTGTTTCATCAAGTGCAAAAGCATTTACCGTAAAGTCACGACGTTTCAAATCCTCTTCAAGTGAGCGAACAAAGGATACGCTACTTGGTCTACGATAATCTACGTAAACATCTTCCGTACGGAAAGTAGTGATTTCATACTCGCCACCTTCTTCAAGAACAAGCACAGTCCCATGCTCAATCCCAATATCAACGGTACGGTGAAAAATGCTTTTTGTTTCTTCTGGGTAAGAACTTGTTGCAATATCAACATCGTGAATCGGACGATTTAATAAAACGTCACGAACACTACCACCGACAAAATATGCCTCGTAGCCTGCTTCACGAATTTTCTTTAAAATTGGTAAAGCCTCCTGAAATTCAGAAGGCAGATTGTTTAATTTCATAGTAATTTTTCCAAACCATAAACAAGTTTATCTTGTTTCACAACTGCTTTAATCCCAATATTAACGCCACTCATAAATGAAATACGATCATATGAATCATGACGAAGTGTTAGGCCTTCACCTTGTGCTCCAAAAATAACTTCTTGGTGAGCAACTAAGCCTGGTAAGCGAACACTGTGGATACGCATGCCATCAAAATCAGCACCACGAGCACCCTTAAGTGTTTCAACTTCATCAGGAGCCCCTTGTTTTTTAGCTTGACGTACTTCGCGAATCAATTCAGCTGTTTTCACAGCCGTTCCTGAAGGAGCATCCTTCTTCTTATCATGATGTAATTCAATAATTTCAAGGTCCGGAAAATATTTGGCTGCTTTAGCAGCAAATTCCATGAGTAAAATTGCACCTATAGCAAAGTTAGGGGCAATGAGTCCACCGATTTTCTTGTCTTCAGAAAGAGCAATCAATTCGGCGATTTCGTCTTCAGAAAATCCTGTTGTCCCAACAACTGGAGCAAAGCCTTTTTCTAAAGCAAAACGAGTGTTTTCATAAGCAACAGCTGGCATGGTAAAATCAACCCACACATCAGCATCAAAACCAACTAGTTGTGATTTATCAGTGAATACTGGGACGCCATCAACTTCTTTTTCTGTTGCAAATGGATCAAGCAAAGCTGCTAAGGCTAATTCGTCATCTCCCTTAACCATATTAACTGCTGCTGAACCCATTCTCCCTTTAAAACCTGCTACGATAACTTTAATACTCATGTTTTTTCTTTTCCTCTCTAGCACTTAGACAATTGGTGTGAAACCAAATGCAACGGCACCTTCCCCTAAATGAGTAGCAATTACGCCATCAAATGATACGATTTCTAGATTTTCTGTTTGACCTCTTTCAGCCAAAGTCTGATAGAAATGTTGTGCTTTTTCTTCTGCGCGAGAATGAATGATGAAGACTTCGTATTCGCCATTTTTAGTCACGTCAGACAAAACATCTACAAGACGTTTGATAGCCTTTTTCTCAGTTCGCACTTTTTCATATACTTCAATAACACCTTCGTCATTAAAGTAAAGAATTGGTTTAATGCTAAGCAAGTTACCAATCAAAGCTGAACCATTTGACAAACGTCCACCTTTTACCAAGTGATTTAAATCATCAACCATGATAAAGGCACTTGTTCCATCGATTTGCTTTTGCAATTTAGCCAAAATATCATCAAACGAAAGACCATCTTCAGCCCAATTAAGTGTATTTTTTACCATGCTACCTAGTGGGGCTGAAGTAATTTTACTATCTGGAAATGCAATCGTTAATTCAGGATAATCTTCAATTAAGAACTGGATATTCTGCCAAAATCCTGAAATGCCTGATGACAAGAACAATCCCACAACGTGTGTGTAGCCTTCTGATGAAAGTTGTGTCAAAATTTCATCCAATTTAACTAGACTTGGTTGGCTTGTCTTAGGTAAAGTTGGTGACATAGCCATTTTTTTGTAAAAATCATCAAGGCTTAAGTCTTTCCCTTCAACGTAAGAAACACCACCAATCATGATTGGGATATCTAAGACAAAAAGATTCTCTTTTGCCTTAAGGTCATCTGACAAAACTGCGGTTGTATCTGTTATAACTGCTAATTTCATTAACTTCTAAACTCCAATTTAACCCCTGGACGATCGAGGGCAATTTCGGTTACTTCGTATGTTAGGCGTTGCACAATATCAAGTAAAGGCGCTGCCAAATATTCAACTTCGTCCTTAGTGAATTCACTTGGTTCATTAACAATACGATTTTGAATGTGAACCATTTGTGAGACAACACCACTAATGACAAACTCTTGTTTTACAATCATAAATTGTAAAACAGAAACGATTGTTGTTTGATTATTGTCTGTGTCTTTTTTCACTAATTGAAATGTGACTTCAAAATTAGTCTTCGGTGTACCATTTTCTTTTTCCCATTCGAGATTTCTTGCATCATAATGGTATTGGTTGACAAATTCTTTTTCACGTACTAATTCCATACTTATCTCCTCTTTGTATATCGCTTTTCATTATAGCATATTTCAACTCTATTTTGCACGCTTTTCTTTGAACTTTAAAAGCAATACTGACAATTCTTTTTTTAACTCAAAAAAAGTGTGTTTACCAACTATCATAAATAGTCAAATTGTATTCTGAAATGAGCTGATTTAATTTGCTACCGTAAGACGTATCTGTGGCATAAGTCCCTGTTAGTGCTGCGGTCGCATCTTGATAAGAAGTAGTCTTTGATTTATGCACACCAGCATACAAATCTTTTTGAAGAAACTGAACATAATCCTGCAAGGATTCTTCCAAACTACCATAAGAACGAAATTGAGCATCAATGGTGTAAGAATTCCCATTACCATCATCCTCCCAAGTCTGCATAGTCACCGATTGCCCCTTATAATCCCCTTTGATGCCAAAGAAATTATAATTAGGTGCTTGACTCAGTTTTGACTGACCACTGTTTGACTCTAAAATAGCTTGCGCAATCATGACCGAAGCATAAAGGTCATTTTGCGCAGCGATTTGACGAACTGATTCACCAATCGTTTGAATGAAAGATATGGTCGTTGTGTCTTGAGATGATTGACTAGTGTCTGCGGAGGCTGGATTTGCTGCTTCCTGCGAATGATAGGCGAAGAAAATCAAAGTCGAACAAGCCAAAAAGGCTAGAAAAGTCATGCCATATAAGACAGAACGAGGGACATTTTTTCGCCGTCGTCTTCCACTAACCTTTCTTCTTTTCTTCCTTTTTCTTTCCTTTGCCAAATACATTCAGTCCTTTCAAAAAGTCACCTTTCAGTATAACAAATTTTTGATAAAAAAGAGACTCTTAACCATTAAAGTATAGAATTCATAAAAAAGGTCTCAGATAAACTTATCCAAGACACCTTTTCTTATTTATCATGCAAGACTTGCTAAAATATTTTTGACAATATTATCAACCGTCACACCATTTTCTGCTAACAATTTTTTGGCATTGTAACGGTCATGGAAGGCTTTTTCAACACCGTAATTTTGAACCTTTAGGTCTGTATTTCCAAGATAGCTTGCAACCATCTGACCATAGCCACCTTCAAGGACGCCATCTTCCAAAGTCACCACAACTTGGTGTTCAGATTCCAAACTATCAAGCAATTCTTCGTCCAATCCTGTGATGAATTTTGGATTAACAAGAGTTGCTGTGATTCCGTGTTTGTCAGCCAATTCTTTAGCCACTTCTTTAGCTAAACCATAGAAATTACCAAGACCAAAGAGGGAAACCTTACTACCTTTTTGAGTGACTCGGTTCTTGTTAAGAATTGAATAATCTGTCGTATCAGCTACTCCAGTCTCATGAAGTGGACCAACTGGAATACGAATAGCAACTGGGTGTTCATTTTGTTCAACAGCCCAATCAAGCATCGCTAGATACTCTTCTTTACTTGTTGGCGCCAAGTAAACCACGTTTGGAATGTGAGCCAAGAATGGAATATCGAAGAAACCAAGGTGACTCTCATCATTCATGGCACTAACTGATGCAGAATAAACAAGTGTTGTCACCGGAAGATTATTAAGCGCAATGTCATGTGACCATTGGTCGTAGGTACGTTGCATAAACGGTGCTGCTACGTACCAGATTGGTTTGGCACCATTTTTGGCAAGACCAGCTGCCATGGTTGCAGCTTCTTCTTCAGCGATTCCCACATCAACAAATTGTTTACCAGCTTTTTGGCGTTGCTTTTGATTCAACATAAACATCGGTGTTCCCGCATTAACAGCTACAACAGTCGGGTCTTTTTCAATCTTGTCTAAAACAAATTGTGTCGTGATACTGTTATAAGTTTTACCTGAAGAAGCGTTGCGAAGGTATTCTCCAGTTTCTGGATTGTAAGGTCCTCCAGCGTGGAATGCTTCACGATTTTCTTCCATAAATGACACACCATGTCCTTTTTGTGTTTGAATATGTAACAAAATAGGGTGATTCACATCTTTAACTTCTTCAAAAAGAGTAATTAATTGGTCAAGGTCATTTCCAGCGTTAAGGTAACGGTAGTCAAAACCAAGTGCCTCAAAGAAATTATTTGCAGCTTTGCCATTGTTTTCACGCAAATCACGAAGTGCTGTGTAAATACCACCTGTTGGATTTGCTGCGATTGATTGGTCATTATCGTTAACAATAATAATCGCATTGGTTCCTTCTGTTGCGATTTGGTTCAAGCCTTCATAAGCCATTCCACCTGACAGTGAACCATCACCGATAACAGCAACAACATTGTATGATTCATTTTTTAAATCACGCGCTTTCGCCACACCTGAAGCCAGTGCCAAAGAGGTTGACGTATGCCCAATAGTAAACAAATCATGTTTGCTTTCTTTAGGATTTGTATAACCAGACACGTCGTCATAGTGAGCTGGGGCAAGAAAGGCTTTGGCACGTCCAGTCAACATTTTATGAACGTATGATTGGTGAGAAACGTCAAAGATAAATTTATCAATCGGTGAATTAAAGACATAGTGCATAGCGACAGTCATTTCAACTACACCAAAATTTGGTCCATTGTGC
>ERZ773186.1794-NODE-1794-length-17251-cov-8.661258_pt1 | contig 17251 bp, 17 predicted proteins | sample MGYA00581000_ERZ773186 | MGnify/ENA primary metagenome ERZ773186 (study PRJEB29015, sample SAMEA2737752) | human gut metagenome | biome: human gut; feature: human-associated habitat; material: faeces | place: China | collected 2012 ...
AGCGCGTAGAGTTCGAAATCACTAACGGTGCCAAAGGCCCTTCTGCTGCAAACGTCATCGCTCTGTAAGCAACGCGTCAGTAGAATATAAAAACCCGCTAATAAGCGGGTTTTTTTTTGCCTGTCTCCTTCGCTTTTAGCGGCTGGCCGCCTGCGAGAAAAGCCAGAAGGCGACCGCCGTCATCGCAAACGAACCCAGCAAATTCACCGCGACGTTGAGCAGCGCCCAGCTTACCCGGCCCTGCTGCAGGAGAAACACCACTTCCGCAGAAAAGGTGGAGAACGTGGTCAGGCCGCCGCAGAAACCGGTGGTAATCAGCAGTTTCCACATCGGGTCAATACCGGTCAGACGATTAAACCACGCCAGCCCGGCGCCAATCACAAAGGCGCCTAACAGGTTGGCCGTTAGAGTCCCAATCGGGATAGCATGGTGCACAGGATTGAGCTTCATGCCGAGCCACCAGCGCAATACGCTGCCGGTGCCGCCGCCAATAAAAACGGCGCAAAGAAGTTGAAACACGGTCGTTTCCTGCTATTTGATGTAAGAGAGTGTCAAGTGTAGCGCGCATCGGGCGCGATTGGCTATCCATAACCTGACGGGAGAAGAACATGCGGGTAGCGGCAGGACAATTTGCCGTCACGCCAGTATGGCGGACGAATGCGCAAACCTGTGTGGCGATGATGCAGCAGGCGGAGCGAGAAGGGGCGGCGCTGCTGGTGCTGCCGGAGGCGTTGCTGGCGCGGGATGACAACGACCCGGATCTGTCAGTTAAATCGGCCCAGCCGCTGGATGGCGCATTTTTGCAGCCGCTGTTGGCCGAGAGCAGGCGTAACAGCCTGACCACGGTCCTGACGCTCCATGTGCCGTCAGGGGAGGGGAGAGCGACCAACACGTTGGTGGTATTGCGGGAAGGCGCAGTGATTGCCCATTATCATAAACTTCATCTATATGACGCCTTCGCGATGCAGGAGTCCCGGCGGGTGGATCCCGGTCAGCAGATCCCGCCGGTGATTGAGGTGGCGGGATTACGCGTTGGCCTGATGACCTGCTACGATCTTCGCTTTCCGGAACTGGCGCTTTCGTTGGCCCTGAATGGGGCACAGCTGCTGGTGCTGCCCGCTGCATGGGTGAAAGGGCCGCAGAAAGAGCATCACTGGGCGACGCTGCTGGCGGCACGCGCTCTCGATACTACCTGCTATATCGTGGCGGCAGGCGAATGCGGAACGCGCAATATCGGGCTGAGCCGCATCGTCGATCCGCTGGGGACCACTCTGGCGGGGGCCGGGAGCGAGCCGCAGCTGATCTTTGCCGATCTCTCAGCGGATGACCTTGCGCGCGTTCGCGAGCGTTTGCCAGTGCTGCGGAACCGACGATTTGCGCCACCGCAATTATTATGACGTTTTTTTAAACAAGGCTTGATTCACCTTGTTACAGATTGCTATTGTGTCCGCGCGTCAAATACCCGTATTGTTTATCCCAATAATTCGCTGTGCACGTCAGGATGGACATCTCAGCGCTCACTCCCGGAGGGGAGGCTATGGGCCGAAACACGCAGCCCACGCACAGGTGGATTACAATAGGACGGATAAATGCGTGTATGATGGCGTATTCGCAGCTTGTATAGAGAAGAAGGTTAGCTATGGGTGAGATTAGTATTACCAAACTGCTGGTAGTCGCAGCACTGATTATCTTAGTGTTTGGTACCAAGAAATTACGTACGCTGGGCGGCGACCTGGGGTCGGCTATCAAGGGCTTTAAAAAAGCCATGAACGAAGATGACGATAGCGCGAAGAAAACCACCGCAGAAGAAGAAGCGCCGGCGCAGAAGCTCTCTCATAAAGAGTAATTCTCCGGCTGCGTCTCCTGACGGGATGCTGGCGGTACGGCGAAGAGGCCGCGACGTTTATCGTTGCGGCCTTTGTCGTTTTTGTCGACGCCGCGGAGAAAAGATGCAACTAACTGTTACGGACAGGCGAAACGGATGAAGCGGAGAGAGCCGCTGCGCCGAACAGGCGCGCAGCGGCGGAAGCGGTGGGTTATTTAACTTCCATCCCTTTAGCCTGCAGGTCGGCATGATAGGAAGAGCGGACGAAGGGACCGCAGGCGGCGTGGGTGAAGCCCATCGCCATCGCTTCCGCTTTCATCTCTTCAAACTCTTCCGGGCTGACGTAGCGCTGCACCGGCAGGTGGTGACGGCTCGGCTGCAGATACTGGCCTAACGTCAGCATGGTGACGCCATGGCGACGCAGGTCGCGCATCACTTCGATGATCTCGTCGTTGGTTTCGCCCAGACCTACCATCAGGCCGGATTTCGTCGGGATCTCCGGGTGCGCTTCTTTAAAACGCTCCAGCAGCTTCAGCGACCAGTTGTAATCCGCGCCCGGACGTACCTGACGATAAAGACGGGGCACGTTTTCGAGGTTATGGTTGAAGACATCCGGCGGGGTCACCGTCAGAATATCAAGTGCGCGATCCATGCGGCCGCGGAAATCCGGAACCAGCGTTTCGATCTTAATCGACGGGTTTTTCTCGCGAATGGCGCTGATGCAGTCGGCAAAATGCTGTGCGCCGCCATCACGCAGGTCGTCACGGTCTACCGAGGTGACTACGACATAGCGCAGACCCATATCGGCGATAGTTTGCGCCAGCTTTTGTGGCTCGTTTGCATCTGGCGCGACCGGGCGTCCATGCGCGACGTCGCAGAACGGGCAACGGCGGGTACAGATCGCGCCGAGGATCATAAAGGTCGCGGTACCGTGGTTGAAGCATTCTGCAAGGTTCGGGCAGGAGGCCTCTTCGCACACAGAGTGCAGGCCGTTCTTACGCATCGCTGCTTTGATTCCCTGGATACGGGACGAGTCTGCCGGAAGTTTGATTTTCATCCATTCCGGTTTTCTGAGCAGAGCTTCACGCTCAGTTGCCACGTTTTTCACCGGGATAAGGGCCATTTTATCGGCGTCGCGGTACTTAACACCGCGTTCCATCACAATGGGTTTACTCATAGCGTGCGTGTTCCAGTTGCGAGTCACGAAGGAAAGCGAATTAATTCAATGAAATGTTGCAATTATCAACTATTTTTGAATCAAGAGCAGGCAGTATACCATTGAAAAGGGGCAGAAAGCAGCCTGCCTGCCCGGCAAATTGTAAAATAGTTGTTGTTTTATCCTTTTCCCTTCCGTGCGCTACGCCTTAAACGAGCGGATCACCGTCTCGATGATCTCTTTCAGCAATGGCTCTTTCCCGCTCAGCTTATTAAAGTGCAGCGCAACGTCAATCTGCTCTCCACCCAGGGAAGGGAAATCCAGGGTCTGCAGCGGCCAGAGACGGGACACCATGGCGAACAGGCGTTCGGTGGTCAGACCCAGCATATCGCTCCCGGCGATCATCGCCGCCTGGGTCATCAGGTTAAAGGTGCTAAAGCCGCAGCGGCGCTCGCCCATCTCTTCCTGTAGTCGGCGATGGAGGGTGGGGTAGCGCTGGCCTTCCGGCAGCAGCAGGGCAAATTCGTACTCCGCGAGGGTCGTTTCATCCTGCGGACCGTCCAGCGCGGGATGCCCTGCGCGGCAGTACATCTGTACCCGATCCTGATACAGCACATGATGGCTTATCGCCTGGCCGCTGTGCAGGTGGGTATCAATGAGCAGATCCACCTGGCGCTGGTCAAGCTGCCGCGCGGCGTCGACGATGGCGATATTGTGCAACAGGATCTGCGGAAAGGTCGGCTTCAGCGCGCTGGCCAGGCCAGGCATCAGCAGCGCTCCCATCGCTGGCGTAGTGGCGATAGTGATCACCCGCTGCTGGTGCGGGCTACCGGTGATATCCAGCGCGCTGAGGAAAGCTTCCATGCCGCGGCTGATGTATTGATGAAGATGGGTGGCATAGGCGGTGGGGGTGACGCCCTGTCCTTTGCGGATAAATAGCGGATCGGGGAACAGCGCCCGCAGTTTGTTAATTGACTGGCTAATCGCCGACGGTGTGATATTGAGTATCTTCGCGGCGTTGACGATACCTTTATGCACGTATACCGCTTCAAAGATCGTCAACAGATTGAGGTCAATATTACGCAGGATGCGAAACATTTGACGATCGTAACGTTCATCCTGTCTGTCAGGAGATTCTGACGGAGGCGTATTCTCTGGCACGCGATGAGTCCGGTTGGGAATGATAGGCCAAGTATAGCGGCCCACCGCGTTGCCGTGCGTGACAATTGATTGCAAAAATAACGTGTTACTCGTTTAGCGCCCCGCTGACAGCGGGACGTTGGCCTGCCGCTTAATCCCGGGGAAGATATTCGTGTGGTGGATGATTTAGCAGCGCCAGCAGATTGGCGACCAGTCGCGGAGCGACCGTCTCCGGGGAGGCTGCCGGCTGCCACTGGCGCATTTGCGTCATCTCCATACCGGCATAGCCGCAGGGGTTGATACGCAAAAACGGTGTGAGATCCATGGCGATATTAAGCGCCAGACCGTGGAAAGAACAACCTTTACGGATCCGCAATCCCAGAGAGCAGATTTTGCGTTCGCCGACATAGACGCCAGGGGCGTCGGCGCGGGGGTGCGACTCGATACTATATTCAGCCAGGGTATTGACGACCGTTTGCTCCAGCAGCGTCACCAGCTCCCGCACGCCCAGCTTACGGCGCTTGAGGTCCAACAGGACGTACATCACCTGCTGTCCCGGACCGTGATAGGTGACCTGGCCGCCGCGATCGCTCTGGATCACCGGAATATCGCCGGGCACCAGCACGTGTTCCGCTTTGCCGGCCTGACCCTGGGTGAATACGGGGTGATGTTCCACCAGCCAGATCTCGTCGAGGGTATCTTCATCACGGGCGTCGGTAAATTCATGCATCGCCTGCGAGACGGGTTCGTAAGGTTGCAGGCCAAGCTGCCGGATAAGAATTTTATTGTGCTGCAAAACAACATCTCCGCCGGGAAGAGAGAATTCAGGTTGGGGAGTATATCACAGCCGTGCAGAAGGGAATGAGAAGACCCGGCACGGCGGCCGGGTCAGGGAAAAGGTTACAGCACCATCCGAACGATATCGATATTGCCTAACTCTTCGTACAGCGTTTCCACTTGTTCAATGTGGGTGGCGTTGATGGTGATGGAGACCGAGTGGTAGTTACCTTTGCTGCTCGGTTTTACTGACGGCGAGTAATCACCAGGCGCATGGCGCTGTACCACTTCCACCACCTGATCAACCAGCTCCGGCAACGCCTGCCCCATTACTTTGTAAGTAAATGGCGTAGGGAATTCAAGCAGTTCGTTAAGTTTGGTTTTCATGTCAGCTCCGGTGTTACGACAAAATAATAACTCCCACCAAGGGCGGGAGTTATCAGGTTACTTGGATGAATAGTATATGGGGATGGAAATCACACTTTCAAGTGTTCGATTTTTAACCAAACCAGTGGTGGAACATTAATTTAATGTAATCAATAATTTTGCCGAAGAAATTACCTTCCGGAATTTCCTGCAGGACCACCAGCGGACGCTGGTCGATGGTTTTACCATCCAACTGGAAGTTAATGGTGCCGACAACCTGGTTTTTCTGCAGCGGGGCGTGCAGCTCAGTGTTATTCAGCACGTAGCTGGCTTTCAGATCTTTCATTCGGCCGCGCGGAATGGTCAGGTAGACGTCTTTATCCACCCCCAGCGAAGCGCGATCGCTGTCGCCGAACCAGGCCGGTTCGGAGGCAAACTCTTTGCCAGCTTTAATCGGGTTGACGGTTTCGAAGAAGCGGAAGCCCCAGGTAAGCAGTTTTTTGCTTTCCGACTCACGGCCTTTGAACGTCCGGCCGCCCATTACCGCGGAGATCAGGCGCATCTGGCCTTCGGTGGCGGAAGCGACGAGGTTGTAACCCGCTTTGTCGGTATGGCCGGTTTTGATGCCGTCGACGTTCAGGCTGTTATCCCACAGCAGGCCGTTACGGTTCAGCTGGCGGATGCCGTTGAAGGTGAACTCTTTCTCACGATAGATGGAGTACTCGTTCGGTACGTCGCGGATCAGCGCCTGGCCAATCAGCGCCATGTCGCGCGCGGAGCTGTACTGTCCGTCAGCATCAAGACCGTGAACGGTCTGGAAATGGGTGTTTTTCAGGCCCAGAGCGTTGACGTAGTTGTTCATCAGGCTGACGAAGGCGTCCTGGCTGCCGGCGACGTAGTCGGCCATCGCCACGCAGGCATCGTTACCGGACTGCAGGTTAATACCACGGATCAGCTGAGAAACCGGCACCTGCATGCCCGGCTTGAGGAACATCAGAGAAGAGCCTTTGAAAACCGGGTTGCCGGTGGCCCAGGCATCGTTGCCGACGGTGACCAGATCGGACTCTTTGAATTTGCCCGCTTTCATCGCCTGACCGATAACATAGCTGGTCATCATTTTGGTCAGACTGGCCGGGTCGCGGCGGGAGTCGGCATTGTTTTCAGCCAGTACCTTGCCAGAGTTGTAATCGATAAGGATCCAGGATTCGGCGTCAATCTGCGGGGCGCCTGGGATCATCGTTTTGATATTCAGGTCATCGGCGCGGGCAGCGGAGGAGAGCGCTGCAACGGAGAGCGCCGTAATGAGTAAACGAGCGGTGAAAGAGGTCTTCATGGTCAGAACAACGGCATCCGTGATGGAGTTAAAAAAGTGCCTTACTATAGCAAATGCTCTGCGGGCCAGCATCCGACATTGCGCATGAGTTTGTTAATGACTTTTACATGCGCGAGGTGAACGGGCGGCCCGCGGCGTTTAGTTGGCGCGAGTAATAAAGGACTGCAGCTGCGCTTCGCTTTGCAGGCGCTGCTGCACGGCGCTGGCCTGTGCTTTATCAGCAAAGGGACCCAGCTGAATACGCCAGACCGCGCCGTTTTGCATGACCCGGCCTGGCACAGAAAACTGCTGGCTCAGGCGCTGCTGATACTGCTGCGCCCGCGTCTGGTCGCTTACTGCGCCCACCTGGACAACAAAATTACCGCTGGCGCTGGAGGTCGCGGAGGACGAGGCCGCCACGGCGCCAGCGGCTGCGGCGGTGGCCGCAGCGGGCGCCACATTACCCTGAATGGAGCCAGGCGCGGTCACTGGCGCTGTTGGCGTGGCGCCGGCGGCAGGAGCCGTCGCGGCGGCTGCCGCTGGTTCGCTACTCTCCAGCACGCCGTTGTTCAGGGGCGTCGGCGCGCCGAGGAAACCGCCGCTGTTCACCGGCGCGCCCACGCTGTCTGCCGGCGTCAGCGTGCTGTTGCTGATCGGGCGAACGTCAGTGGGTGCGGGTTGGCTCATGCCAGCGGCGTCCCCACCGTCCAGATTCGGACGGGCGGGCAGGGCGTAAGTCTGTTTGGCGACGGTGGTACAGGCCATCCCCGGGCCGGAAAGCGAACCGTCAGGCGCGACGATGATGGGGTCGATGCGCACTTTGGTGTTGTTGGAGGTGTTCAGGCGGTCAGCGGATGCGCGGGAAAGCGAGATGACCCGATCGTTGCCATAGGGACCGCGATCGTTAATCCGCACGACGATCATCCGTCCGTTGGCAAGGTTAGTGATCCGCGCGTAGCTCGGGATCGGCAGCGTCGGGTGCGCTGCGGTCAACTGAGTCGGATCGAAGGCTTCGCCGCTGGCGGTCAGGTTGCTGTTGGGTTCTGCGTCATAGATCGCCGCGAAACCGGCCTGAGTAAAGTTGGCCGGATCCTGAACGATTTTGTAGCTTTTACCGTCGCGCTCATAATCCTGATTCGCCGTGGCGTTCGGCGTTTCATACTGCGGATCGGCGCCGCTGATCTCAACCGTCGGGCCATTACAGACGGCCGGCTGTGGAGTACTGACCGTTTTTTGTTGCACGTCATCACTCGAACATGCCGCCAGCAGCCCCGCTGCTATGCAGATCCCCAGCCATTGCTTACGCATTGCTAACCCCTTTAAACGCTTTTCGACAACATTTTTCTGTGGGTATGGATCGACATCACGATACCAAACCCGGCCATCAATACGATCAGGGCGGAGCCCCCGTAGCTCACCAGCGGCAACGGTACGCCCACCACCGGTAAAATACCACTCACCATACCAATATTTACGAAGACATAAACGAATAAAATCAACATTAAACCACCGGCCATGACCCGGCCAAAGGTGGTTTGCGCCTGGGCGGCGATCCACAGTCCGCGCATAATCAGCAGAATATAAAGCGCTAGCAGGATCAGTACGCCAATCAGGCCCAGCTCTTCGGCGAGGACGGCGAAGATAAAGTCGGTGTGGCGTTCCGGCAGAAACTCCAGCTGCGACTGGGTGCCGTGCAGCCAGCCTTTGCCGCGCAGACCGCCGGAGCCAATGGCAATTTTAGACTGAATAATGTGATAGCCGGCGCCCAGCGGGTCGGTTTCCGGATCGAGGAGCATCATCACGCGCTGACGCTGATAGTCGTGCATCAGGAAGAACCACAGGATCGGAATAAAGGCGGCGACCAGCACCACGGCGATACCAATCAGGCGCCAGCTGAGGCCGGAGAGGAACAGCACAAACAGCCCGGATAGGGCGATCAGGATCGAGGTCCCGAGGTCAGGCTGCGCCGCCACCAGCAGCGTCGGCAGGAAGATTAGCACCAGGGCAATGCCGGTGTTCTTCAGCGACGGTGGACAGACATCGCGGTTAATAAACCGCGCCACCATCAGCGGCACGGCTATTTTGGCGATCTCCGACGGCTGAAAGCGCACAATACCGAGATCCAGCCAGCGCTGCGCCCCTTTGGAGATGGCGCCGAAGGCGTCAACGGCTACCAGCAGGATGATACAGAAAATATAGAGGTAGGGCGCCCAGCCTTCATAGACCCGCGGCGGGATCTGCGCCATGACGATCATGATCACCACGCCCATGGCGATCTGGCCGATTTTACGCTCCATCATGCCGACGTCCTGACCGCTGGCGCTCCAGATAACCAGCGCGCTGTAGGTCAGCAGCGCCAGCAGGATAAGCAGCATGGTGGGGTCAAGATGGATTTTATCCCATAGCGATTTTTTGTTCGGATTATCCGTCATTATTGATCCTCCCCTGCGGTTACCGCCGGGTTTTCGCTTGGCAGCGTAGTGTTGTTATCGCCCAGCATGATGTGATCGAGGATCTGGCGCATAATGGTACCGACCGCCGGGCCGGCGCCGCCGTTTTCCAGAATCATCGCCACGGCAACCTGCGGGTTGTTATAAGGCGCAAACGCCGTCATCAGTTTATGGTCGCGCAAGCGCTCGGAGATCCGGTGCGCGTTATAGGTTTCGTTGGCCTTCAGGCCGAACACCTGAGCGGTACCTGACTTGGCCGCGATTTTATACGGCGCGCTGGCGAAGTATTTGTGCGCGGTGCCGTTGCCGCGGTTGGCCACGCCGTACATGCCGTCTTTGGCGATTTCCCAATAGCCGGAATGGATATCGCCTACCGGCGGCTCATGGGGCTGGACCCAGGGTACGGGCTTGCCGTCTTCCACGGTGCTCTGCAGCAGATGCGGCACCTTCACCACGCCGTCGTTAATCAGGATCATCAGCGCTTTGTTCATCTGGATCGGCGTGGCGGTCCAGTAACCCTGGCCGATGCCCACCGGAATGGTGTCCCCCTGGTACCAGGGTTTCTTAAAGCGCTTGAGCTTCCATTCGCGGGTCGGCATGTTGCCAGAGCGCTCCTCGGAGAGGTCGATACCGGTGTAGTGGCCGTAGCCAAACTTGCTCATCCACTCTGAGAGACGGTCGATGCCCATGTCATAGGCGACCTGGTAGAAATAGGTATCTGCAGACTCCTCGAGCGCTTTGGTGACGTTCAGATGGCCGTGGCCCCACTTTTTCCAGTCACGATAGCGTTTCTCTGAGCCAGGCAACTGCCACCAGCCGGGGTCGAAGAGGCTGGTGTTGCGGGTGATCACCCCGGCGCTCAGCGCCGAGACGGCGACGTACGGTTTGACCGTCGACGCCGGCGGATAGACCCCCTGCGTTGCTCGGTTGACCAGCGGTGTGTTCGGGTCGTTGAGCAGCGCGGAGTAATCTTTGCTGGAGATGCCGTCGACGAACAGGTTCGGGTCATAGCTCGGGGTTGAAACCAGCGCCAGAATAGCGCCGGTACGCGGGTCGGTCACCACCACGGCGGCGCGGCTGCCGGCCAGCAGCGTTTCAATATACTGCTGCAGCTTGAGGTCGAGGGTGAGGTAGATGTCGCGTCCGGCCTGCGGAGGCACCTCTTTCAGCTGACGAATGACGCGGCCGCGGTTGTTCACTTCAACCTCTTCGTAGCCGGTCTGACCGTGCAGAACGTCCTCGTAATAACGCTCTATACCCAGCTTACCAATGTCGTGCGTCGAGGCGTAGTTGGCCAGCTTGCCCTCTTTATCCAGGCGGTCGACGTCTTTATCGTTAATTTTTGAGACATAGCCAATGACGTGAGTCAGCGCCGAATTATAGGGGTAATAACGACGCTTGTAGCCTTTGACTTCCACGCCGGGAAAGCGGTACTGGTTGACGGCAAAGCGGGCCACCTGCACTTCGCTGAGGTTGACCTTTACCGGAATCGAGGTAAAACGATGGGAGCGGGCGCGCTCCTTTTTGAAACCGGCGATGTCATCGTCAGTTAAATCGACGACGTCGCGTAGCGCATCCAGCGTCTGCTGTACGTTATCGACTTTCTCCGGCATCATCTCCAGCTGGTAAATGGTGCGGTTAAGCGCCAGCGGGGTGCCGTTGCGATCGTAAATAATGCCGCGGCTCGGCGGGATCGGCACCAGCTTGATGCGGTTTTCGTTCGAGCGCGTCTGATAGTCGTCGAAGCGAACGATTTGCACATTGTACAGGTTGGCGATCAGAACGCCGGTAAGCAGCAAAATCCCCAAAAAAGCGACCAGCGCCCGGCGCACGAACAGCGAGGATTCAGCCGTATAGTCGCGGAAAGAATTCTGTAATTTCATTCGCTGCTTAGTCTACCCTGATCATCATTACTCACGGTGGTACGGGTGGTTGGTGGTGATGCTCCACGCCCGGTACAGACTCTCGGCCACCAGTACGCGCACCAGCGGGTGAGGTAAGGTGAGGGTGGAGAGCGACCAACTCTGTTCCGCCGCTGCTTTACAGGCTGGAGAGAGGCCTTCCGGGCCGCCGACCAGCAAACTGACGTCGCGCCCGTCCTGTTTCCAGCGTTCCAGTTCGCGCGCTAGCTGCGGCGTATCCCATGGTTTACCCGGAATATCCAGGGTCACGATGCGGTTTTTACCGGCAGCGGCTAACATCATCTCGCCCTCTTTTTCGAGGATGCGCTTGATATCAGCGTTCTTGCCGCGCTTACCGGCTGGGATCTCCACCAGTTCGAACGGCATATCTTTTGGGAAACGACGCAGATACTCAGTAAAACCGGTTTGTACCCAGTCCGGCATTTTGGTGCCGACGGCGACCAACTGCAGCTTCACAACTTAACCCCAGAGCTTTTCCAGTTCATACAGGCGACGGCTGTCTTCCTGCATGACGTGGACAATGACATCGCCTAAATCAACAACAATCCAGTCACCGGTATTTTCGCCTTCAACGCCCATCGGCAGCAAACCGGCGGCGCGGGATTCCTGGACCACATGGTCGGCAATGGACATTACGTGGCGGCTAGAGGTGCCAGTACAGATAACCATGCAATCAGTGATGCTGGATTTACCTTTAACATCAATGGAGATGATGTCCTGACCTTTCAAATCATCAATTTTGTCGACAACAAAATCCTGGAGTGCTTTACCCTGCAAGTGTTCCCCCTGGGTGCGTGAAGATTGATAATCATAAAGAGCCTGACAGTATACCTGAACTGATGAAAAAGTCGGGTGAAATGTCTGTCGGCAGGCGTTCGTGGCGGGCTATCATCCCATCCCTCGCCGCGGATTGCATCGCCATTTTTGTAAAACAATTTCTGCAAACCGGCTTTGGCGGATGCTGCCTGGCAGCGGAGAATAACAGCCTGCTCTGGCCTGTCAATGGTCTGGCGGGAATTCTTCTTGCGGCCGCCAGACGGCCTGGCTATTTAATACCCGCAGGGTGGTGAAATCGTCGCGGATTTCGAGGAGGCTCCAGGCGCCATGGGCAATGGGAAAGTGCCACATCGCCGCCGCAGGCATCTGCAACAGCAGGGCGGTCAGCAGGCTCAGGACGCCCTGATGGCCGACGATCAGCAGATGGTCAAGATGGCGGCAGTCGGTCAGCGTTGGGATAAACTCGCTGACGCGGCGGGCAAAATTCTGAAAGCTTTCGCCGTTGGTGGGGGCCGCATGCTGCCAGTCGGCACACCAGGCGGCATAGTTTTCCGCATCTTCTCGCTGGAGGTCGCGATGATGACGCATCTCCCAGTCGCCGAAAAACATCTCATTGAGCGCGGGATGGCGCTCACGCGGAATAGCGCGGTCGCCAAGCAGCAGATCGGCCGTTGTCCCGGTCCGCGCCAGCTCGCTACAGAATACTTTATCGAAAGGCGCCAGGCGCAGCCGTTCGCCGAGCGCGCGCGCCTGAGCGACGCCGCGCGGCGTCAGGGGCGTTGGGGCATGGCCGCTGTATAACCCGGCAACGTTGGCTTCGGTTTCGCCATGGCGAACTAACCACAATTTCATGAACAGGCTCTGACAGGCGATGAAGAGATGGCGTTACGATAGCGCTTTTTTCGCGCCAGGCCCAGCCTGGGGTCAGCAATAGAGTCCCTGCTCGCGGATGTAATCCAGCACGGCGGCAGGCAGCATCTCGGCGCAGGACTCGCCGCGCTCAAGGCGCTGGCGGATGATCGTCGCGGAAATATCGAACCACGGCGTCTCAGCCAGGTAGATCACGCCGGAAGGGCGGTTATGCAGAGACTCCACGTCGTGGGTTAAATGGCGATCCAGCCAGCGCTGATCCGCTTCCTGCGCCATGGTCAGCGGGTAACCCGGGCGGCGGCAAACAATCAGGTGGACATTGTCGAGAATGGTTTCATAGTTGTGCCAGGTGGGAAAGGTCAGTAGCGAATCCTGGCCAATGATAAACGCCAGCGGTTTGCGCGGCCCCTGCTCCTGGCGCCACTCCTGCAGCGTTTGCGCCGTCCAGGAGGGGGTATCGCGCCGTAGTTCGCGTTCATCGAGCGTGAACAGCGGTTTATCGGCAATCGCCAGCTTCAGCATGTGCACGCGCTGGGCGCTGGTGGCTTCCGGCTGCGGCCGGTGCGGCGGGACGTTGTTAGGCATGATGATGACCTTGCTCAGGCCAATCTGATTCGCCAGGATCTCAACCGGCTTGAGGTGACCGTAATGCACCGGATCGAAGGTGCCGCCATAGATTGCCTGTAACTGAGTCATATCAACCATCAATAAAAACGTCCGCCAGGGCTTTGTGGCAGAGCAACAACGAAAGACTTTCCAGTTCGGGCCAGACGTCGTGCCCGTAATCCTGTTTAAAGGTGAGCTCCGCGCGGGTCAGAAGGGTCACCGCCTGGCGCAGCTGTTCCCCGCTCAGGCGCGTGAGGGCGTCGCTGAGCAGCTGACGGCGGTTTTGCCAGACCCGATGTTTATCAAACAGCGAGCGCAGCGGCGTGTGCGTCGCCTGGCGCTTGAGGGTAACCAGCAGCAGCAGCTCCCGCTGCAGAGTACGCAGCAGGATCGCCGGCTCGCAGCCTTCAAGGCGTAACTGCTGCAGGACGTGCAGCACGCGCTTACTTTTGCCTGCCAGTAGGGCATCGACCCAATGGTAAGGCGTAAAGTGCGCGGCATCGTTTACCGCTTGCTCAACGCGGGGCAGGGTTAGCTTACCGTCCGGCCAGAGCAGCGCCAGACGCTCCAGCGCCTGCGCCAGCGCCAGCAGATTGCCTTCGTAACAGTAGCACAGCAGCTGACTGGCCGCGTCGTCGAGCTGCAGCTGATGCTGTTTGGCACGGGCGGCCAGCCAGCGCGGCAGCTGCGCGTATTCCGGCGTCTGGCAACTGACCTGGACTGCGCGCTGAGCCAGGGCGGTGAGCCATGCGGCATTCTCCTGGGCTTTGGTCAGCTTATTTCCGCGAACTATCAGCAGCAGGTCGTCGTGCAGCAGGCCAACCAGCGTGGCGAGCTGTTCATTGATCGCCGCGTTGGGGCCGTTTTCCGGTAGGATCAACAGCAGGGTTTGCCGGCTGGCAAACAGGCTCATCGCCTGGCTTAAGGCGAAAATCGCCTGCCAGTCGGTGCTGTTGTCGATTGAAAAAGTATGGTGCTCGGTAAAGCCCTGCGCGGCAGCAGCTTCGCGAATGGCGTCCTGGCTTTCCTGCAACAGCAGGGGATCGTTGCCAAGCAGCAGATAGGCCGCGCGCAGCCCTTCAGTGAGCTGCGCGCGGAGCTGTTCCGGGTACAACCGAATCATCATTGACCCAGCGTGGTGGAGACGCGGTTACCCGAGGAAGCCGGCGCCGCGCTGCTGGCGACCGGTTTCTCTTCCTGCTGGGTTGCTTCAACATCCGCTACCTGAACGCTTGGCAGCTTACGAATCAGCTGTTCCGCCGCTTTGTCGTACATTTCCTGGATAATCATATCCTGCTCGGCGTCTTTCGCTAATGCCGCCTGCGGGTTATCAAAGAACGACCGATAGACCTTGGTGGTAATCGGATAGATATCGTGACCCGGGATCAGGACGCTGGCATGAACGGTCATGACCATCTGATACTCCGCCGTACGACCATCCTGGAACACCGATGCGGTATCTTTCTGAATCGACGAGCCATCGAGGCGCAGAGAAGGGACATCTTTACGCAGCGTGCTGGCGTCGATCAGTTCCACGCCGTTAAGACGCAGCTGATTACGTACCGCGCGGCTTAACGGGCCGTTCGGATCGCTCGACTGGAAAATCATGGTTTTCATGGTGGCGGGCACCTTGGTAGTGCTACGCAAATGCCAGCCACAGCCGGCGGTGACGAGCACCGCCAGAGATAACAACATTGTTACCAGATATCGCACGCTTCCTCCCGCGCTTAGCCAACGACCAGATTGAGCAGTTTACCCGGAACGTAAATCACTTTACGCACGGTTTTACCGTCGAGATATTTCGCCACCAGATGTTCCTGGCCGGCGCGCTCGCGAACCTGCTCTTCAGTTGCATCTACCGCAACGGTAATTTTACCACGAACTTTGCCATTGACCTGGACGACGACGAGGGTGCTGTCTTCCACCATCGCGCTCTCATCCGCTACCGGCCACGGCGCGTTGTCGATATCGCCTTCGCCGTTCAGCTCACGCCACAGGGTGAAGCTGGCGTGCGGAGTGAACGGGTTGAGCATACGCACCACCGCCAGCAGAGCTTCCTGCATCAGCGCACGATCCTGCTCATCTTCCTGCGGCGCTTTCGCCAGCTTGTTCATCAGCTCCATGATTGCCGCGATGGCGGTGTTGAAGGTCTGACGACGGCCGATGTCATCGGTCACTTTGGCGATGGTTTTGTGGATATCGCGACGCAGCGCTTTCTGATCTTCGCTCAGAGCCGCCACGTTCAGTGCCGCAACCTCTCCTTTAGTGGTGTGCTCGTAGACCAGTTTCCAGACGCGTTTCAGGAAGCGGTTCGCCCCTTCAACGCCAGATTCCTGCCACTCGAGGGTCATATCCGCCGGGGACGCAAACATCATGAACAGACGCACGGTATCCGCGCCGTAGCGCTCAACCATCACCTGCGGGTCGATGCCGTTGTTTTTCGACTTGGACATCTTGCTCATGCCGGTGTACACCAGCTCGTGGCCCGCCGCGTCTTTGGCCTTCACGATGCGGCCTTTTTCGTCGCGCTCAACGATGGCGTCAACCGGGGAAACCCAGTTACGTTCGCCGTTTTCGCCCACATAGTAGAACGCGTCAGCCAGCACCATGCCCTGGCACAGCAGCTGTTTCGCCGGCTCATCGGAGTTCACCATGCCCGCGTCGCGCATCAGCTTATGGAAGAAGCGGAAGTAGAGCAGGTGCATGATGGCGTGTTCGATACCGCCGATGTAGATATCTACCGGCAGCCAGTAGTTGGCCGCTTTCGAATCCAGCATTCCTTCCTGATACTGCGGGCAGGTGTAGCGCGCATAGTACCAGGAGGATTCCATAAAGGTGTCAAAGGTGTCGGTTTCGCGCAGCGCCGGCTGGCCGTTGACGGTGGTCTTGGCCCATTCAGGATCGGCTTTGATCGGGCTGGTGATGCCGTCCATGACCACGTCTTCCGGCAGGATCACCGGCAGCTGATCTTCCGGGGTCGGCAGCACGGTGCCATCTTCCAGGGTCACCATCGGGATCGGCGCGCCCCAGTAGCGCTGACGGGATACGCCCCAGTCGCGCAGACGGTAGTTAACTTTACGCTCGCCCACGCCCATGGCAGCCAGTTTGTCGGCAATGGCGTTGAAGCCCGCTTCATAATCAAGACCGCTGAACTCGCCGGAGTTAAACAGGACGCCTTTCTCGGTCAGCGCCTGCTCGGAGAGATCCGGCTCGGAGCCGTCGGCAGCGAGGATAACCGGCTTAATGTTCAGACCGTACTTGCTGGCGAACTCGTAGTCGCGCTGGTCGTGACCCGGAACGGCCATTACCGCGCCGGTGCCGTATTCCATCAGCACAAAGTTTGCCGCCCAGACCGGAATTTCTTCACCGGTCAGCGGATGAATGGCTTTAAAGCCGGTATCGACGCCTTTTTTCTCCATCGTCGCCATGTCGGCTTCGGCCACTTTGGTATTGCGGCACTCGTCGATAAAGGCGGCCAGCGCCGGATTGTTCGCCGCAGCCTGCTGCGCCAGCGGGTGGGCCGGGGCCAGCACTGCGCACAGGCAGTCGGTTCCGATCGGCTCGGTATGCAGGTCGGGCACCGAAACGCTGTTTTCCAACAGGGCAAGGTCGAGTTGATTTTCACACAGCGCATCGGCCAGAACACTGCCGTTGGCCACCTTGGCCTGCAGCTCAATGCCGGGGTAGAGCGCTGCAAAGCGGCGGGCCAGCACCGGAAGGATGGTGCTGCCCAGCGTGACCGTTGCCCCCACCCGCACCACGCCGAGGGAATCCCAATCCCGCATGGCGGCTTCCATATGGTCAAAGGTATCCAACAGGTAAACGGCCTGGGCATACAGGCGCTGGGCAGCCTCGGTGGGGGAAAGATGGCGGTAAAGCCGCTCAAACAGCCGCACGCCATAGTGCTGTTCCAGTTCCTGGATGGCGCGGGTCACGGCGGGCTGGGTCATGTGCAGGGCCTCCGCCGCCCGAGTGGTGTTATAGTCGTGCTCGCAGAGGGCGAGAAAGATTTTCATGTGCCGCAGGGTCATGGTCCACACCTCTTATATT
>ERZ773186.1796-NODE-1796-length-17244-cov-22.302752_pt1 | contig 17244 bp, 27 predicted proteins | sample MGYA00581000_ERZ773186 | MGnify/ENA primary metagenome ERZ773186 (study PRJEB29015, sample SAMEA2737752) | human gut metagenome | biome: human gut; feature: human-associated habitat; material: faeces | place: China | collected 2012 ...
CGGTAATAACGGCTTCTTCCTGCTGAGTTTTCATCAGGTTGATAATTTCGGCTGCTGTTCTCACGCCGCCCATTTTGCTGCGCTTGAGATTCTGACCGTCGAGCAAGCCATTCAGTACTTCGGTCAGTTCCGCCAGCGCGGCTGGCTGCACGCCGCCAAAGGTGGCGATACGCAACATCACGTCGTGGCGCAGACGTTCATCGAACAACGCCAGAATATCGGCGGCCTGGGCGCGCTTCAGATGCACCAGAATGGTGGCGATAATTTGCGGATGCTCATCGCGAATCAGATCGGCGGCGCTCTGCGGCTCCATAAAGTTGAGCGTTTCAATACCGCTGGCGGTATCGCGAGTTTCGAGAATATCTTCCAGCAGGCTGGCGGCACGTTCTTCACCCAGAGCTTTGACCAATACCGAACGCAGATAATCGTTGGCGTTGATATTCAGTGCGGCAAACTGTTCAGCTTCTTGCTCAAACTCCGCCAGCACATCGGTTAGCTGCTTGTTGGAGATCTGCGTGACGTTCGCCATTGCAGCGCTAAGGGTTTGCACTTCGCGCTGGGAGAGGTGCTTGAACACCTCTGCCGCCCGGTCTTCGCCAATGGTCATCAGCAGGATGACGCTTTTATCGGTGCCTGTCAGGTTACTCATGATCGTTATTTATCCACTGGCGAATGACCAGCGCCACCACGCGCGGATCGTTATCAGACATTTCACGGATACGCTGGCTCATGACTTCTGCCCCCAGACGTTGGTTAGCGCGTCGTTGTTGGAGTTGTTCGTCTTTGCTCAGGCGGACTTCCACCGTATCTTCCACTTCCTCACGGGCCTGCGCCTGTTGCTGTACAGCTTTCATCGCCTCGGCGCGACGTGTTAACTGCGGGCGTACCGCTTTCCGCCACAGCAGCCACGCCACCAGCAGTACCAGCAACCAGCGACCGGCAGCCAGCAACTGATCGATAAACGCTTGCTGTTGCCAGAACGGCAGTTCTCCGCCGCTTTCGTCACTGCTATTGAACGGCGAGTTAACGACATTGAGCGAGTCACCGCGTTTTTCAGAAAAGCCCATCGCCTCGCGGGTCAGATCTTCAATTTGCTTCATCTGTTCGTTGCTGAGAGGCAATGGTTTACCGTCTGGCAAGGTTTTGTAATTCACCACTACCGCGACTGACAGACGTTGCACATCGCCCACGTTCATTTTGGTATGACGAATGGTGCGATCGACTTCGTAGTTACTGGTTTCATTCCGCTGTGTGCTACGCGGCCCACTATTGCTGGTGGTGCTCGCCTGCTGCTGGCGGTTATTTTGATTTGCCGGAGGCGTGCTGATTGGCGCGTTATTCGCAGGTGCCGGTTGATTCGACAACGCCCCCGGTACGCCGCCCGGATAACCGGAACCGCTTTGCTCGCTCTCATTAAGCTGGCGTGAACGAAGCGCCGCATGAGATTCATCACCGTTAGGGCGATACTGTTCTTCCGTTTGTTCTTTACTGGCGAAGTCCAGCTGCGCCGTGACCTGGGCGTGAATATTACCGTTACCAACAATAGGCGACAGGATCGCTTCAATACGCCGCTGAATACGGCCTTCGACATCGCTGGCATATTTCAACTGAGCGTCATTAAGATCGCGCCCGCTGGTGTTGAACTGGGTTAACAGATGTCCACCCTGATCCACCAGCGTGACGTTCCCCGGCGGCAGACCAGCAACCGCGCTGGAAACCAGATGTACAATGGCGCTAATTTGCCCTTCATCGAGTGCGCGGCCGGGTAACAGATTTACCGTCACCGATGCAGAAGGGGATTTTTGTTCACGGACGAATAAAGACGGTTTCGGCATTGCCAGATGTACGCGCGCCCCTTTTACCGGGCCGATAGTTTCGATGGTACGAGAAAGCTCGCCTTCCAGCGCCCGCTGATAATTCACCTGTTCGCTGAACTGGCTGATACCAAACTTTTCCTGATCGAGTAGTTCGAAACCGACCGCGCCGCCTTTGGGCAAACCTTGTTGTGCCAGGCGCAGACGCAGTTCGTGAACTTTATCTGCCGGAACTTCAATAGCGCCGCTGGCTTCGCTGAAGCGGTAAGGAATATTCATTTGCGTCAGTTGGCTGACAATTGCGCCACCATCCTGATCGGAAAGATTGCTGAATAATGTGCGGTAGTCGGGGGCTTTCGCCCACAGGATCAGTGCGACCATGACCGCCACTGCCGCGGAACCGGCAACAATCAATGGAATTTTCGGATTCGCACGCAGGCGATTAAGCCACTCAAGAGATTTTGTCTGGGCTGCAGTCGCATTCATCGCGCACCTCGTGGCTGATTATGGACGGCGTTATTGGCAAAGTGGAACAAGACTCACTCCCGGGTCAGCAAACTCGAAAAATTGACGCTCCCATTATTTGTGCTTTCGTTTTTTTCTATCCGCCAATAAACCCGTTTTTTTGTTGCTATTTAGCGCCTTTGTCTTATTGACTTACTGGTAGGCTTTGCTACCAGAAATTATCCGGGAGATGAAAATGTCAGCGATACAGGGGATTGAAGGGGTTATCAGCCAGTTACAGGCTACGGCGATGAGTGCGCGTGCGCAGGAATCACTGCCGCAACCGACCATTAGTTTTGCCGGGCAGCTGCACGCCGCGCTCGATCGCATAAGCGATACACAAACAGCCGCCCGCACGCAGGCAGAAAAATTCACTCTCGGTGAACCCGGCGTGGCGTTAAACGATGTGATGACCGATATGCAAAAAGCCTCAGTTTCTATGCAAATGGGGATTCAGGTGCGTAATAAGCTGGTGGCGGCGTATCAGGAAGTGATGGGCATGCAAGTTTAGGTTAACTAACCTAATGATATTTATAATTAATAACCATCCGATCCCACAGCGTGGGGCATGGATGGGGCAAACTCACTCAATTTCTGGTTGAGGATGAGTACCTGGTCCTGGCTATTTTCAGCCATCCAGGATCCGTACACCCGGTAAACCATTTGCGCGTCGGTGTGACCCATTTGCTTCGCGATGAAGTTCGGGTTGGCACCGGCAGCTAATGACCAGCATGCATACGTGTGTCGGGACTGGTATGCTCTGCGATAGCGAATCCCGGCGCGTCGCATTGCCGCCTCCCATGACTGGTTAATCGACCCCACAGCGTAATGATGCCCGGCACGGCCATTACGTGTAACGATCTGCGGGTTGAACACGAACGTGCACGGATGCACATCAGTGCGACCATACTCGCGTAGTTTCACCTCAACCTGATACTGCTTACCCAGACGCGTTAATTCAGCCTGACTTTTCAGCACGTCGACCGCTGGTTGAATCAGGTTAATGACACGGTCCGTCCCGGCCTCTGTTTTCGGAAGGGTGAACTCCTTCGTTAACGTGTGGTTCCGGCGGATCATCATCGTACCGGCTTTCAGGTCGATATCTTCCCACGCCAGCGAAACCAGTTCGCCGTGTCGCACACCGGTGTACACCGCCAGCGACCACATGTTTTTCAGCTGCTGAGTAGAACAGGCGTTTACCATTCTCACGAACTCCTCGCGCGTCAGCGGATCGGGTTCGCAACGGGAACGCTTCAGAAGGGCGATCCCCGCAAATGGGTTCGTCCGGACATAGCCGCTGTCGAAGGCGAACTTAAACATCCCATTCATCGTCTTCATATAGTTGTTGACCGTTCTGACGGAGCGGCCCTTAACCGGTGTTTTCTGTCCTGTCTTCAGGGTGTGATAACCGGTCAGCAATTCCTTCCTGATAAACAGCATGTCTTCCTGCGTCACAGCAGAAACAAGCCTGTCCCCGCCAATCCTCGGCACCATATTGCGCGCTATAGATGCATAGCGCGACATTGCGTTGGTGCTGATCTCCATGCGTTTCAACTCAAGCCATTTATTCGCCAGATCCAGAACGGTGATTTCCTTACTCTCCACCCCAAATCTTCGCAGGTTCGGTGAGTCCGGGAACTGGGCGGCATAGTTGAAGTTTCCGGTCTTTATCGAAAAGCACACCGACGCGCGCAGTTCGCCAGCGACCTTTCTGTTTTTTGGTGTATCCGGTACGCCGAGGCTTTCACGCACCCGGATACCTTTATAGATGAACCATACACGCAGCGTGCCGCCGTGGTTCTCCACGCCTGTTGGGTATGCTGACTTAGCCATTATTCCCTCCTGACGTCCAAGAGCACGCTAAGCATAAACGGATCTTCATTGGCGCGCACCTGGCTGTTTCTTTTTGAGGCTTTCAACCCACTGATCGACAGCCTTACGGTTATACATGCATTCGCTAGACGGCTTTGGGTTTCCATCTGGTGCAACGTGAAGGTATTCTCTCCCGACCATCCATGACTTTCTGCGCGCCGCCTCAATGGTTCCTGGGCGGAGGCCAGTAATCTCTATCAGTTTTTGCTCAGTCACCCAGTCATTGGGAACGATTAAATTAATTTCGCTCATGGTTATCTCCAGGCAAAAAGAAACCGCCATCAGGCGGCTTGGTGTTCTTTCAGTTCTTCAATTCGAATATTGGTTACGTCTGCATGTGCTATCTGCGCCCACAGCATCCAGTGGTCATAGCAGTCGCTGATGTTCTCGGCTTCGATAACTCTGTTGAATGGTTCTCCATTCCATTCACCTGTAACTCGGAAGTGCATTTATCATCGCCATAAAACAAAACTCGCCGTAGCGAGTTCAGATAAAAGAAATCCCCGCGAGTGCGAGGATAGTTACTTGTTCATATTATTAATCGTCAATGTATTTTGAGCATTGTGGGCAATCATCGATCCCACAATACGATTCATATGCATCCTTTATTGCGTCGCGGGCTTCAGTAAGAGTATTGAATAAGTTGCAGCTATTATCTTTTTGATATAGGTAAGTTCCTAATTTATAAGCAGAAGAAGCATCATTTCCGCTGTCTAAAATTACATCGTTATGGATTCTGCACCTTGCAAGAACTCCTGATCCCATAAGGGTCTGCATAGCCCATTGCTCTTGATCTTCACACAAATCATGAATGCTCATTTCAACACCTCTCTTCACGTTTCACACACGTTAAGATTAACAGTGTTTTTACATGCTTTGGAAGATTTATTTTATAAAAACTCTTTTAATACAAATAGATATAATAGTTCACTATTATAGCTCCTTTAATCGAGGCGGTTCTGGTAGAGGCATCCAGTGGGTTACACCGCCAATTGGCTCATCGTCGTCGTACTCCAATGCGGCTATATAGAACCCGTCACGACGAGAATAAGAAATCCCGGACATTACAATGCCATCCGAAACAACAATAATGTCACCCGTTTCTTTCGGCATTCGCTCACTACAGCTTATCCAACCATCCGGAGTTACCGGAGAGTTGCCATTTACATCGAAGTTTGGCTCTGCGTCCTGAACCAGGAGGATGTAACCATTCTTGGCAGTATCAAGTTCCGACGCCTCGGTGACGGTGCCGAAATAGCGATTACCTAAATCAGCATCACAAGTACTTACATCAATGGAAACTTCCATGCCTTCGATTAATTCTGGCAAGTTGTAAGCTTGGCTTACAGGTTCGGCTTCCAGTTCTGCAATGCGCTTTTTTGCTGCTTCCAGTTCATCCAGTAATTCCAGCACGGTAGCTGGATTGGCTGCGGCGATGAATTCAGCATTGGCCTGCTGTTCCATTTGGAAATCTTCATCGAAGCCGCTTTCTGGATGCGCTCCTTCAATTCTGCAAATGGGAATATATCCAGCAATTTCACGATGAATTAGCGCATCATCACAATCAAATCGGCTCTCTCCATATTCGAGCGACCACACCCCACACGTTGCTTTTTCTGCCTTAGCACGCAGTGCCTGATAGTCAATTTCGCTCACTGTTTGCCTCCTTTGCGCCACATCGCATTCAGATATTTGTTTTGATTCACTGATGGAAAAGAATTTCTCTTAAGCAATTCCTCTCTCGATGGCATTGGCTTTACGCGTTGGCGAATAATCATTTCTGCCGGAAGAATGCCGGGATTGTATGCAAGTCCTCTCATGGTAAATTCCTCAGTCATTACTGATAGCGCCATAGCGTGATCGATAATTACGCAGGCGCGGGTCAATTTCAGGGAAGTGGGTATATGTGGCTTTGCGGAACGGTCGGATTGATGTCTGGTAAATTCGCTCGCGTTCTTCTTTCTCTGCAAGCCATATACAATGACGAAATTCCTTTTCCTCTTTCGTTTCCTGCGGTAGCGACATTATCAGGTCATAGTTTTTTCTGAATTTATCCAGCACCTCCGATACGGAATTGCCGGAACAGCGGCGCGGGTCATCCGCACCATACATAGGCGCTGGCATGTTTTTCTCCTGTTGATTATTTAGCTAATTTTTTCCAGATTGCTGAAACGTATTTGGCTTGGTGGATGGCATCATCAAGCGCGTTGTGGCGAGTTCCTTTGAATGGCATATCTCGCTTAGGGTCGAATCCTATTACCTTTCCAAGCTCGACGATTGTTCTTACGTCGCGGTCATTCCACCACTGCCACGGAACTGGCCACCCTGTCAGCGAATAACTGTTTCGGAGAATAACGCAGTCAAATGATGCTCCATTCCCCCAAACCTGAACGAATTTGTGGTTAGCGTTCTTTATGATGAATTCAGATAACCATGAAAGAGCCGTTGAAAGCTCCTGAGCGTTGCTGGTTAGCGATTTTCTGGCTTCTTCACTCTGTTCCAGCCACCATAAAATCGTTGAAGCGTCAGGACGCGCCCGATATCGCATTGATGACTCAAGCGAGATATTTACCGAGAACTCTTCTCCTGTTTCTCCGGTATTCGGGTCAAAGAATACCGCCCCAATAGAAATAACTGGCGCGTATGGCCCGTTGCCCATTGTTTCAAGGTCAACCATCAAGTGATTCATGTAAGTCCTTAAATTGCGTGAATAGCGTGACGAGGGAAGGGGAGAGTTACTGGTGCAAAGGGTATATCGTCGTCAAAATCCATCGGAGGTTCGTTGTGTTGTGCTGGTGATGATTGCTGCTGTGGCTTCTGTGATTGCCTGCTGGCTGCTTGTTGTTTGCTGTCGCCAATGCCGCCAAGCATCTGCATCACGCCATTAATTCCGACATGAACCTCGGTTGTGTAACGGTCTTGCCCTGACTGGTCTTTCCACTTTCTGGTTCTCAGCATTCCCTCGAAATAAATCTGATCACCTTTTTTCACATACTGCCCCACGACCTCAGCCAGTTTCCCGGATACAGCAACACGATGCCATTCAGTCAATTCCTTTTGCTCGCCAGTATTTTTATCTCGCCATTGTTCTGACGTGGCTATTGTCAGGTTAGCGAACGCTGTTCCTGATGGTGAGTATCGAACTTCCGGGTCTTGTCCTACCCGACCAAGGATAATCACCTTATTTACGCCTCTGCTTGCCATTTATGCCGCCTGTTTTAGTTCGTTAACTCTGATGTTCATTATCTGAACGCATTTAGCCTGCGCCTCCTCGTTGCCAGCCATTAATTGCCAGTCACGCTGATAACGCTCGATGAGTTTTTTCTTGTCAGTTTCTGTTGACGCATAATCGCTGAAGTCTTTCAGGATTTGTTCGCAGTCAACCGATGGAGATTTCTGGTTGGTATTTTCTGGTGATGGTTTGTTATCTGATGCTGGGATTGCCCATCCCGGAAGCGATGGAGGGAGCCAGTAAAATCCTGTTCCATCCTTCAGTTTTGCCCTGTGCCACCCCTGCTTTTTATCGAGAGATGTTTGTGCGAAACCTTCCTCAAGGTTATACAGATACCGACCGATTCCCCACTGAACGGCAGCGCGCTTCATTGCACCGGAACGACCACCTTTGACGGCTTCTACCTGCGTGTTTTCAGCAGCATCCCATTTGGTTACCCATTCGGAATCAATCTTTATTGATATGCCGCATTCAACGCCGCCGTTGTTGGGAATATCGCGGTATTCATTGCGCCATCCTGCTTTGCCGCAAACATCGTCCAGGCGTTTCATGATTGCCCGGTTCGTGACATAAGCCAGCACCATAGCCCACACCTTGCCATCGCGTGTTTTACCGCTTTGCTGTATTCGCCATTCGATATCTTCAGGGCTGAATGGCTCATCGAATTTGTTCAAATCCATAATTCACCTCAGAATGGACAATGCCCAAGGAAATAACGCTGATTTAATACTTCGACTCGGGACAAATTAAGGCATACCCGCATTCCTTCGCGGTCACCATTATGGCGATACCAGAGAGCTTTCTGCGTGTACATGCGTCTCTGTAACTTGCTCTCCTTCACTGTGGTTGCAAGTGACATGAATATCTCCTTCGTTACCGATTAATTCTTTCATCTGACGAATGAATTCTTCGTCTGACCAGTTATCTGTAAAACTCATTTCCTGCGATACCACGGAAGGTTGATAGCTGATTTCATCGCTTTATTTGCTTCAAGCCACATTTTTGAATCACCAATAAATCTGGCTATTACTGCTTTGTTTTGTGCCGCACGAAGCATCTGGTGATTGATGGCTATTTCATTGCGCATAACGCCTCCAGTTGTTTCTTTGCTGCTCTGATTAATTGTTTAACTCGGCGTGATAATTCAGATTCGTGCGGGTAGAAAGCGGACATGACGCCGCTACCCGCGAGCTGAAAGTGCATCATGGGTAACTCCTTATATTTGATTGCATAACGAAAACGCCTCGAGTGAAGCGTTATTGGTATGCATATAAAAAAGCCCTCACACTGGAGGGCAAAGAAGATTTCCAATAATCAGAACAAGTCGGCTCCTGTTTAGTTACGAGCGACATTGCTCCGTGTATTCACTCGTTGGAATGAATACACAGTGCAGTGTTTATTCTGTTGCTTATTCCAAAGCAAATTTAACCATCAACAAACTCTTCTGGTAATTTATCAACCAGTTGATGACTTATTATCAGCCATTTGCCATCCTTCGTTTCGTATGCATATTTCTGGTCTTTTATCATCATGTGTTCGGCTACTGCCCTAACTGCCTGATCGGTGACATCTTCTCTCTTTCCTACCCACATTCCTTTTTCAGTGTTTAATGTTCCTTGAAAAATACGACCGCTTAATGGGCTTGCGCCCATAGTTTTTACTCTCATGTATCAGCTCTCAAATAAGTGGTTTGCTGCCAAAACAATGAACCATCCGGAAATTCCAGATAGTTCATAATTCACTCTTCAATACTTCCAACTTACTAATCGCCGATAGATATCCGCGCTGATAGGGCATCATCATTCCTTCGAGCTTGCCACTTCTTAACTCCTCCCTGAGCAATTGTATTGCTTGATCAATAACCTCTGACTTAGCGTCCTTTATGGCTTGCTTGCGGGGCTTTGCTTTCTGCTTTGGCAGATTTCTCAAGCATGATGGAATGTATGTCTGATTCATCACTTACCTCGCTGTCAGTTGTTTTGATTTCCGGTATCCTGCCGCGTAAAGAGCTACGTTTGGCAGGCAAATACTTCCACTGCGTTCATCTTCTTCCTTACAGCGAAGGCTTCCGAGTGATGCTGCTTTATCTGCTCTGACGCAACCAGAGAGCTTTAGCGCAATTTTTCGCGCCAGTGCTTCATTACTGCGTCGCTCGGCAATAAGTTCTGCTCTGCGAGCTTTGTAGCGGCTTTTTGCCGTACCTTTGGATTCTTTCCAGACAATGGTTACCATGATGGTCTCCTTTAAGTGGCTTTGGCGCATGACGCGTCGAGGTGCTTATCTTCTCGATCGCTGTCTTGCAGCTGCAATTCGCGCCATCCCCAAAACCACTCAAGTTCTGGTCTCAACGGTTAGGTTGAGAGTCCGTCGATGTTAAAGAGCCTGCCAATCTGTTCCTTGTGGCGTCTCAGCGTCCTGCTGATGGAAATGATAGTCACATATTGTGATTTAATGGTCAATCACAAAATGTGTAAAATAAAGGTGTGACACGTTATGTGTATGATTTTTTTGTGTAAATAGTTTTACCCGCGATGGTTTTGCTTACTTAAGTCGGTGGCAACAGCAGGATGGGTGCTGAAAAGTTCGAAAAACGAGCGAAGGGGGGGTGGCGAGATGGCGGGATATGGGAGTTGTATTAAGAATTATAGTAATTTAATCAATAGTTTGGACCGGCGGGCAGGTGCTGTCCTGATAGTGATCGGCGGGCAATAAAAAACCCGGCTCGGTGGCCGGGTGAGATATTAAAGAACCGATTTAACAAGATGGTTTTTACGGTACAGACCTATGCGATCATTGTGAATCTCAGTAGTCTCCACTAAAAGAGAAACAATCTGTCCGACCTTGTGTTTTTTTTGTATTAAATCTAGCATTTCAATCGGATAGGAAGCCTTTAAATGTTCACCACCAACATCAAGCTCCAGCTTCCCATATTTGGATAGAACGACCAGTTCGCCTGTAACCGTTTCAGTAATGGGAGGGGATGAAATGGTTGATGTAAGTCTACTCACCAAGTACTTAATTTTATTGGAGTCAATAGTTGCCACCTTGGTGCCATTACTAAATGGACCGGTCCAACTTGCATCAAATGTTAAGTTGTGTTTATCGCATTCCTCTACGATTCTCTTAAGGCTTACAGTGGAATTGTATCCAATTTCAGCGACGTGATTCATGAAGTTGTTGTCGTCATCGCTTAACAACAAATCGAATATGCCTTTTACAGCCTTGCTGGGTACTGTTTCTACTAATTCTGCTATTCCTGTAGAGAAGGTGACGCCCAATTTTGTAGACCCAGGGGATAAATCAGCCAGCCTGAGGTTTAAGGAGCTTTTCACGTCGTAGGGAACTTTTTTTGAGTCCTTGCCTGAGGCAATTTTGTGTGTTGCTCTTTGTATTAGCGCTGCAAGATTTGTTGAAATAGCCCCAAGCAGCTCTAAAGGAATAGAGCCAAAGTCAACCTCAGAGCCTTTCAGCCGCAGCTCAAAAAAATCGATAAGTGGGTGCCGACTATCTTGCTTTAATTTTTCGGCCTTCAAATCGCTCAGATGAGAATCCATGGAGCGATAAAGAAGCATGTCAGCAAAGGACCTGGTTTTGTTTTGCTTCATTGCATCGACTTCTTTTTGAATGAAATCAATGCGTTTATCGCAATTTTTAAACATTGATTTATCATTCATAAAAAAATCCTCACTAACCCTTTCGGGTTTTCACTGCGATCAAAACCAAACCAACCGCGCCAGTAGCTACGCCAGTACTCATAATCATAGTTAGGGTCATCTAAATTCTTCATGAGTAGTAGGACATCAATTTTGTAGTTTTGTTTGATGTAGTTTCGGTCAAGCAAATTATCGACGCGGCCCCGAAGCATGACAGGTATTGAGTTTATATTGCTATAGTCACATACCAACAAAATATCAATATCATCAGGCTCTGGTTTAGACGTGGTGTATGAACCATCAACCCATATTTCTGTAAAACAGCCATATTGAGCAGATAATTCTCGAATAGATTCGAGTAGCTGTATAAAATTACAGTATAGCATGCCTCGCCTGGATGATGAAGGAAAGCAATCGACACAATACGATTTTAATCCAGCTTCATCCATGTCATGGAACCCTGGCTCAAACAGGGGTGGGTAATTAATTTTATCCATAAAAAACCTTGCTATACATTTGTTTTTTTATTAAAAATCTAACCACCGAAATGGTGACGGCAAGATGTTACATGGGGTTACAATCAGCCAATACACCGCATTAAATAATTTTTTCACCAGCTATGCGCCGACCAGAACACCTTGCCCATCACCCAAACGTCTCTTCAGGCCACTGCGCCTTAACTACCTTGCCTATGATGCGGCAGCTATGGTCGCAATCCAGGGTTCTATATGCCGGGTTTAAAGGTACCAGGTAACTAACCCCTGCATCCTTCTCATACTTCTTGAACGTTGCCTCTGAATCACCATTTGCAGAAGCCACGCAGAAATCCCCAGACTCTACCGGCTCAGCCGGATCAACGAGTATCAGCATGCCTTCCGGAAAACTTGGACGAACCCCCTGAGGCGCCGTCATTGAATGCCCCTTCACCTCAAGCCAGAAAGCTTTTTCGCTGGCTTTTGTGGTCGTTGGGACCCATGCCTTTGCATCGCTGGCTGTGTAGCTTCCCACCTCCGAAAATGGCCCGGCCTGCACTGAAGAAAATAACGGGTATTCATATTGGCGAAATACGGCGTCTGAATCCTCGCCAAACATTATTTTTGCCGGAGATACGCCGAGTGCCGCCCCAAGAACCAGCGCGTCATCCGCGCTAACCTTTCTTGTTCCTAACTCGTAGTTCCCCAGGCGTGAAGGCGCAGCCCAGCCGCAAAGCTTGGCCAATTGAGCCTGGCTAAGTCCTTTAGCTTCTCTAAGGGACTTGATCCTTTCCCCGATAATTTCATGCATCGTTTTCATCCCTTAAATGTAACACGCAACGTGATTGAACTCTGTACACGAATTGAGGTTGACTGTTAATCACAAATTGTGTGTAATGGGTGTGTGATTAATACTAGGGAGACCGCAATGAACAAAATTGCCCAGCAGCGAAAAAAAATCGGAGTTTCGCAAGCTGTACTAGCTTCGGCAATTGGTTGGGGGCAATCCCGCATCGCCAACTATGAGCTGAATATCCGTACTCCTGGCCTTAACGATTGCCGAATGATCGTAGAAGGCCTCAGGAAGTTAGGGTGCCAATGTTCTTTGGATGATGTTTTCCCTCCATCCAGTAACAAAGCCGCCTAAGCAGTACCCGCTCTTTAACAGTCATGGCCTTTCACCTCTAACCGGGTGAGCAAACATCAGCGGCAAATCCATTGGGTGTGCCGCTATAACTCAATATCAATATAGGAAAATTAACAAATGACACAAGCAAGTTACAGCAAGCCAACACAGCGAGAAATTGATCGCGCTGAAACTGATTTACTCATCAACCTGTCAACGCTTACCCAGCGCGGTCTGGCAAAGATGATTGGCTGTCATGAATCGAAGATAAGCAGAACGGACTGGAGATTTATTGCTTCGGTCTTGTGTGCTTTCGGAATGGCATCAGACATCAGTCCGATTAGCAGGGCTTTTAAGTATGCGCTTGATGAAATCACAAAGAAAAAATCCCCGGCTGCCACCGAGGATTTTAAGCAAATTGATATGCAATTCTGAGGGAATTACTGGATCAATCCACAGGAGTAATTATGACAAAACAACTCAGTCCTTACCAGGACAAAATTCACAAACACATACTACGTGATCGCTTCCTGTCCAGCTTCAAGCAGCCTGGTCGATTCCGGTCTGAGTTGGAAAAAGTGAAGCTGATGCAGAAGGAGAAAGGTCATGAGTAATATTGCAACCGTAACACATTTAAGGCCTTCACAACGGCCTGTGGAGCGTCGTGTGGCAGAAGTTGAAGATGGTTATACCCGTCTTGCAAATGCCCTGTATGAAGAGCTTATCGGCGCAGATTTAACGAAAAATCAGAGCAAGGTTGCCCACGCCATATGCCGTAAAACATACGGCTACGGTAAAAAGATGGATCGCATCTCTGATAGTCAGTTAGCTCAAATTACCAGGCTGCCAAGACAGAAGGTAAACAAGGCCAAGAATGAGCTTATCGCGATGAAGGTTATCCTTCGCGAAGGCCAGCAAATCGGGCCTAACAAGAACATCGAGGAATGGCAAATCGAAGGGTGTCACTACTCTGGTGATAATGTCACTGCATTGGTGACAAAAAGTGTCACCAAAACGGTGACAGCGCTGTCACCAAAACAGGGACACACAAAAGAAACTATTACAAAAGAAAAAAGAAATAATAAAAACACTATGTCCGAAAGTGTTCGGACGGAGTGTGAAAAATCACCTGACCGTCACGAAGAAACCGACAAGGCATTCGAGGAAATATTCTGGTGTGCAGGCATGCGGAAAGCCGGGAAGAAAAACGCAGCTTCGGCATTCAGAACACAGTTCAGGGAATGGCGTAAAACTACCAGGGGTACGGCAAGCGAGTTTGCCACGATGCTGGCAGAAGACATCGCATGCAGGAATGGTAAGCAGTTCGGATTCGACAGGTTGTTACCATCGAGCTACCTGAACGGTCAGCGCTGGAACGACGAGAAGCCAGAAACCATTCAACCACAATCCAAACCATCATCCGCAATCACCGTATCGAAAACTGGCTACGTGTTTTTCGACAGGTGAACCATGAAATCAAAAATCAAATCGCTACTGGTCGCTGGTTATAACCACGGCTGGTTAAGTATTTCGTTTGTCGATTTCTGGTTTAAAAATCTCAATCTGAGGGAATCATGACGCCAAGTGAACTCAGTGACCTGCTTTGGGCGCAGGTTGACAGGGTGGCTCCGCACCTGTTGCCAAACGGCAAGAAAGAGGGGCATGAGTGGGTTGCCGGTAACGTCAACGGTGACAAGGGAAACAGCCTTAAGGTCAACCTTAGCGGCAAGAAAAAATGGGCTGATTTCGCTGAGGGAGACGGCGGTGACATGCTTGATTTGTGGATGGCATGTCGTGGAATTAACCTGCATCAGGCTATGCAGGAAGCGAAAGCCTTTCTCGGAATCAAGGATGACGATCACCATTTCGATGCCAAACGTGAGAAGAAATTCTCCAGACCTGACCGCAAGAAAATCGCCCGCTACGTTACCAGAACAGAATCCCATCTTGAGTACCTGCAATCGCGTGGCATATCGCCAGAAGTCGTAAAGCGCTACGAGGTTGTCAGCGGCAAGGTGTGGAATGGAGAACGGGAACTGGATGCTCTGGTGATTCCGTACAAACGCGATGGTGAGTTGTTGCAGGTCAAGCGAATCAGCACTGAGCGCCCGGACGGGAAGAAAGTCATTATGGCAGAAGGTGATTGCGAACCTTGTCTGTTCGGATGGCAGGCTCTGGACGCTGGCGTGAGGGCGGTTGTACTTTGCGAAGGCGAAATTGATTGTATGAGCTATGCGCAATATGGCATCTCGGCGTTATCCGTGCCGTTTGGTGGCGGGAAAGGCGCTAAACAGCAGTGGATTGAGTTTGAGTATCACAACCTCGACAGGTTTGAGGAAATATTCATCTCGATGGACGTTGATGATGTTGGTCGTGAAGCCGCAAGGGAAATCGCAAGCCGACTCGGTGAACATCGTTGCCGTCTTGTTACTCTGCCGTACAAAGACATCAACGAATGCCTGATGAACGGTGTTACCGAGGATGAAATCTGGCAGTACATCGGCACGGCATCCTACTTCGATCCTGAAGAACTCTACAGTGCGCGAGAGTTTTACCAGGACACTATCAACGCTTTCTACGGCAAGCAGCAGTATCTGTTTAATCCACTGTGGGAATCTCTGGCAGATAAATTCCAGTTCCGTGAGGCAGAGTTGACGCTGGTCAATGGTGTGAACGGTCACGGAAAAACGGAGGTTGTAGGGCATATGGCACTTGAGGCAATGCGTCAGGGTGTGAAGACGTGCATCGCGTCACTTGAGCTGAAGCCAGGCATTCTCCTTAAGCGACTTACCCGTCAGGCGACGTGCTGCAAGATGCCGCCAGTGCTGGAAATTGACTCTGCATTTAAATTTTATGACGAAAGACTTTGGGTGTTTGGCCTGACCGGAACGGCGAAAGCCGACAGGCTGATCGAAATATTCGACTACGCTCGCCGCCGATACGGCATCCAGTTATTCATCATCGACAGCCTGATGAAATGTGGCATAGGCGACGATGACTATAACGGGCAGAAGGCGTTTGTTGACTCGATTTGCGATTTCAAAAACAAAACAAACTCCCACGTCATTCTCGTTACTCACTCGCGAAAAGGTGACAGCGAAGAAAAACCAACCGGGAAAATGGACGTAAAAGGATCTGGAGCGATAACAGACCTGACAGACAACCTTTTCATCATCTGGCGTAACAAGGCTCGCGAGAGAGCGTTACAGAGAGTTCAGAGTGGTGAAAAGATGTCAGAGAAGGACGAACAGCTACTGGCATCTCCGGCATCTGTTTTGATGCTTGAAAAGCAACGTAACGGCGAAGGTTGGGAAGGTGGTGTCCCGTTGTTCCTTGACGAGCAATCGCACCAGTTCCTGCAACTTGAATCAGGATCGCCTTATAGCTACATCGCCAATATGCCGAAATCGGAATATGACGAGGCGTGGCGACAGGAAAACGTGACGGAGTATTAAATGACCATCTACATCACTGAGCTTGTAACAGGCCTGCTGGTAATCGCAGGCCTTTTTATTTGGGGGAGAGGGAAGTCATGAAAAAACTAACCTTTGAAATTCGATCTCCAGCACATCAGCAAAACGCTATTCACGCAGTACAGCAAATCCTTCCAGACCCAACCAAACCAATCGTAGTAACCATTCAGGAACGCAACCGCAGCTTAGACCAAAACAGGAAGCTATGGGCCTGCTTAGGTGACGTCTCTCGTCAGGTTGAATGGCATGGTCGCTGGCTGGATGCAGAAAGCTGGAAGTGTGTGTTTACCGCAGCATTAAAGCAGCAGGATGTTGTTCCTAACCTTGCCGGGAATGGCTTTGTGGTAATAGGCCAGTCAACCAGCAGGATGCGTGTAGGCGAATTTGCGGAGCTATTAGAGCTTATACAGGCATTCGGTACAGAGCGTGGCGTTAAGTGGTCAGACGAAGCGAGACTGGCTCTGGAGTGGAAAGCGAGATGGGGAGATCGGGCTGCATGACTATCAAATCAAATACGCCAGCACACGACAAGGACTGCTGGCAAACGCCGCTTTGGCTTTTTGATGCACTGGATATTGAGTTTGGATTCTGGCTGGATTCGGCAGCGAGCGACAAAAATGCTCTGTGTGCTCACTGGCTAACTGAGGCCGACGACGCGCTCAATTCTGAGTGGGTAAGCCACGGTGCAATCTGGAATAACCCACCGTACAGCAATATCAGGCCGTGGGTGGAAAAAGCCGCTGAGCAGTGCATACAACAGCGACAGACGGTAGTTATGCTTGTGCCAGAGGATATGTCAGTCGGATGGTTCAGCAAGGCTCTGGAGAGTGTCGACGAAGTTCGCATTATCACTGATGGACGGATTAATTTTATCGAACCATCGACAGGGTTGGAGAAGAAGGGAAACAGCAAAGGCTCCATGCTGCTGATTTGGCGACCGTTCATCAGTCCTCGACGGATGTTTACTACCGTATCCAAAGCGGCATTGATGGCGATCGGGCAGGGCGTCAGGAGGGCGGCATGAGGCGACAGCGACGAAGTTTCACCGACATCATCTGCGAAAACTGCAAATACCTTCCAACGAAACGCTCCAGAAA
>ERZ773186.1798-NODE-1798-length-17218-cov-4.145837_pt1 | contig 17218 bp, 11 predicted proteins | sample MGYA00581000_ERZ773186 | MGnify/ENA primary metagenome ERZ773186 (study PRJEB29015, sample SAMEA2737752) | human gut metagenome | biome: human gut; feature: human-associated habitat; material: faeces | place: China | collected 2012 ...
TGTTGATGCTGGTCAGTGAAGAGCACTCGTAAAACGCCGATTCTCCAATGCTTGTTACGCTGTCTGGTATATTGATGCAGGTCAGGGTATCACACCCAGAAAATGCCCTGTCTCCGATGCTCGTCACACTGTTTGGTATGTTATATGTCTTATCTTTTGCTCTATATGCGATAATAATAGTCTTGTCAGCATTGAACAAGATATGGTTTTCAAAAGCGGTATTTGTATATCATTTTATATCAATTAATTACGTGTTAAACGGTAGAAAAGTGAAGACGTAGATTCTGTGAGCGATAAAAATGTCGAAGATTTAACACTTTTAACTTTGCGAAACCACAAAAAGCATAAAAATATGCAGAATTTGAGTTGTTATTATGACTGAAAGTGGATGTTTTCTTCGATGGAGATTATAAACTGCGACGGTCTGTCGCAGTTTTACTTTGAACAACCTAACTGGCTTTGGGGTATAAGTTTGAGGACGATGATAATACCATAATTTATATTACGCGCGTGTGAATACGTCAAGAGGGAAATCGCGAACTTCTACCAATTCTGTCGTGTTGCTGATGTGCAAGAGGGAAAATGAGCTATCGGATAACAACTACGAAGCACAAACTGGTGTCAATTTGCTATCTCAACATCTATTTTATAGTTAAATATACATAAAAACGTATCGTAATTACGGAAATGAATGATAAATGTGGTATTCATTTCAAAATTATTTGTATTTTTGTAGCAAAATTACGATAATAGATAAAATATTGCGATATGATACGAGATTTTTGGGTAAAGAACTATCTTTCCATTCGCGACAAGCAGGAATTAAGCTTCGTGGCCAAAGGACCATCTTCGGAACTTGTCACCGAAGTTGCTGATAGCGTGTTCTTGTACAAGTTAGGCATTCTATATGGTTCAAACGCTTCTGGTAAATCAAACATGCTGATTGCCATGAACGAGGTATTCCGCCTGTTGGTCATGCCAAAGTCTGATGCGACAGTCGAAATTGGCGGTTGCATTCCCTTTGTGCTTACCAAAGATGAGCCAACGGAAATGCACGTGTCATTCTATGCCGATGGTACCCGATATGACTACGATGTCAAATTCAACGGCAAGCACATTTTAAGTGAAGCCTTGTACTATTACCCAAACAAATCTAAGTCTCTGTTCTATGAGCGTAGTTTTGTGGGCGAGAATGTGCAGGCAGACATCAAATTTGGCGCGAGCCTCAAACTGCAAGTCAAGACGCAAGAGAGCATCCGTGAAAACACGCTGAACAATCACAGCGTATTGTCCGTATGCCGAAAGGCTGCCTTGAAAGAAGACATAGCTCCATTCAACACGCTTCATGCTTGGATTATGGACAACTATCATGAGATAGATGGTGATGGAGACAAAGGTATTGTCGAGATTTTGAAGGATGCTTACAGCAATCCCAAGAAGCGTAAGTTCTATAACACAATGCTCCAGAAGGCCGACTTGAACATTCTGGAATATCGCCCTGTCGTTGAAGACCGCATTGTGCCCAATGATTTCCGCGAGCGTATCCAGAAGGAGAATATCCCCGAGGAGATGAAAGATGTCCTGTTGAAGCCTACTACAGATTCCATTACCTTCTTGAACCATTCCGACAATGGCGATTTTGATATTCCCCTCAGATGGCAGTCAAAAGGTACTCAGAAGTACATCCGCATTCTCGATGCATTATACGACTTGATAACAAGTTCTCACGTGTATTATCTTGATGAACTGGGCGAGGATCTGCACAACGACTTGTTGTACTACTATCTCAATGTCTTCATCTTTAACTCTGACAAGTCGCAATTGGTTATCACGAGTCAGGAGACTACCCTCCTGTCGCAGGATATGATTAACGAGAACAGAGGTGTGGTTTGGTTCGTTGAGAAGAACAAGGAGACAGCTTCGTCCGAATATGCTCGTGGCGACTCCTTTGGCTTGCACAAGAACCTCTCGCTTTACAATTCATACCGCATAGGCCGATTGGGTGCCAAACCAGAACTAGGTAGTATCTTTATAAATTTGGAGGACTGATATGGGAAAGCTACGACAAACAGCACTCATCCTGGGTGAGGGGCCAACGGAGTTCTTCTACTTCAAGTCACTATGCGATGTGTTCAAGCGTCTGACCATCAAGCCAGACTATCCGAAGCATACCAACATCAAGGAACTGGATGCCAAGATAGCAGAGGGTGTGGCAATGGGTTACAGCCATATCTTCTGTATCATCGACATGGATACGAAGGACAAAGAACCTGAGCGTTCACAATACCAGAAACTCAAAGCAAAGTATGCCAAGCCTATCAATAAACCCAAGAAAGGCATCTACTGCGAGGTGGAGTTCTTCGAAACTCACCGCTGCACAGAACTGTTCTTCCTTTACTATTTCCGTTACACCTCACGTCCATACGAGACACAAGAGCCATTGCTTAAAGACCTCAACCAATGTGTCGAGTATCGAAAGACGATAGAGTTCTTCATCAAGACCAAAGGACTTCATGGTTATTTTGAGCGCAATGGTGGCAGTCTTGAAAAAGCTATCGCCAATGCCAATCGCTCAATGGATGAGAAGCTGAAGGATGGTAGAGATTATACTTACTCGGAGATAGGGAGGTTAATGGAAGAACTGAAGGCGTTAGAGAAGTAGTTAATTGTTACAGTCTTTGTACATTTATGAATGATAAAATTTGGAAATTTGATATACTGATTGATGACAGTTTTGTCAATTTCAATCCCAATAGTGTTGAGATTACGCCAGACACTAATGACTTCCTTATTTCTCTGGTAAATGGTTTTGAGGAAGGACATTGGATGAAAAAGAATTTTCAGAATTTCATCTATAATAATATAGCCGAGACAGCCCTCAAAGCAGAAGAAAGAATAAAGATCGTAAATGATAGCTATTCATGTCTAGTAGAATCAGCAAAGCATCTTAGGCTTATAGACAAGGATGGCGCTGATGAAGACGCTAAGAAAAAAGACAAGGGAAGAGGCAGCGAAATTGCAGAAATTGTGTTGTATGGAATAATGAAACATCATTTTAATGCAATTCCAGCCATACCCAAAATTTATTATAAGCAAAATGACAACATGAATGCTTTTGGGGATGATTCTGTGCATATTGTTCTCACTAAAGAGAATGATTTTCAGATATGGCTAGGAGAGGCTAAATTCTATAATGACTTAGATGACAAAAGGTTTAATGAGCCTCTCAACTCTATTGCTCAAATGCTAAATTCTGCTATCATCCGAAAAGAATTAGGGATACTCACTGGATTGAACGAACTGGATATCGTGTTAAGCAATACTCCAGAAATACTTGAGAAGGTAAAAAGCACACTAAAGAATTTTACTTCTGTTGATGAAATAAAGAAAAGGTTGCATGTCCCTATTCTGCTTTTGCACGAGTGTGAAATTACTAATGGCGCAACAACTTTAAGTGAAGAATACAAGAATCGAATCATAACATATCACTATGAAAGAGCAACGAACTTTTTCAAGAAACAAATAGTCAAGTTCAATGACTATCCAGATTATGATAAAATACATTTTCACTTAATTTTGTTTCCAGTGCCGAATAAAAGTGAGATAGTCGAATGGTTCATATCACGTGCTAAAACATTACGAGAAGATGCTCAATAACGATATTTTTACAAGATGTTCAGAGATTAATGACAAACTGAATGAAGGTTGCGTGAGTGAAGCTCGTGCGATGGTCATCAAGTTGTTGGACTGTTTGGAGAAGGATAATGATTCTTATATGCCACTCATCAATCATTTGGTTAGAGAGGTCGGTCTCTATCCATACATGAATCCAGAAACGTCCAATTGGGAAGATCGTTTTGCATACGAGGCCTTCAAGACCGATATTGGCGAGGATAAGAAATATGCCTTGCACTTAGATCAATCGCTAGTATTGAAGCGACTATTGTTGGGGGATAGTATTGCGGTAAGTGCTCCTACAAGTTTTGGCAAGAGCTTTATTATCGACGCATATATTGCAATTAAGAGACCAAATATTGTGGTAGATATCGTGCCAACTGTTGCGCTTGCTGATGAAACACGTAGAAGGCTGACTCACAAGTTTGGAGATGAATATAAAATCATAACAACGACCGATGCTACTGTTGCAGAAAAATCGATTTTTGTATTTCCCCAGGAGCGAGCATTTGCGTATATACAGATTTTAGAAGTAATCGATATTTTGATTGTTGATGAGTTCTATAAAGCGAGTGCAAAATACGATGACTCTAGAAGTTCAACACTTTTGAATACTATGATTGAGTTAGGTAAGAAAGCAAAACAACGTTATTACTTAGCTCCCAATATTAGTGAACTTCCAGACAACGTGTTCACAGAAGGGATGGAATTTCTGAAACTAGATTTCAAAACAGTTGTGACCCAAGCTTGCAAAATGTATCGCAAAAAACCACAAGATGTGGATATGGATACATTTAAGCGTGAGACTTTAAGGCAATTAGCACGTCAGGATATAGGCAAGACGCTTATTTATGCAGGTACTTATTCCAACATATCTACTGTATGTGATATTCTCAAAGATAGCCTACCAGAAAGAAATTCGAAAATCTTGAATGCATTCTCTGAATGGATTGCCAAAAATTATGGTAGCCACTACAGATTACATTCTTTGGTAAAAAAGGGAATTGGAATACATAATGGTCAGATGCATCGCTCGTTGAGCCAATTACAGGTAAAACTTTTCGAGCGAGCAGATGGTTTGACTAATATGGTTTCAACATCCTCAATAATTGAAGGTGTAAACACTCAAGCAGAAAACGTAATTCTTTGGTCAGTAAAAAATGGCGTTTCAAGTATTGACTATTTTACTTACCGAAACATTATAGGAAGAGCTGGACGTATGTTTCGGTATTTTGTTGGAAAAGTATATCTATTGGAAATGCCGCCTGAAACCGAAAACACAACATTAGAATTAGAGTTTCCTGACGATGTGGCTCGCAGTCTAGATGGGAATAATCCTGGAATAAGATTGAATAACTTGCAATTTCAATTGATCAAGTCGTTTCAAGATGAAATGGCTGCATTACTTAGTCCTGGTATTTGGAGTGTACTGTATAATAATCCCCAGATAAAATCTTGCAATCCAACATTACTAAAGGCTATTGTATTGAAAATAAAACAGGATTCCAACTGGCCACGCAATTATGATGCTTTGACACGTAGGAAGCCTTGGGATTGGAGAACAGCCATAGAGGATGTGATAGATATTGCCAACATTAGACGTAAAGGACAAGTAAAAACCTATACCTGTCTTGCAAGCAACGGATGGTCTATGACTATTCCATATATTTACGAACAGGTTAGTAAATATGGCATTACTATGGAAGACATGTTTGATTTTGAACGGAAAATCTCCTTTAACCTTGCATCTGTCCTTTCCATTATTAATATAATAAAGCAAGCTATATATCCTAATACTCCTGACGTATCAGATTTTGTTCATCGTGCATCGAATGCATTCCTTCCGAAATTGGTATTCCAGTTAGAAGAGTATGGTTTGCCTAGAATGATAAGTAAAAAGATACATTCCTCAAAGATGATTAATCTGGAAGATGACAGTATAGAAATATCAACCATAATAGATAAGTTCAAAGAAATTGGATTAGACAATCTTTTAGTATCTGTAAAAGGGTTGGATGCCTTTGACAAATATATTATCAAATATTTCTATCAAGGGATTGGATAACATGGGCTATAGAGAGTAAACGATATGAATTTCAAATTCGTGAAATCGCATGCAACTATGATAGAAATCTATTTGGTGTTGTTCATGTAAAGATTCACTCACTACTTAGAGAATTGATTGATCAAGGCTTCATTTACCACAGATAGAAGTAATTTCATCAATTCGGGCGGAAACTGCGTTATTTTGTCGGTTTCCGCCCGAAACTATTAGTACGAAGTTTAGCAAACTACTTCGTCACAATATCATATAGCGACCTATAGTCCTTGGCAACGTCGTAGATGTAGCCGTTGTCGCTGATGGCCTTGAAGTGGCGACGGGCACATTCTATCTTGCTTTCCTCTGAACCCCGGAGTTGAGAACCCTGAAGATCATTTCCTTTAGACTCAGCCACAAAATAGACGTGCTTGACACTTCCTTCCTTGAAGGCTACTGCCCAGTCGGGATTGTACTTGCCCATTGGCGTATTGATGTAGAAGCCGTTGGGCAGCTTGGTATAGACCACCACGTCATCTTCATGCTCCAGCGATTCTGCAAAGTTCTTTTCTGTTCCCATGCTGTCGAGCACCACGAGGTCATAGAGCGACTTGGTGGACTCGATGGCGTTGATGCCCAACTTGCCGCGCAGCATGTTTTCTGTGAAGATGTCCGTTGAGAACTTGTCGTTCAACTTCTCGTACTTGATGCATTGGATAACGGCAAGAGCCTTGCAGTCATTGATAATCAATCCTGCTTTGATAATAAACTCCTCTGGATTCAGCTTGAACAGATGGAAGGTTGCAGGCTTAATGCCTTTCAGAATCTCTACTATCGTTTTACGAGTCAAGCCTGTAGCCGTAACCAGTTTGCCGATAAGGTCGTATGTCACTCCCTTGCCAACAGCTTCCGTCACATGAATAGTGCGAGTGTTTCCCTGGGTCATGGCTACGCCTGCCTCCAATGATTCTTTATCATGAATGCTGTCAAGCGAACCACCTTCTACCACAATACGTATCTCCGTCACCTTCAGGTTATCATCCAGTGCCTTGACAGCCTTCTTAACAAGGTCAGTCGTGTCGAAGTTCACCTGATAGTAGGTGCGCTGGTTGATGCGTTTCCAAAGATTCTGGAACTCCTTCTTGTCAAAGTTCTCCTTCTGGAAGTGCGCAGCCTTTGGCTTGCGGGCGTCTTCCGGCTTGACAGATGACGGATTGAACACTGTGTCGAGGGCTGCAATGATGCCATCCTTCATATCGTTCATCCTATCAAAGTCAAGAGTTCCATTCCGCTTAGCATCATGATATTCAGCTGTCAATGCTCCTTCGTCATCAACATAGTCTTGACGTATAAGGGCATTGTAGATAGCACGTGCTTGTGCAAGGTCAAAGCGCCCGTTGGTGCCGTCGGCCTTAGTATACGGCTTACCCTCAAACAGGTTTGGACTGATGATGACAGGTCTGTCTGCACACGCTTCAGCCATTTCCGTCTGTAGCTTCTTGGCAAAGTCATCATAACTCTCACTGGCTATGACGGTGAGGATATTGGTGTCAAAGACGTGGTCACCCAGCACATCGGCATCCTGCCGCTCTCCGTTCTGGTTCACACACAGGCGCATGCCACGTCCCACCTCCTGACGCTTCTTTGTCTCGTTGTCCGAGTTCTTCAACGTGCATATCTGGAACACATTTGGATTGTCCCAGCCCTCTTTCAAGGCAGAGTGCGAGAAGATGAAGCGCACTGGTTCTTTCAGCGACAACAAGCGTTCCTTGTCCTTCATGATTAGGTCAAAGGCACGCTCCTCGTTCTCGCCCTCTTTCCCCTTTGATTCAACCACCTTGCCCTTCTTGTCCATCGAGAAATATCCCTGATGGACTTTCTCCGCTGCATTGCGCGGGTCAGAGAGATAGCGCAGATAAGCCTCATCGGCAAAGGTTGGCATGAGTTCAGAGAGTACATTCCTGTATTCCTCCTCAAACATCTTGGCAAACTTGCCTTTGGTCTCCGGACCGTCATACAGGCGGTAGCTGTCCACATGGTCGATGAAGAAGAGGCTGAGCACCTTGATATTCTGCCCAAACAGCTGACGCTCACGCTCCAAGTGGGTGCGGATAGTCTCGCGAATCTGAATACGGCGCAAGTAGTCTTCGTTGACAGCACCCACGGCATCACCCTCATGCAGCACCGTTCCATTGACAAAGCGGACAGTGCCTTCAAGACCATCGATGCGCTCCACGATGAAGTTGTTCCGGTACTCGTTCAGCTCTCCGCTATGGTCGTAGAGATTGAAGCCTTCGCCCACCACTCTGCTTGTCTGCTTGGTGCCCGTGGCAGTCTTCACGTCGAAGCTGATACGCGCCTGTGGGTTGCCCTTGCTGATGATGATTTCCTCCAGATAGACGTAGCCGTTGGTGGCAGTAGAGCCTATCTGCTTGATACCCTTCACCTCAATCTTCTTCACCAGTTTCTGGTTGTAGGCGTCAATGGCATCCAGCCGGAACATCATGTTATAGATGTCATCCTTCCTGTGCGTAGCACTATAGAGCAGGGTGAACAGGGGCTTGAACTGTGCTAAACCCTTGCGCGTCTTGTTGCCCTTATCCACGCCCAGCACACTCTGAGGCTCATCGATAATCATGATAGGGTGACACTGGCTGAGCACGTCGATAGGACGGCGGCTGCCAAACTCATCACGCCTGTCGAAGATGATGCGTGCTGCCTTGTCAGCCCTTGCGCCCTTGCTCTTTTCCTCGTTCATCGACGTGTTGAAAGCTTGCGTGTTGATAATCATCACGTGCATACCGGCATCGCTGGCAAAGGCATCAATCTTCGAGAGCTGTTTGGAATTATAGATGAAATACTGCATTCGCTTGCCGTTATATTCCTGGGCGAAATGCTCCTGCATACTCTCAAAACTCTTCAGCACACCTTCGCGTATGGCGATGCTGGGGACAACCACCACGAACTTTGTCCAACCATAACGCTCGTTCAGCTCATACATGGTCTTGATATAGGTATAGGTCTTGCCCGTACCCGTTTCCATCTCGATGGTGAATGCCATGCCGACACCCTGCAAGTCTTGCAGGTAATCGACAGGCTTCAAGCCTTGTTCAGTCTGCACGGCACGCACATTCTCACAGACGGCTTCACGTGCGAGAACGACATTCTTGTTGCCGAAACCAGCGAGAGCAATGAATCCCTTATTCTTGCCTTGGTCAACGGTATGGTCACTCAGCCCGTCACTCTTAGGCTGCCCCGTGAAAGCGTTGGCTATAGCGCGTGCGGCTTCGGCTTGGAATCGCTGATGTTTATATCTTATCTGCATGGCTTAAATCACTCTGATGTTTTTGACCACCTCCTGGTCGCTCCAGTCCAGCAACTGCTTGAAGGTCTCGTAGATATTGATTTTGTCGGCATCGCGGTCAAAGCAGCTGTCGCGGAAGATGACGCGCAGAGGTTGCTTCTCAGCCATTGCTCTCACCACATTGTCCGTCACCTTATCGGCAAAGCAAGCCACAAGGTCACCCTCGTTGACGGTGTAGATCATCTTGCCATCCACTTCCTCCGTAGTCATTGGCAATGATAGCTGTACGCCCCAGTCCAACATGCAGCCGAACAGCAGGTCAAGGTCTGTGCGGTCGCTCTTGATGTTATTCAGAAAGAGGTCAAGCTGGTCCTGATTCCACTCTTTTGGAGTATGCTCAACTTCTTCATAGTTGCTGCTATCCACACGGAAGACGCGGAAGCCTGTATCGAGGTCTTGGGTGGTCAGAGGGGACTCCTCCTTGATTTTCTTTCCGGCACGGCGGATGCGCTCTTTGCCGATTTCTGCAATTGTAGAAAGTCCCTTTTTAGTTGCATCTTTATTATCTTCTATTAATTCTTGTATTTGAACTAAAATAAATTTCCTATTACTTCCAGATTCTGCATTTAATTCCATTATTGATTGTGCAGTAGTAGAAGAGCCTGAAAAGAAATCTACAATAATGTCATCTTCATTCGAGCCAATCATTGAAAGCATTTTTATCAATTTAACAGGTTTAGGGGTGTCAAATGGAACTTTTTCGAAATCTGGAAATAGTTTAATTACATCCTTTTTTGCCATGTCGGTATGACCATAATCCTCATATAATAACAGGCTGGATGGACGTCTTCCTGAAACTTCAGATAAGTATTGTTTAACAGCCGGAAACGAATTCCCATCACGTCCAAACCAAATTTTATTCTCTTCAATCATCTTTTTCATATTCTCAGGAGCATAAACCCAATGTTTTCCTTCTGGAACATTAAATATTTTGCCAGTTTTAGGACTTGTAACATTATAGTATCCCCTCGAACGAACACCATTACCTACACAATCTCCAGGTTTCCACGGACCACGTGGATCGTTATCTGGATTCTTGTATCTTGCATTCATTTGTTCCGTCCTTGGTAACAAATTAACATGAAAATATTCTATATTTTTTGAATAGCACAGTATAAATTCATAATCATTTGAAAAATATCTTGCTTGATTTTTTGGTGAATATACTTTTTGCCATCCTAACTGAGAAACAAAATTCGATTCACCAAATACCTCATCACAAATCTTCCTGAGATTCTCCACCTCATTATCATCAATCGAAATAAATATCACCCCATCCTCCGACAACAAAGAACGAGCCACCATCAATCTCGAATAAATCATCGAACACCAATCCGAATGGTATCTACCATTAGAATCCGTATTCTTGATAAAGCGATTACCCAGTTCATCCACATTTCCAGCAAACAAGTCTTCCTCCGCCTGCGAACGGGCAAAGTCATCGTGATACACGAAGTCATTCCCCGTATTATAAGGCGGATCAATATAAATCATCTTCACCTTACCGAGATAAGACTTTTGCAGCAGTTTCAGCACTTCGAGGTTGTCACCCTCGATATAGAGGTTCTGCGTAGTGTCCCAATCCACGCTATCCTCCTTGACAGGACGGAGCGTCTTGTTGATAGGGCGCAACACTTCGGCACGAGCCGCCTGCTTGCCCACCCAGTTGAACTCGTAGGCTTCCGAAGCATCTTCTACGGCATCATCGCCTAGCAACTGGCGCAAGGTGTCGAAATTCACCATACGCTTGATTTTACCTGTCTTGGGGTCAGCTGCCTCCGTGAAGCACGAAGGAGCAATCTGATAGAGCGCATCAAGGTTGAGCTGTACTCCATCTGCAGACTGCATTTCTAATCTTTCGGGACTATTCATAGTAATATATCTTTTTATTGTTTCAATTGTTCACTGTGTTGTATATTTTTTATCGGAGTTCACGAACTTCGTTTCCTGTAATTCACTTTGCCATTGGGCAATCTTTTTCTTTATGCCTCGTGCCGCTCCGTTCAGCTCCATCTGACGGTTCAGCTGGCGTTCGTTACGTATGCGTTTCTGGAGGCTTTCCACTTCACGTTTTGCTTTGTCGATCAGCCCTTCCAGCTCCACTATACGTTTGGTATCTTCAGCCTTCCTTGTGCCGAAGCCAGACACCTGACCGGCCATTGCCTCATAGAGGGCATCCATCGTCTGACCTTCGAGTGTCAGCAACAGCCGTTCGGCTGTCAGCCAGTCCGTTGCAAAGGTCTTGATAATATCGAACTGACTGTTCTGCCCGTCTTTCCACGCTTTATAGTTGAGCAGCACCTTGTATCGGTTATCATATTCCAGGATGAACACCACATGACGCGGCATATTCCGGTCGATGAAAAGAAAGACATCGTTGGGGCAGTCCTTGTCTTTCAGCACGGCGGAGAAAACCACTATCTCATGCACCAGCTTGCCATCCTCTACATTGATAGTGGATGGAGCCAGTTTGTAGAGCCAATTAATGCTTGCCACATCATCTACAAAGTGCTGCTTCATCTTGGCGTTCACTTCCAGATGTTTGTAAAAGGCATTCTTGGGCACAGGCTTGCCAACAATGGTTGTCGGTGGAAACTTCAGGTCAATCATAGGCTATCTAATAATCAGGAAGGTGATTAACTCAAAATCGTCCAGCCCCTTCACCTCGCCCAACAGAGCGGTAGATTCGCCCACAGAGAAAAGGCTGTCGATGTCCGATTCCTCCTTGACGGTGATGATGCTGTCGATGGCCTTGGCAAGAAGGTCGCTGTAATGCTGCATCTTACGGCCGTCGCAAGTTTCCTTGTTGATGATGGCGCAGCGGGCTTTGTCAGGCTTATCCTGCCCTTTGCATACATGGCGCATCACATCGAGCAGTTTCTTGGGTTGCAGATGGTCGCAGATGACCGTTCCATCATCAGTGATATAAACCATATAGAAGGGGTGCAGCAGGTTCATCTTGTCGATATTGACACCTGCGTTCCTGTTCTTCAGGATGTATATCACACCAGGCTTTGCCAAGTCGGTAGCCCCGACTACAGCATTCATGCCGAACGGAGCGTGCTCAACATCGGGATGCTGCTTTATGTATGTCAGCAGGTCGAGACGGAACTCATTGAGTCCCAAGTCCATGATGTTGATGCCTGTGTCCATATCCTCAATATCGACCACCTCCTCCTGAAGTTTCTTCAACTGGTTCTTGCGATATTCAAGGTCCCCCTTCTCGTTGACAGAAAGCAGGTTGTCATCGCCCGTACTCGTCAGGACCGTTGCCTTCATTCGGCTCTCGACACGTCCTTTCAGCTCGATATATTTATCCAGCTCGATGTCTGGCCAGTAGTTCACAAGCTGTATGACCTCGTTCCGGCTGCCTATACGGTCGATACGTCCGAAGCGCTGGATGATACGCACGGGATTCCAGTGGATGTCGTAGTTGATCAGGTAGTCGCAATCCTGGAGGTTCTGACCCTCGGAGATACAGTCGGTGGCTATGAGCACGTCAATTTCCTCGGTTGCGTTGGGGAACAGGACATCGCGGTCTTTTGATACTGGCGAGAAGAAGGTCAGCACGTTATTGAACGACATCGGGAACTTCGGAATGGTGCATCGACCATCGGTGTTGCCGGTTATCAGCCCCACATTCAAGCCACATTCGGTCTTGATGCGGTCAGCCAACTGTTCGTAAAGATAGTCGGCAGTATCGGCAAAGGCTGTGAAGATAAGCACCTTCTTGTTGCCCTCATTAATGGGACTTTGGAACTTCTGCTTCAAGTCCGAGACAAGCATCTGCAACTTGCAGTCGTGGGCAGGGGTGATGTCCTTCAGCATCAGGAGAAGCAGTTTCAGAATCTCAAGGTCGTGGCGCAAGTCATTCGACCAACGGACCACATCAATATCCCGAAGGTTTATCTTTGACTTCTTGCCCACAAACGGATCATTCTCACTGTCGGTACTGTCAAGGACATCGGTAAAGGTAGTCACGTCAATTGCTCCGTCGCTGTTACCGCCAATGACAGAAAGAGTCTGCTCAATGTAGTCAGTGATTCGTCCCAATGTCAGGCGGAAAGAATTGACGCTGCTCTCCAGACGTTTCAAGAGGTTGGTAGCCATCAATTTTCGCAAACCCTTCTCACGTCCGTCAATAGAGATACCAGAACCCTCCATGTTAATATCGTAGTCGTCCTTCACGCTGTCGAAGATATACAGCGATGGTGTGTAGATGCTGAGGTTCAGTTTGTTGAGTTGCTCGGCAATATCGCTGAATGTGATACTCTCATTGAGGTCTGTGAGCTTTGGGCGGCGTGATATTGGAGCAAGGCGAGTTGGGAACTTGCCAATATCCTTGGTATCATAATACTTGACGATATGGCTGCGGCTACGGGCTATAGTCACGGCATCGAGCAGTTCGAAGAAGTCGAAACTGAGTTCTTCAAGCAGTCGCTCCGTAGTACGATGCTCCGGCTGTAGTCTTGCCCATTTGTTGTAAGCCGACTGTGCATTGCGGAATATGTCGTCTATGCTTCGCCCAATATTCAGGGCATCGTCAATCTGTTCCGCATAACCTTCGTAGGCCAGTTGCAACTGGTTCTTCAAGTCGTTGAAGCGGTTGTTAACAGGAGTAGCCGACAGCATCAGTACCTTGGTCTTGACACCTGCACGGATAACCTTCTTCATCAATTTCTGATAACGATTTTCCTTACGTGGCTCATCCTGCTCCATCTCGTCATCTAAATCCTCGTCATCCACGTTGCCGCCATTACGGAAATTGTGGCTCTCGTCGATGACAATCAGATCGTAGTTGCCCCAGTTGATGCGTTCGAGGTCGATACCTGCCGACATACCACGCTCACGACTTAGGTCGCTATGGAAAAGAATGTCATAACGCAAGCGGTCTGCCACCAACGGATTGTTCTTGTAGTTGGTCTTGAAGGTGTTCCAGTTGTCATAGAGCTTCTTTGGACAAAGCACAAGCACGGATTTGTTGCGATTCTCGTAATACTTGATGACCGAAAGTGCGGTGAAGGTTTTGCCGAGACCAACGGAGTCGGCAAGTATGCAGCCGTTATACTTTTCGAGTTTGTTGATGATGGCAAGAGCAGCATCGCGCTGGAAGTTATATAGCTTATTCCATATTACACTGTTCTTGAATCCTGTAGCCTCATTGGGCAAAACATCCTCGCTGATATCTTCAAGAAACTCGTTGAAGATGTTGTAGAGCGTGATGAAGTAGATAAACTCTGGGGCATTCTCGTTATAGACCGTTTCGATATACTCCAGCACCTGTGCCGTTACATCCTTGAACTTATCGGAGTTTTGCCATTGTTCGTTGAAAATCTTCAGGTATTCCTCTGCGAAAGGCGATGGCATGACATTAACCATCGAATAAATCGCATTGCCTCGTTCACAGCCCAATTCTGTTGTTGTGAACTCATTGAAGGGTACGTATGCGCTTGGCTTCTGACTTTGTACATGCAGGAATCCTCCCATTTCTTCTTGCGAAGCATTGGACTTAAACTTAACCTTTCGATGAATCCAGTCGGCACATTCTTTGGCAATAGCTTTTTGTTCGAGCTTGTTGCGAAGCTTCACTTCAAAATCGGAGCCGTACAGGTTGCGCTCCCTGTTAAGTTTCGGAATAAAGAACTCCCTCTTTTCTTTCTTCGCCTTATCCTTGATAAAGGTTGGCGAAGTAAAGATAAAACGTAACTCATCAACATTCTCAAGTTCATCTTTCAATGCTTCGTATGCATAGATGGAGAAGGATGCGGCAGCAACAGATACAGTTGATTTGATAGACAACTTCATTTGTAGGTCATCTATTACTCGCTCTGATATGTTGTTTATTACTTTTGGAAGTTCCATCTTCGCAAAAAAAACTCCCAAGCTGTGTCTCGACAGGCGACCAAGCCCTTTTTTACACAGCGAGGGAGTTCTATTATTCTTTGTTTTGCCTTACGGCTTTTGGTGGTCTTTATCGAGAATATCCGTAACCCAATTGAAGCACGAAATGGCGGCTTGCCCCATTCGTCTCTTACTAAGAGACGTAGCGAAACAAAAAGTCATTGATATTCCTTGATTTTTGAGCGTTTTACATAGCGATTTGCTAAACTAAGTATAAAAATGATATGCCAAAGACGCGTTTTCTTATTAAATAATGTGTATTTTGACCAAAAATTAGTATCTTTGTACTCAAATATCCGTCTCTTAGTAAGAGATTGAGAAATTTGCTAAACAAATTCTTGTTTACAACAATCCCAAAATCATCTTATTTGCTTTATCAACTACCGACGTTTCCAGTGAAGCGAGGTATATTTGTGTGGTAGCCTCTGAGTCGTGTCCCATTCCTTCGCTGATGACAGATAAAGGTACGTTCTTCGCCTTAGCTGCACTCGCCCATGAATGACGAGCCACATACATAGTCAGCGGTCGCTGGAGTTTCAGCATCGTGGAAAGTTCCTTTAAACGATAGTTGACCAAGTGAAGGGCATTGTCGTATTGCCTTCGCTCATTACCTTCCTCTTTGATGATAGGGAGAAGGAAATCTGTCTTGTTTTCAGGGTATTTGGCTATGATTTCAGCCATGCACTTCTCCCATTTGATGCTCAGTTCTTGTCCTGTCTTTCGTCTGCGATAGGTCAGGATGCTATTCTGAAGGTCAGCCTTTTTGAGGTACGCCATATCTATGAAAGACATGCCTCGGGTATAGAAGCTGAACATGAACATATCTCGGGCAAAGTCCAATGAAGGTTTCATGGATAAGTCCAACTCCTTCAGGGCTTTAATAACCTTGATAGGAATAGCCCGTTTCACCGTTTTGTCCACTCCTGTATAGACGTGACGGAATGGATTGTTCTGTGGAGTCAGTCCTTTCTCCACGGCACGGTTATAGACAGCCCGAAGGTTACGCATATAGAACGAAATGGTGTTCATGCGTACCTCTCTGGTTTTCAAATAAGCTTCATACATGAGCATCATGTCAGATGTAATACCATCGAGTGGCACATCCTTCTCGTTACGAAAAGCCATGAAACTTTTGAGTGTAGCTGTGTATGTCTCTGAAGTTCGGACTTTTCCCAACTGTTTCAGTTGAGCTATGACACCATGCATAAAGGTAAAGAGGGAGGACTCCTTGGTCAGTTTATGGAACATGGTGATCACGTCGTCTGTCGTGAAGCGACGACGTTCCGTTTCCAACGAGCGGACAACCTTTTCCAGACGAGCCACGTCCCATGCCAGACGTTCTTGAATACCCAACAGAAGGTTGGAGCGATTACCATTTACGATAATGCTTTCCGCCTCTGCATCCCATTCCTCTGCAAAGACTTTATAATCAGTATTCAACTGACGGACTACCCGATTGTGGATAATCTGAAAATAGAGTCTTCCCTCCTTGCCATCCACCATGGATGGCCTAAACTTTACCTTTATTGATGTCATATTCATACCTTAATTGCTTGCTTATTTATCTGGTCAGTTCCCCTTACATCGATAGATGGCTGGGGTATTAGGCTGATACCTTATATAATAAACATAATACAATTATATATAATGTTATATATAAATATTATTGGTTAACAAGTAACATAATAATAACATATCTGTGAGGAGGAAACAAGCGAATAGTATAGAACGGATAGAGATACTTCAAATATGAGAACGCAAAGGAAACAAACGATGTCGGCTAATGTATGTGGTTGAAGTCTGGCTTTTAGTTGAACAGAGGGAGCATGTACATGTAAAAGCAGGAGATGTACTATTGCCATTGATTTAGAGAATGGCAAGTAACAGTTAAACGACTGTCGTTTGGTTATTTTAAGTTGTCATTTCAGGAAAAACAATGTTGTTTTAGTGGCAGATTTCAACAAAAATCAACGTTCTTGTGAAAAATATTTTGTTTTCTTCTTTTGTTTTCGCCATTTTTTATACTTTTGTAATTGGACTATTAGCCTTTTACGCAATTGTCATAGTTAGACGGGGTCTTACACGACATCAAAAAGGGTAGCCTACGCCGTGCTGAGTATGGCGGAGTCACATGATGACAAAGCGGTACAAAGCGGGCATTGGGTGGGAAGATAGTCCAGACATAATGAAGGCGTTTACTCGACGCTGTGTTTAAGACTTCCTGTAATCTAGCAAATCAC
>ERZ773186.1812-NODE-1812-length-17062-cov-5.978597_pt1 | contig 17062 bp, 18 predicted proteins | sample MGYA00581000_ERZ773186 | MGnify/ENA primary metagenome ERZ773186 (study PRJEB29015, sample SAMEA2737752) | human gut metagenome | biome: human gut; feature: human-associated habitat; material: faeces | place: China | collected 2012 ...
GTATTTCAAACTTTATCCACAACTAGTAAACAAAAACCCTCTGCTTTTTTAACAGGGGGTTTTTCAACAAACTGAGAGATATGGCTAATAAAAGCTATATCTCTATAATAGATATAATATCCTTAAAATTATCTATAATATAATCAGCATCTTTAAGTTCATTATAATTTCCATAGCCATAACCACACCCAATAGAAAATAAATTATACCTCTTTGCCAATTCTATATCAACAAACCTATCACCAATAACAATAAAATCACCTTGGTACTTCTTCTTAATACACTCAAAAATTTCATACTTAGGTATAAAATTAAAATTTTCACTGCAATAAAAATCTATAAAATACTTATTTAAATTAAATGCTTCTATATGTTTATACATATAACTAGATTTACAGTTACTTAAAAATATTAACTTATATCCATATTCATTTAATTTATTAAGTGTTTCTATAACACCATTATATAGCTGAGCTTTTCCTTCAGATATATATTTAATCATAGATTCTCCTATAATTGAACTACACTTTTCTTTTTCACACTTTGGCAAATTTGGAATAAATGTATTCCACATATCCTTTGCACTTAGACCAAGAAATTTACTTATTTCTTGGTCTGAAAACTCTCTTTTCTTTGCATAACCATTATCAACTAAATAATCATAAGCTGTCATAAAAGCAGGTTTATATATTTTTATACTATTATGCAAAGTACCATCGTAATCAAAAATAATGTATTTCATGGACTAAAAACTCTTTAAAAGATTAGCCATTTCAATAGCTGTAACCGCTGCATCATATCCCTTATTGCCTGCCTTAGTACCAGCTCTTTCTATAGCTTGTTCAATACTATCAGTAGTTAAAACACCAAAGATTACTGGTTTTTCTGTTTGAAGTGATACATTTGCAATTCCTTTTGAAACTTCTGTACAAACATAAGCAAAATGAGGTGTTGCTCCTTTTATAACTGCTCCTAAGCAAATTACTACATCATACTTATCATTTTTAGCCATTTTTTTTGCTACTAGTGGTATTTCAAATGCTCCTGGAACCCATGCAATATCTATATTATTTTCTTCTACTCCATGCCTCTTTAAACCATCTAAGGCTCCACCTAATAACTTTGATACTATAAATTCGTTAAATCTTCCTACTACAATTCCAACTTTAAGCCCTTGTGTTACTAAGTTTCCTTCTAATATTCTCATTTCTTATTCCTCCTAATTTTAAAGCATATGTCCAAGCTTTTCTTTTTTAGTTTGTAAGTAAAATTCATTTTTCTCATTGTGATTCATTTGAATTGGAACTCTATTTACAATTTCTATTCCATACATTTCTAATCCATCTATCTTTCTAGGATTATTAGTCATTAATTTCACTTTAGAAACACCTAAATCTTTTAATATTGCAGCTGCAACATCGTAACGTCTAATATCTGCTGGAAAACCTAACATTTCATTAGCTTCTACAGTATCATAGCCCTTATCTTGAAGCGCATAAGCCCTTAATTTATTAATAAGTCCTATACCTCTTCCCTCTTGTCTCATATAGAGTAAAACTCCACTGCCTTCTTCAGCAATTCTCTTCATAGCTGCATCATACTGTTCTCCACAATCACATCTTTTAGAGCCTAGAGCATCTCCCGTTAAACATTCAGAATGTACTCTAGTTAATACTTTAGTATTTTCATTTATTTCTCCCTTAACTAAAGCAACATGATGTTCACCATTTAACTCATTTACAAAGCCAAACATTTTAAAATCACCATATCTAGTTGGCATTTTAATTTCTACTACTCTTTTTACTAAATTTTCTTTTTCCTCTATTTCTCTTCTATACTTAACTAAATCTTTGATTGTAATTATTTTTAAATTATGATCATTTGAAAATTTTATTAAATCTGCTGTCCTAGCCATAGTACCATCATCCTTCATAATCTCGCATATAATTCCTGCACCTTTTAATCCGGCAAGTTTAGCTAAATCTACAGCAGCTTCTGTATGTCCATTTCTTTCTAATACTCCCCCTTTTTTAGCTACTAAAGGAAATACATGTCCTGGTCTTCTAAAGTCTTCCGCCTTAGAGTTACAATCTATAACCTTTTGAATTGTAATCGCTCTTTCAAATGCTGATATTCCAGTAGTTGTATCAACATGATCAATAGATACTGTAAAAGCAGTCTCATGATTATCTGTATTTTTATCAACCATTGGTTCTATTTTTAATTTATTTAATCTATTTTCTTCAACAGGCATACAAATAAGCCCACGTCCATACTTAGTCATAAAGTTTATAGCTTCACCTGTAACTTTCTCTGCTGCCATTAATAAATCCCCTTCATTTTCTCTATCAGGATCATCAACAACAACTATAATTTTTCCTTCCTTTATATCTTTAATAGCATCTTCAACCATATTAAATTTATACATAAAACCTTGCTCCTTTCATATTAGAAAAATCCATTTTCTCTTAGAAAATCTCCTGTTAACAATGTGTTCTTTTTGTTTTCTTCCTTTTTTGATAATTCCATAATCTTTTCAACATATTTTGAAATCACATCACATTCAAGATTAACAGTATCACCATTATTCTTAGTTAATAAGGTGGTTTTTTGTGCAGTATGAGGTATTATTGAAACTTTAAATACAGATTTATCTACATATGAAACCGTTAAACTTATACCATCAATTGTTATTGAACCTTTTAAAACTATATATCTTAAAATATCACTTGTAGTTCTTATAGTGACCCAAGTAGAATTATCCTCTTTCATTAATGAAAGAACTTCACCAGTTCCATCTATATGTCCACTTACAATATGACCTCCTAATCTACTTTTTAAAGTTAATGCTCTTTCTAAATTAACTTTACTTCCTACTTGTAAATCTCCTAAATTACTTCTCCTTAGTGTTTCAGCCATAACATCAGCTTCAAAACTATTTATCTTTAAATCTGTTACAGTAAGGCATACCCCATTAGTACAAATACTATCTCCTATCTTTGTATTTTCTAAAACCTTATTTGATTTAATTAATAATTTTGAAGATTTAACACCTTTTTTTATTTCCTGTATAACACCTAATTCTTCAATTATACCTGTAAACATATAATTATCTCCTAACCTATATATCCTTCAACTAAGATATCTTCATCTACAATATTGGCAGTAATATCCTTCAATTTAAATGCATCATTTAATTTATCTATTCCTATGCCACCTACTGGTGTCTTGGAAAATTCTCCTCCTATAATTTTAGGGGATATATAAATCATTACTTTATCAACTATATTTTCTTCTAAAGCAGAATAATTAAGAGTTCCTCCTCCTTCTAATAAAATACTATCTATATTTAATTCTCCAAGCTTTTTAATAAGAGCATTTAAATTAACTTGTCCATTTTTTTCTTCTATAATCAACACCTTAATATTCTTTTTTAATAACTCTTGCATATTTTTCATATTTGCTCTTTTTGTGGTTGCTATTATTGTTTTATTGTCGTTATTTTGTAATACTTTAGAATTCATAGGTATTCTTAATATACTATCAACAATAATTCTTATTGGATTACTTCCATTTTGTATTCTACAAGTTAATTCTGGATCATCTTTAATTACAGTATTTACTCCTACCATAATTCCAGAAAGCTTATTTCTTAAATTATGAACTTGTAATCTTGATTTTTTAGAACTAATCCATTTAGATTCACCAGTTCTTGTTGCTATTTTTCCATCAAGGGACATAGCAGCTTTTAATACTACAAAAGGCTTTTTAGATAATATATATTTTATAAATACTTCATTAAGCTTTTTACATTCATCTTCTAATATACCAACCTTTACTTCTATACCAGCTTTTTTTAATTTATCTACTCCCTTTCCTGCAACTAACGGATTAGGATCAATCATCCCAATAACTACTCGCTTTATATTATTTTCAACTATTTTATCTACACATGGTGGTGTTTTACCGTAATGAGAGCATGGTTCTAAAGTTACATACATAGTAGCTTCACTTGGATCTTCCTTTAAACTTTTAAATGCATTTACTTCAGCATGTCCTTCCCCATATTTTTCATGATAGCCTTCTCCAATTACAATTCCATCCCTTACAATTACAGCTCCAACCATTGGATTTGGATTTACTTTTCCTTCCCCTTTCCTTGCCAATTCAATGGCTAACTGCATAAATTTTTTATCCAAATTTATCACCTCACAATGAAATTAATTTGAATTTAATAAATCATTCAAAAAAAGCCCTGAGATTTTTACTCAGGGCTTAATAATTTGAAATTATTCTTATATTAGTATTTTATTTACAATCAATTCAATAAAAAATATTTAATAAATATAACTATAAAAATAAAATTTATAAAAATAATCATATAAATTTTGTGAAAATATAAAAGCTCTGAAATATAAAATATTTCAGAGCATAAATACACAAAACTAATATAGTATTTTTAACTACTATATTTACATTTATCTTCTTTCATCCAGACTTTACTGTAGGCCTCGGAGTCTCACCGAATCTGCTAAAATAGCTCGCGGGCTTTACCGCCGGTAGGGAATTTCACCCTGCCCTGAAGATTTATTAAATTATAATTTAATATTATTATAAATACTATTTTTTGTCAATAATTATTTAATTTATATTTTACCTAATAAAATTTGTTCTTTCAACTGGAACTAATTCAGGAAGTGGTACATTTTTAGCTGCTTCTTTACACTTAATTAAATACGCCATATTTCTTGCTAATACTTTCATTGTTCTAACGCCCTCTAAATCTTGTACAACCTCTTCTGGTGTATTTCCATGTATTTGATTCCAATAAACAGATGACACTATAGGCATTTCATTTATTGTAAAGTATTTATTTAATTGATCAAATGTAGCACTTGCTCCACCTCTACGACATGAAACAATACTTGCTCCAAATTTATGTCTTAATTGATTTTTATCTGTTGAATAAAAAAGCCTGTCTAAAAATGAAGTTGCTGCTCCACTTGCTGCGGCATAATGAACAGGAGAACCTACAATAAAACCATCAGCACTTTCTATTTCTTTACTTACTTCATTAACTAAATCATCATGCACACATTTACCAAGTTTTCTACAAGCGGTACATCCAGTACAGCCTATTACTGGCTTATTTCCAACCTCATAAAATTTAACTTCTATTCCCTCATTAATTAACTCATTTTCAATTATTTTTAATGCTGTATATGTGCATCCTTTCGATTTTGGACTTCCATTAAGTAATATTACCTTCATTTAAAACACTCCTATACTAATTTTATATAAATATTATAAATTTAAACCTATTATTTAAGCTAAATTTTTAGCCATAGCACTTTACATGACTCCTTGCTCTACTTAAAGCTATAATTATTTTATATTCAAAATTTTTAACCTTTTTAAATTTAATATTCTATATTATTATCATTACACCACTTAATAGCTAAATCTCTTTCTGCACACTCTCTATAATCATACCATTCATTAATAAGTCCAGCCTTTTCAATAGCATTTCTTAATTCTCTAATGGAATTTTCATTAGCTAATATTATGTTTCTTACTTCACTATCCTCTATTTTATTGCTAAATTCTATCATTATCCCATGTTCATCAATATAATCATGTGTTGGAAGTTGAATATAATCATCAGGATTTTTCTTAAAATGATATAAAGAATTTATAAGTTCTCTTTCCCATTCTTCAAAATTTTCAATATTATTTATATCTTCTGCTTTATATGTTGCAGTGCTACTATCTTCAATATAAATTATAATGCCTGTTTTTTTATTATAATAATGAGTTAATAATTCACCTTCAAACTCTATACATTCAACTACATCATTTAAATTTACCTTCATTTTATTATTCAATCAAATCACATCTTTCTATTATTATTTATACTAAGATTATTTTATCATATTTTCAATTTATCTTATATGCTTTTAAATGTTTTACATATTATAAATTGACATTAATATATATATATGATAACATTATAAAAAAATATGTCCGTCTTGACGTTACTAAGACTATAAATTTTGTTGTTTCTGATATAAAAACAGCCAAATTTATAGTCTTTTTTTCTGTGAAAAATTATTAAAAATTATAAGTTTTTTTAAATATTAATATTAAAGGAGATGTATAAAAATATGAATCAAAATTATATGAAGGAAAAACCCATTTTACCATTGCTACTATCATTATCTCTTCCAGCTATGATATCAATGATGGTAAACTCACTTTATAACATAATTGATAGTATTTTTGTCGCAAAAATAGGTGAAAATGCAATGACTGCTATATCACTTGTTTATCCTATACAAAATGTTATCATATCACTTGCTGTTGGGTTTGGTGTGGGAATAAATGCTATGATTGCTCTTTATTTAGGAGCTGGAAAAAAGCAAAGAGCTAATGTTGTAGCTACTCAAGGCATGGCTCTTAGTATTGTTCATGGAATTTTACTAACTATAATTGGTATAATTATAATGCCTGGATTCCTTAAATTATTTACTTCAGATTTTACAATAATAAACCTTGGAACAAGATATTCTACTATTGCATTAAGCTTTTCTCTAATTATTATGATTAGTGTAACATTTGAAAAGATATTCCAATCAGTTGGAAAAATGGTTATAGCAATGATTAGTTTAACTGCTGGATGTATTATTAATATTATTTTAGATCCAATCATGATATTTGGTCTTGGGCCTATCCCAGCCATGGGGATTGAAGGAGCTGCATGGGCAACAGGAATTGGACAAACTGTTACATTATTAATTTACATATTTGCTTATTTACAAAAAGGATTTAATATTAAATTATCATTGAAATATCTAAATCGTGAAAACCCTATTTGTTGGAAACTTTATAATATAGGAATACCTGCATCACTTAATATGGCTCTTCCATCATTACTTGTATCTGCATTAAATGGTATTTTATCTGCACTTTCACCTATGTATGTTGTAGTTTTAGGTGTATATTATAAACTTCAAACATTTATATATCTTCCTGCCAATGGAATAATTCAAGGTATGAGACCTATAATGAGTTATAACTTTGGAGCTGGTGAGCATAAAAGAGTAAAAAAAATATATAAAACTTCTTTAGTATTAATTTTAGCTCTTATGATTTTAGGGATGATTTTATGCTTTACAATTCCAAGACATCTACTAAGATTATTTACAAGTAGCTCTGAAACTATACAAGCTGGTGTAAATGCACTTAAAATTATAAGCCTTGGATTTATAGTTTCTTCAATTTCAATTTCTTCATCAGGAGCATTAGAAGCACTTGGAAAAGGTATTGAATCTTTAATAATTTCCTTATTGCGCTATGTATTTTTAATTATACCTTTAGCCTTTTTACTAAGTCGTATTTTTGGTGTTAATGGTGTATGGAGTGCCTTTGGTATTACTGAAGCTATAACTTCAATTATTGCATTTATAATTTTTAATAAGTCAATTAATAAACATGTATCTTAAATAAAAATATTAAAAAGGAACAGCTAATAATAAAACATACCTTTTATCAAGGATAGTTTATAATTATATCTTAGCTGTTCCTTTTTATTTAATTAATTAAATTATTATTCCATTAAAATGATCAATTTCATGTTGAATAATTTGTGCAATAAAGCCAGTAAATATATCCTTTTGCTTTTTAAAATTCTTATCAAGATATTCTACTTCTATTTTTTCATATTTCATAGTTTGTCTAAATTCTATTAAAGGAAAATTATTTTCACTATTCTCTTATATTTTATACATTTTATTTATTATTCATCTTACACATTTTCTTCTATTATATTATTAGATATATATCCAACTCTAGCTACAGCTAAATATTCATTAGTTTCAACAACCATATTGCTTGGTATATTTAAATCTTTGACTAATATTTGATTTCCTTGACTTAGCTTAGACACATCTACAGATATATTTTCTGGGAAAGTTCCTGGTTCACCTTGAAGTTCTATTTCATTAACAAATGATTCTAATAGCAATCCATTTGCTTCTATAACATCTTGTCCTGTAAATACTATTGGAATTTTAAGTTTTACAACTTCACCCTTGCTTACACTTTGAAAATCTATATGAATTACCTTTCCAAAAGGATCCTGTTGCATTTCTTTTACTATACATTTTTTATAAGCTCCATTTAACTTTAATGATATAACTGAACTTTTTGGACAACCTAATAATCTAATTAACTCTCTTTTTGTAATTTCTCCTGGAAGAGATTCTTTTAATTCATTCCCATAAATAATACATGGAATTTGTCCATTCATTCGTGCTTTTTTTCCCTTTTCATTTCTTTCACTTACGTTAAATACTAAATTATCCATAACTAACCCTTCCTTTTCACTTATGATTTACATATGTTTTTTTATTTTGTATATCATATACTATTCGAATTAGTTATTTAATATTACTATAAAATAAAAAATATCTTTTACTATAACTCCTTTACTAAAACATATCTTCTTAATCCACCATATTTTAATTTATCTTTTTTAATTTCATAACCTAAATTCATAAATGTATTTACACTAAATTCATTATATGGTGAAGCTGTTGCACTTAATATTTCAATATTATCTTTCCTTGCAATCTTTTCTAATTCTTCACAAATTAATCTTTGAAGCTTATTTCCTCTATATTCACTTTTTACTATTGTTGATTCTATTTGTGCAACTTTAAGAACTTCTTCTCCATTTAAACCTATATCATATGCATAATTTGATTCATCATATCCCTTTTTTGCATATACCCCCATTGCAATAAGCTCATCTTCATTTGTTAAGCATCCTATTATTTTTCCATTACAATTTATGTATTCTTCAAATTCTTCTTGTTTTGAATCTGCATATAACTCCTTATTTTCAAGGCCATTTATTATTAATTCTTGTAATTTTATTATCTTATTTATATCTGATAATTTTAATTCTCTTAATTTTATTTCTATTATTTCCCCATCTTTTCTTTTTACCTTTAGTGAATTTATCATAATTTATTACCATCCTTCCATTTAGTTATTAGCTATTTTAAATATAGCATTGTTTAAAAAGCTATGATTATGAATCTTTCTTTTAATGTATCTTTGTAGAAAAATTAATAATCATAACTTATCTAATTATAAATTCAATAATTTTCTCCAAGTGTTACGACCAACTATTCCATCTACTGAAAGTCCATTTGTTCTTTGATAATTTTTAACTGCAACTTCTGTATTAGCTCCAAAAATACCATCAGCACTTATCCCTAATTTTTCTTGAATCAACTTAGTAATATTGCCTCTTGCTCCTCTTCTAACCATAGGAGATCCATTTAATGTATTTGGTCCTGCAATACCATCTACTTTTTGATTAGAAAATCCCTGCTTATTACATTCTTCTTGTAATCTAGCTATCCAACTATGGTGATTTTTACTTGTTGGTTGTGGAGTTGGTGTTGGTACTGGCTCTGGAGTTGGCGTTGGTGTTGGTGTTGGTGTAACTCCAGAACTTCTATTAACTAAAGCTTCAGCTATCGTTTTTCCAATATAATCATAGCCAACTTTTTTATATAAAGCAACATCTTCAGTTGCTTCAACAAAGCAAACTTCAACTATCATTGATTTCATACTTGTATGCTTTAATTCATATAATCCTGTTCTTACTTTTTGTCCTCTATTTCTAAAACCTAAAGATGCCATTTTATTAACAACTCTTCCTGCAATGTCATATTCAGAGTAAACACATACCTCTGTTCCTAATGCACCATTATAAGTGCTATAAGCATTGTTAAAGTGTATTGATACAAATAAATCAGCACCCCAGTTATTAGCTTTATTAACACCATAACTTAAATCTGCAGATGAACTTGAAGTTGAGTCTGGTGGTGTAACATCTAAAACACTTACTCCCATTTGATTTAAATATTTAATTACAGCATTTTTTACTAATCTATCTTCTTTTAATTCGTCTATTATTCCTCTTGAACCAGGAACATTTGGACAATGTCCTCCTCTTACTGCTATTTTCATACTTAACACACCCTCCCACTTTGTATTTTATGCAAATACCAATAACATTGCTCCATATTTTTCTATTTAATAATCCAAAACTCTACTTTTCCCTTATTTAAAATATACATTATTTAAGTATAATTTTATAAAAATAAAGCTAATTTTTTATAAAATTACATATCAACTTCTAAAATTTAAAAAAATCTTATTTTAAATTAAAACTTAATAAAATACCATGACACTGTACTCATAATATTAATTTGCTATAATTCTTATTGATTAAAACATTTATACCTGTATTAAAGGTAAAAAAGAGCTTTGCTAATGAATAATTTTATAAAATAAAAATATCCTAAGAAGATTACTTTTACTTCTTAGGATTCTCTAATTTAAAAATCATCTAGTATTCTTTCAAACTACTATGTAGCTTATATAATAATAAAATTTAATTCATTAACTTATCTTCTTATTACTTTTCTAAATTAATAATCATATCTAATAATATTCCCTCATTTTTAACTTCAATTGAATTTAAGTTTACATTTTTAAAGTTTTCTTTAGAAATAATCACATTATTTTTTCCATATTCAACTTTTATATTACTATTATCAAACCAATCTATTACAAATGTTTTCATAACTAAATTCACAATAAAATTTGCTACTTTTAAATCTAAAACCTTAACTTCTCCAATGTCAATAACTAAATCTTTAGATTCATTTAAGCTTGGCTTAATTTTCATTTTAATAGGAATATCTTTATCTGATTTAACGTTATAATTTACATAAATATCTATAGTATTATCTTCTATATCTATCTTAAGATTTTTCATTTTATTATTATTAGTTTGCTGTAAAAAATAATTTATTCCTTTTACAATTGCTTCTTCTGGTGCAAAGACACTTCCTTTAATTCCTATTACAGGTTTATTTATAATTTCTAAACTTTCAGCCTTAACACCAACAATTGATTTTAAAAACCCTAATGTACCTTGTCCTATTTCTTCAGTTTCTGTAATACTGCCACTATTATTTTCTTCTTTTATTTCAGATTTAATTTTATTATTTTTACTAATAAACATAACTTCAAAAATAATTAGCAAAATTAATACACTTGCTAATATTATTTTTATTCCTTTTTTCATTTTATACCTCTTTTTATTTATCTAATGTATAATTATTAAGTAGAAATTTTTTTCATTATATCATATATTTTTATTTTATACTTTACCTTTTTCATTTTCTAATTAATATAGGTGTCATACAATTTGCTTCTCTAAGTTCTTTAGCAAATTCATATCCATTCATATTAGGCATCATTATATCTAAAATTATTAAGTCAATATGATGATTTTCTAATAATTCCATTGCTTTTACTCCCTCTTCAATCTTAAAAATAATATAATCTTATCTATTTAAAATTCTTTCTAATAGTCTTCTTGTATTATTATCATCTCCTACAATCAATATATCAACCATAATTTTTCATCCTAGGTGTCAGTAATTTATTTTTTATAATACTACTAAATTATAAACTAAAAATAAATTTTTAAAATCCTTTATATTATAAAAAGCTCAAGGAAATTATTATACTTCCCTAAGCTTTTCTTAACAATTATTTCTTTTTAATTGATCTTATTACTTCAACTCTTGTAATTACATTATTTTTTATCTTTGCAACTCTTAAAGCAAATCCTGTGTAATAAATACAAACTCCTATACCTAACTCTAATTCTCTTGTTTCTACTTCTCTTAAAATAATGTCTTCTAAATTATCTTCTTTATTTTCATAAGGTATATCAATATGCTCTAAAAAGTTTATTCTTTTTACTCTTTCACTACCTCTATAAATAGTTTTATCTACTTCATCAAAATTATAAAATAAATATTTTCTTGTTGCAAATAACCCTGCAATTGCTATTACTCCAATTAAATTTTGGAATATTGTCATATGCTCAACAATTAATTGTCTTGCAATTGCAAAAAGTAAAACTTCAATTACTGTTTCAGGTGTATGTTTACATAACATCTTTATAAATTCTATTCCTATAACAAAATTAAATGCTATAGATAAATAATTGTTAAAAGCTTCTAAGTTATTAGCTCCAAAAATAGATTTTATATCAAAAATAAGATATATAACTGATATTGCAATACAAACTGATAAAAGTATTCCTATTATTACTTCAAGAGCATCTACCGCCTTTAGCACTTGCTCTTTTATAAATTTTTTCATATCCCTACCTCTTTCTTCATTATTAAAAGTCCATGTATTTAATATAGTCTTTTTAATAATACTATAAAAACTGTTGATGTTACTGTGATAATAATTACATTTCCATAAAATTTATATACTGTATTGAAACCAACATACTCCAAAATATATTTTTAGATAAAAGTTATGTTATTGTTAATCCATTTTTATTTTCATTTACATTTAATAAATAAAAATATATTTATTAATTGGCATTTTTTTGTTTTTTATTTTATATCATTTACGAGGATTTTTATTACGATTATTATATTTTAAAAAAGAAACCTTAGAATAAAAACTAAGATTTCTAAATAAATTATACTTATTAATCATTTTATAAAATCTATATCTCTTTAAGATATCAAATATAATCTCTAACCTTTATTAACAATAATTCAATAATCCTTTATATCTTTGTTAGAGTTTAAAATTAAGTTAAACTTCTTATAATATTATTCATTGCTCCTTCAACAATTTTTCTTTCTGTTGCTAAGTTTATTCTTACATGCCCTTTACCAGTTTCACCAAACCATATACCATAATCAACTGCTAAATTGCATTTTTCTTGGAAGAAATTTTTAATATCCTTTTCCTCTATATAATAGCTAAAATCATACCATGCTAAATAAGTTCCTTCTAAGGGAGAAACAACTACATGTGGCAAATGATTTGATAAAATACTCTTAGTATACTCATAATTTCCTCTTATTTTATCTAAAATTTCCTTTAACCATTCTTCCCCATATCTATAAGCAGCTTCAACAGCTATATATCCAAATACATTACCATTATCTCCACCAATTGAATTATAATATTTATCAAATTTTTCTCTTATTTCATCATTTGGAATAACTACAAATGAATTTTGACAAGAAGCAAGATTAAATGTCTTTGTAGCAGCTGTTAATGTTACAAGAATATCATCATAATTACCTATAGTTGCTGCTGGAATTTGCTTTTTGTCACCAATTATTATATCTTGATGTATTTCATCTGCTAAAACAAAAACATCATTAGCCTTACAGATATCTAATACTCTTTTTAATTCCTCTTTTGTCCATACTCTTCCTATAGGATTATGAGGTGAAGAAAGAATAAATAATTTAACTTGATTTTCAATAATATCTTCTTCAAATTTCTCAAAATCAATAGTATATATTCCATTATCATTTTTTAAATTATTAAATATAAGTTTTCTTTCATTTTCTTTTATTGCATCATGAAATGGATAGTATACAGGCTCCATTACAATACAGCTATCTCCCGGATTAGTTAAAATATTAATAAACCAAAATAATGCTGGTACTACCCCTGGTGAAAATCTAATCCATTCTTTTTTAACATTATATCCATGTTTTTCTTTTTCCCAATTTATAAAAGCTTCATAATAGGAATCTGGTATTATATTATATCCAAATATACCATGATTAACTCTTTCTTTTAATGCATCTATTACTGGCTGCGGAGCTTTAAAATCCATATCTGCTACCCACATTGCAATTAAATTTTCATTTCCAAATCTACTTTTTAAACCATCCCACTTTAAGCAATTAGTTCCAAATCTATTTTCTAATCCACAATTCACTAATTTATTCATCTCACTAACCTCCACTAAAATTTACTCTAATACACTTTTTAAATCATTTATTAAATCATTAACATTTTCTATTCCAACAGAAAGCCTCATTAAATATTCATCTACACCTAATCTGTTCTTAATTTCTTCTGGCATTTCTGAATGTGTTTGTGTAAATGGATAAGTTATTAAAGATTCCACTCCACCTAAACTTTCAGCAAAACTAATAACTTTTAAATTAGATAATAAATCTTCTACATATTTCTTATCTTTAACTCTAAAAGAAATCATTCCTCCAAAACCTGTACTTTGCTCTTTATTCACATAATATCCTTGATGAGTATTTAATCCTACATAATATACCTTTTCTATCTTTTTATTAGCTTCTAACCATTTAGCAATTTTAAGTGCATTTTCCTGTATTCTATCCATTCTTATATGAAGTGTTTTTATTCCTCTAAGTAACAACCATGAATCAAATGGAGATAATATTGCCCCAGTTGATTTTTGCATAAACCTTAACTTTTCAATTATTTTTTTGTCATTAGCTATAGCAAACCCAGCTAATAAATCGTTATGTCCTCCAAGATACTTTGTTGCACTATGAATTACTATATCTGCCCCTAATTCTAATGGTTTTTGATAATAAGGTGTTAAAAATGTATTATCCACTATACTAATAATATCTTTTTCCTTACATATATCAGTAATTGCTTTAATATCTGTTACTCTCATTAACGGATTTGACGGAGTTTCAATTACTATACCTTTTGTATTTTTTCTTATTGCATCTTTTACTTTATCTATATCACTTGTATCCACAAATGAAGATTCTATATTATAAACACTATAAACTTCATCAAATAATCTAAATGTTCCTCCATATAAATCTTCTGATAATATTACATGATCTCCAGGCTTAAATAAATGTACACAAGCTGTTAATGCTGCCATTCCACAAGAAAATCCTAAACCTTCTCTTCCATTTTCAAGTAATGCAATAGTTTTCTCTACTTCTTCTCTTGTTGGATTTTGAATCCTTGTGTAATCATATCCAGTGCTTTGATTTAATCCCTCATGTTTAAAGGTTGCTGAAAGATAAAGAGGATAGCTGATTGCACCTGTTCCAGCATCACCTTTTCTTGCCCCTGTTACAGCATAAGTTTCAAATGAATATTTCTTTTTATTTTCCATAATAACCCCCAAATCTTAAATTTAATTAATAATGCATAAAAAATCCACTCCTAAAAGATATTAGAAGTGGTAATCTTATATATAAATACTATATAATTCACTTATCTTTCAGATATTCTGCAGGATTTAGCACCAACATCATCAGTTACAAGTTACAAATTGCAAGTGGCAAGTTAAAACTTGTCATTCATCACTTGCCACTTGTCACTTACGACAGGTTGCTGGGTTTCATAGGGCCAGTCCCTCCACCACTCTTAATAAGTTATTTGTTTTTAATTTACTATGATAATATATTATCCCTCTTAATTCATTTTGTCAATATTTCCTATTATTTTCATTTTTTATTTTTTTACTTTTAGTACTCTTTATAATTATAATTTTCAAGTATATTATTAACATTAATCTAATATATATATATTATCAATTTCAAAAGGAGAATTTGTATGTTTTGTAAAAGATGCGGAACAAAACTTCCAGACGATTCTAAGTTTTGTTCAAATTGTGGCTTTTCATTTGATCCTACTAACTCTACTAATTCTAATGATACTATTTCAGAATTTCAAAAAAAATTCACAGAATCAATTCCAAATATAAAAGATTTTTTAATTTCAATATTTACTTCACCTATAAAATGTTGTATTGAATATTCAGAAAAACTTTCTCTTAAATTTTCTTCACTTTATTTTATAGTAACAGCTTTTATAATTTCATTAATATCTACACTATCTTTAAAAGGAATGATAAGTACTTTTTCAAAATCACTAATTAATTTTTTATATACTTTAGATAGTTCTGAACTTTCAAATGCCGAATTATTTTATATATCAGCTGACTTAAATGCACTATTGGATTCTATTCTTCCTTTTTCAAAGATATTTTTAACATTTATTCTTTCATTCTTTGCTTTCTTTGGATTATTAACATTAATTTGCTTCTTTATACACAATTGTATTCTTAAATATAAAGTTAAATTTAGAAAATATATTGTAGTTGCTTGTGTTGGTATTACTATTGAATCTGCAGTATTAATAATATTTATTATATTATCTATAATTATGCCTATATTAGCAATTTTATTTTTATCTGTAATAAATCTTGCTTTAACTATTATCTTATATGAAGGAATATCAAATTTAAAGGAAAAGAAACAATCTGATCCTTATTGCTTTGCTATTAGCTATACTATAGCATCTTTTATTACATCTTTTATTATTATTCAAATTATTATTTCTCATATATTTTCATTAATTACTTCTAGTTTTTATTAATATTACTAAATTATATTAATTTTTTCACATAAAAAATACCAGTAATAACTAATTAAACTGCCTCCTGTCAAATAGATAGGGTACAGTTCAAAATTTTACTGGTATTTTTTTATTATTTAAATTTCTCTTAATTTGTTTCTATTATATTTTTATATATAATGAAAAATTTTCTTTTGATTTCTTACTATTCTTTAAATGACTTTTTAATTTCTTCTATGAATTTATATATTGTTGGAGAAGAATGTATAAAAATAAGTCAAAATCTAGTTGGAATAAAAGGTGCTACAGTAGATGATATAAAAGAAGTTTACTCTCATCCACAAGGATTTGAACAAAGTACAAAATTTTTCGATAAGCATAAAAATTATAATTTAATTCCTTATTCTAATACAGCAATATCAGCAAAATTAGTATCTGATTTAAAAGATAAGAGTAAGGCAGCGATAGCATCTGAAAGAGCTGCAAAATTATATGATTTAAAAATAATTAAAAAAGATGTAAATGATTTAAAAAACAATTATACAAGATTCATTGTTATAGGTAGAAATTTAGAGTGTGATGAAACCTGTGATAAAGTAAGTATATTATTCTCAGTTGAAGATACTAGTGGAGGATTATATAATTTAATAAGAGATATTAAAGAATTTGGTTTAAATATGTCAAAAATTGAATCTAGGCCAAATAGAAATAACCCTTGGAACTATATATTCTTTGTAGATTTTGATGGAAATCTATTTGATGAAAA
>ERZ773186.1824-NODE-1824-length-16993-cov-8.760716_pt1 | contig 16993 bp, 17 predicted proteins | sample MGYA00581000_ERZ773186 | MGnify/ENA primary metagenome ERZ773186 (study PRJEB29015, sample SAMEA2737752) | human gut metagenome | biome: human gut; feature: human-associated habitat; material: faeces | place: China | collected 2012 ...
GTTCTGCTCTCGCCTTGCCACGTATCGTAGCAACCATCCTGGAGAACAACCAGACTCCAGAGGGCATCCGCGTACCTAAGGTATTGGTTCCTTACTGCGGATTCGAAATGCTCGACGACAAGAATTTCGATTAATTCGATAAACATCGATTCATTCGAAGAAATTCGATTCATTCGAAAAAGAATCGATAATTCGATAAATTTAAAATAAAATATATTGTACGAGGATAACTTCGGCTACCCCATAAAGGCGGCCGCTGTTATCCTTTTGCGTTTTCTATACCATGAGCAAACATAAGAACAACTAATAATAAGAAAGAGAAAGAACAGATAATATTCAACATAAAAAGTTAGTAGCCAATGAACAAGATTATCAAGAAAATACAATACTCAGAAAAGGTATTCCGTTTCGATGTGGAAGCCCCACTCATCGCCAAGAGCCGCAAGGCTGGCAACTTTGTGATTATCCGTGTAGATAACAACAGCGAGCGCATGCCGCTTACCATCGCTGATGCCGACATCGAGAAAGGCACCATCACCCTGGTGGTACAGAAGGTAGGTCTCTCCTCTACCAAGCTCTGCGCCCTGAACGAGGGCGATGAGATTCACGACGTGGTGGGACCACTCGGCAACCCTACCCACATAGAGAACTTCGGTACCGTAATCTGCGCCGGTGGTGGCGTGGGCGTGGCTCCTATGCTCCCTATCATCAAGGCGCTGAAGGCCGCAGGCAACCGGGTATTATCCGTGATTGCAGGCAGAAACAAAGACCTCGTCATCATGGAGGATGAGGTGCGTGCATCCAGCGATGAACTCATCATCATGACCGACGACGGAAGCTACGGCGAGAAAGGCGTAGTAACCGTGGGCATCGAGAAGCTCATCAACCAGGAACACATCGACAAGGTGTTCACCATCGGTCCTCCTATCATGATGAAATTCTGCTGCCTCCTCACCCAGAAATACAATCTCCCTACCGATGTATCGCTCAACACCATCATGGTGGATGGCACCGGCATGTGCGGAGCCTGCCGTCTTACCATCGGCGGCAAGACCAAGTTTGTCTGCATCGACGGTCCTGAGTTTGATGGCGCCCAGGTAGATTGGGACGAGATGTTCAAGCGCATGGGCACTTTCAAGGATGTGGAGCGCGAGGAGATGGAGCACTTCGAGGAACATCTGGCTACGGTGGATGCCGAGAAGAAGAAGAAGGAGACCACAGACGTGACGATGGATGTGGAGCCTACCGATGCATCCATAGAAGAACTTACCGACCGTAACGCAGAGTGGCGCAAGGAACTGCGCTCTTCGATGAAAGCCAAGGAGCGCACCGCCATCCAGCGCGTGAAGATGCCGGAGCTGGACCCAGCATATCGTGCTACCACCCGCACCGAGGAAGTGAACATCGGTTTGACCAAGGAGATGGCACTCACCGAGGCAAAGCGCTGCCTCGACTGTCCTAAGCCTACCTGCATGGAGGGCTGCCCAGTGAGCATCAACATCCCATCCTTCATCAAGAACATCGAGCGTGGCCAGTTCCTAGCCGCCGCCAAGGTTCTGAAGAACACCTCAGCCCTGCCAGCCGTCTGCGGAAGAGTATGTCCGCAGGAGAAGCAGTGCGAAAGCAAGTGCGTACACCTCAAGATGAACGAGCCAGCCGTAGCCATCGGTTATCTGGAGCGTTTCGCAGCCGACTACGAGCGTCAGAGCGGCAACATCTCCGTGCCGGAATGCGACCCGGCAAACGGCATCAAGATTGCCGTAGTAGGTTCGGGTCCTGCCGGATTGAGCTTTGCAGGCGATATGGCGAAGAAGGGATTCAGCGTCACCGTGTTCGAGGCTCTGCACGAGATAGGCGGCGTGTTGAAATATGGCATCCCGGAGTTCCGACTGCCAAATGCCATCGTAGATGTGGAGATAGAGAATCTCCAGAAGATGGGCGTGAAGTTCATCACCGACTGCATCGTGGGCAAGACCATCTCCGTAAAGGATTTGGAGCAGCAGGGCTTCAAGGGCATCTTCGTTGGTTCGGGAGCCGGACTCCCTAACTTCATGAATATCCCTGGCGAGAATGCCTTGAACATCATGTCATCCAACGAGTATCTTACCCGTGTCAACCTGATGGATGCTGCCAATCCACATACCGATACCCCTATCAACCTGGGCAAGAAGGTGGTGGTAGTAGGCGGCGGAAACACAGCTATGGACAGCTGCCGCACCGCCAAGCGTCTGGGAGCCGAGGTAACCCTGGTATATCGCCGTTCGGAGGCAGAGATGCCAGCCCGTCTCGAAGAGGTGAAGCATGCCAAGGAAGAAGGCATCAACTTCATGACCTTACATAATCCAAAGGAATATGAGGCGGATGAAAAGGGCGCAGTAAAGGCTGTGGTCTTGGATGTGATGCAGCTTGGCGAGCCAGATGCCAGCGGTCGCCGTCGCCCAGAGACTACAGGCAAGACCATCACCCTGGAATGCGACCAGGTGATTGTAGCCGTGGGTGTGAGTCCTAACCCACTGGTACCTCAGAGCATCGAGGGCCTGGAACTTGGCAGAAAGAACACCATCGCCGTGAACGATGAGATGCAGAGTTCCATCGGGCAGATTTATGCCGGAGGCGATATCGTGCGAGGTGGTGCCACCGTGATTCTCGCCATGGGAGATGGCCGGAAGGCTGCACTCAACATGAGCCAGAAGCTTTTGGAGAAATAAGATCTGAAGCGAGGGTGTGTCTTGGACTTTTGACACACCCTCTTAAAAAATGTCCTAACCTATTAAGGCTCTGCGGATTTGAAATCCGCAGCAAAGGAGTTTGCATTCCGATATATCTAGATGATGGTAATCCAGACGGATTCCTCCTTCTGCTGCGCCTCCTCCATCAGCTTCATCAGTCGATGGAGCCAGATGCGGGAGTTCACCACCATACCCTTCTGCTTGTTCTCGCCCACCAGGATACAGCCCTGGGTATCATCGGGATAGTTGCCGGCATGGATACGGATGCCCTCGAAATTCGGCACGCCCATCAGATATGGCAGCCACTTCTTGAACTTCTGCGACATGGTGATGAACACATGATAGGTTCCCTCGGGAATGGCAGTGTGCCCCGGAATCTTTCTCGCCACCTTGCCACTCACCCTACTATACTTGCTGTTCACCTCCTCGGGCTTCAGCTCCACCCCCTTCAGGTTGCGCCACGTAGGCTCCAGGGTATCGCAGAAGTAAGTATCCTGGGATAGCAACTTCTTATTGAAGGTATGTTCAAAACTGCACTTGTCACCGGCATTCTTGCCGCTGATCATCTTGCGCTTCACGTCATCATCGGGCAGAATATAGAGTCGCCCGATGGTATAAGTGTTCTTCTTTGCTATACGCTCTAAAACTATTTCCATAAGCATTAAGTTTTAATGTGTAATAAACCCAGTAAACTAACTCAAATCCAGCCCGTCGCGTCTGTACTTAAGCTTCGTAAAACTGTGATAACTGTTATTGTGACTGTCATTGCTGCCACGTCTTATATATTTTCTATATACCCAGGTAGCCAGCAGATGAGCCGTACCCTCTTTCGGCAGCCCCAAGGCATTACGTGCATCCACCACCTGCTGCTCGGTAAACATATCCGGCAGCGCCTGGAGAAGATTGGAAGGTCCGCGCTTGTTGGAATGCTCACCCCTGTTGGCAGAATTGCGGATATCCTCCTCGAAGAACCGCATCTTGCACCACAAGTCATAACGCTCGCTCCAGCGGATGAAATCCTCAATCTCCTCCTCCCATCTGTAGCCATTTGCCACATAAAGCACACAAGCCTTCAGATAGGCAATCACATTGGCACGGAAGGTGAAATTCTCGTAGATTCTGTTCTGCATAACCTGCGAAAAATCAGCATTCTCCTCACTCAGTTTATCTGCCAAGGCGTATGCTTCCGGGCATTCTATCAACCCCGTGGCAGCACAGAGGTTCTCGATATACGGCTTCAGCTTCTTTCTAAACTGATCGTCATAGGTGCCATACACAGGAACTCTCTCGCCGATTTCTCTTTCGGGAATCGTACAGAAATTGATTCTGCTCAGCGGTCCGTCGGTCAGCACTTTTGAAAAGTAACGCTGTCCCTTCTCGATGGTGGTGGAAGCATTCCAGTTGAAGCGTATGGTAACACGCTCGGTAACACTCTGAAGTCCGACTCTTGTTTGTCCATATATATTACCCGGGTCAAAAGCAAGACACATAATTCGGAAGTGCTGATTTCCAATACCCCTCAAGGCATCAAACTGATCTATTTCGTTAAGCGAAGTATAGAGGAAGTGCTCTTTAGCCTCTGCTGTACGCATCACGAAAGCCGGATTAGTCATGTCGGCATCAATCTCTTGAATAATGAGATTGTCTGGACGCTTGCGCTTATCCTTGTTGGCACCCTTGCGCATCATCTCTTCCTTCCACTCCTTTTCACGCTGCAGGTTTTCCATGTCGCGCTTACGGATATCCTCCATAATCATCGAAATCGGCATCTGCACGCAGCTTTTACCAGCACCTGTACCAGCTAACAGACAGCACATTAGGGTAGCTTCATGCTCCACATTATCAATGTATCTGAATCTTGTTTTCCAAAGATGAGTAGCCAGAGGAGGGAAGATGGCGCAAGCCACGGCAGGTTTGTAGATATCAGGAGACTGGGATACCAGAAGCTCTACGAGCTTGGGCAGTTTCTTGGGCATGGGTGGAGCAGGCGGATATTCATCTTCGTTACTTTGAACTTGGAACTTAGAACTTTGAACTGTATGATTACCCGCCAGGCCCAAAGCAGAATTATAGCCCGCCAGGCGCCCCGGGGATTTGCAATCCCCGGCAAGCAAGCTGTAGCCAGCATCGCCCATAACAGTGCCCCCAACCAATCCAGAAGCCACCTGTTCTGCCGTAGCATTGATGCGGATCACATCACGAGAGAAAGGTTTGGAACTGTCACCATATTTTGCATAGAAATCATGAATCAGCTGGTGGCAGTCACGCTCCTCGTAATAGCTAGGCATCTTCTTAGCCACCACCTTCATCAGTTCGTCCTCGCCCATTACTCTAGATGCACCAGCGCTCATGATGGCGAGCAGCGAAGAATGTCTCGAACCCACGGTATCGATATCCATCCCGCTCAATCCCGCTGCCTCCTTGAAGAGTTCGAAAGCTATGAGATTCTTCTCACTAGCTTCTTGGGTTGCCACTCCGCCAGCAGCTTGATGATCTCCAGCAGGGCTGAGATGAGAATCATTAACACGATGGCTATCACCAGGTTGGGCAGGCTGAGCAGCAGCGCCAGCATAAACAGCGTTATCGCCGTTAGTGCCCTGAAATCGATTATATTCACTTTGAACATGGTCATTACTTTGAACTTTATGATTACTATTAACATTTTCACTTCCCGCAGAATGAATCTGTGGCATCTGTGGAATCTGTGGGAAATTTTGTTTGCCCCTGCCGTCAATCGTCAGCCCCCTCTTCAAGAAGGCCTCTCTTCTCAACGAAATCTCCTCCATCGGCAGCACCGCATACCACTCTTTAGAACGGTAAATCTCGGAATCCTTATCCGTGATAAAGATGATTCTCTCGGGCGTGATGCAGCTCTTGTCATACGGAATCCCAGAAGCCTCGCAATACGCACGCTGCGTTTCCTCGATGGTCATACCCACCGGCATGCGAATATCAATGTGCAGCTTCTTTCTTGCCGAATACTCCAGATGCAGCAGCTTACCCCTCCAGATGGTGTCGCTGCAGTTCAGCTCACGAGCCTTCTCCAGCGCCTTCTCCACATACTCCGCATCATCCACATCCACGGTGGTCTGAAACAGGAAACTTTCCGGATCAGCATCCCCCTGCGAACGGTGGTTGTTAAGAAATCTCGCATAGTGGATGGCTCTGAAAGGCAACTGCTTCTTCAGTTCCTCCCTAGCCTTCGCCAGCGCCTTCTCATACTTCTCATCCGATGCCTTCGAAGCATCCTGAGCATCCTGAGCATTCAAGCCAGCTATCGGTTTCTCGCCACGAATCTGCTCTACCAACCCCTTCAGCCACGGCTGGGCTATCAGCTGGTCGTACACCGCCAGGGGCTGGGAAGAGTTGATTCTTCCCATGTTGCCCTTGCGTGCAGGGTTCAGTGCCATTACTTGTACTCTTCCCATGCAATGTCCTCCTTAAACTTCTTAACCTTACCTCTCATCTCCAGCACCTCTTTATAAAGGTACTTCATGATGTCAACCTTGTTCATCTCCTTCGGGAAGGAGAATGAAGCGAACACACGCTGCGGCGATGTTCTCAGGGCACCATGCGAGGTATGGATAATCTCGGTGTATTTCTTCTCGCCCGTCTGAGCATACGGCTTGAAGTCGAGCTGGTCACCGAAATCACCACCGCTGCACACCATTCTGCCCGGAATCACCTTCGGATTATCCGAGATAATCTCCATGTCGTTCCATGGCGACTTGCGGATAGCAATTTTACCACACTCGTCAGTAATGATACTGGCATCCACCTTCTGGGCGTTCAAAATCGCCTGCTTTGCAGCCTTAGCTGCATCCTTAGCCATTGCAGCCTTAGCTGCTGCGTCAAAACTAGTCTTACTCATGTAAATAAATATATAAAAGTTTTAGAAATATGTATTAATCAAAAATCTGGTCATTGATGATGAGTCTATCATTCACGTCCATATAGATGTTGATAGGCTCCAGGATGGTGTTGTCTGATATCATCGCCACGCCCTGTGCCTCATGAATAAACGACATCGTAGGGTCCTTCAGGTTCTTCTTCACGAATCCCAGCACCCACTTGGCAGCCAGCTTCTCTTTGGCGTATTCGGCATTCATCAGGTCGACAACCACCGTCTCGTCGCAGAAGTTGAAGTCAGCAGCCACGTTCTTCTTTCTGCCGGCAGTTTCCACACCCATGATATCATCGCTGTAGAAGAGGTTGTGCTGGTTCTTCTTCGCAGGCTTCATCACCACATTGAAGTTTTTCAGTTCTCCTTCTGAGTCGGCAATAACCTCGAAGAGTTGCTGCGCCGTCTTCACGAAGATTTTCTTCACATCGAAGAGGTCGAAGTAAATTCTGTCCTCTTCCACCACCACTCTGAGCTTTCCGTACTGCGGATGCTCAAAAACATAAGGAATCAGTTCTTTCATATCTGATACTTATTTTATATGATTGAGGCTGCGACCATTCGCCAAATTCCATACGCCAGAAGTGGTACCAGGTTTCCGGATACGAAAAAGCCCCGCAACCAGCTTTATCAACTGATTGCGGGGCAAAGATACGGCGAATTTTCCTGGGTATATATCCCACTTTATCCCAAACATTATCCCACCGCAGGAATATTCTTTCAAAACAGGGAGTCAATCAACTCGTGCCCTTGCGGAAGAGGCATGTTGCGGCGCTGCTTTCGCAGGTCGCGCAAGCCTTTCTCCTCGAAAAGATCCTCCACCAGCTTCGTGGGGAAAGAAGAACGCAGCACCCATATCGGCTCATGGGTTACGGCATCATTCTTCACTTCATCCCCCGACCATAATCTGCCGATGAAATAAGCCAGCAAAGTCTTGCTTCTCATCAATCCGTGCAGATGTCCCGACGGAGTCATCGCCAGCAGGCCTTTTTCCATCGCCTTCTGGATAATGCGCACCTTATCCGGGTCCCCAACGAGGCTCAGCAAGTTAGCTTCGCTGTCGCCACACTGCTGCTGCCGGCATGCCATTTTCAAAACCACGACCTCTTTTTCAAGGTCATCCAGCATCATTCTACACTGTCTGATGCCGTTTTCCACCTGAATAAGTCTATCTTCCAACATACTTCTTATCAAGTTTAATTCCACGATTACCTTGAATAAGCAATGTTTCTCCCGTTATCTGCTCAATGAGTAAGCGCTTACCTTGACCGGCTAGCGTTCACACACTGCAAGACAAGGATACTCCACTTTGAAGTACGGTTGCAAAGATACAAAAAAAATCGCTTCTTGTCAAGAGTTTCAGGGTGACATCTAGGGTGACAATTGGGGCAGCAACGCAAAGGAAGCCTATCTCAAAGGCAAAGGAGCGTTGCGAATTCTTTACGTAACACTCCTGCCAATTCCAATTAACCCAAGTTTGACAGTTTGAAGAATTTTTCATTTTTTTGCTGCAAGTAATTGATTTATGTTTTTTAAGTTTAGACAAAGCCCCGCTTAGCGAGAGCGTTTACTCTGCTAAGCGGGGCTTGTGTTCTGTTAGTATTTTATATTGAAATTTTAAAAACAGAGTTTTTCCGTCTTCATCAGTTTTTGGTCATTCTATACATTACTTCATCAATACTTTGATGGTATCCATGCCGATTTTAGCAATAACCATCTTTTCTGATACGGGCATCATGAGAGGTTATCTGCATTACTATCAACGTTACTTTAACTCTAAGACTTAGCAACAACGTTCGAAATTTCTATAATATACGGCTTCATCTTCATTCCGCCATGTTTCGCAACATAGTTCTTCATACATTCCGTTCTTTCTCCTGCCTCAACATCCAATATCTCGAATGTCCAATACTGGTCGCCCGAAGGGTGAAATCCAAGATTTTCCAAAAATTCAGCCGACACCAACTTAGGTTCCACCTCTTTTAATATAAGCAAAACATATGAATCTTTTTTATGCAAGAAAAGATAATGAGGAGCTTTCATACCCAAAGAAAACTGCATGGCTCCAGCCCTTAGACCAGCCCTAACATAATAGAGTTTATTTTCTAAGGTCATACGCAACTGCTTGTCGTTACGATAAGTGGCAACAAGTACGGAACATAAATCAGGCGAATAAGAAGAAAATGCACTCTTGATTGACAGAGCTATTGCCCTGGCAAGCCGGGGTGGCACGGCATTACCCACCATCTTGTATCCATCGCACACATCATGATAGATAAAACGAAAATGGTCTGGAAAACTTTGGATTCGTGCACACTCTCGCACACTCAGCCTACGATACAAATGCTCATAACCTGGGCGGAATATCTGTTTGTCACGAGACACAAAAATCATTTTTGGAGCCTGAGGATGTAAAGGACAGTTGCGGGCTTGAGCCTGCATCGTGTAAGACACATCATTCCATCCACGCACACGGTTTCTTGCCATATACCGTTCATCAAATGGTCCCATAAATACATCATGATTCAACCATTTTCCATATTCAGTATTTACCGGCTCTGAAATATATTTTCTAGGCTCATCTGTAATTTCACCAATAGCCTGGCGCAAGGTAATAACACAAGAAGTATCAGGCGCAGGAAACTGATAATTAACCTCAATATCATTTCTTACACCTATTACGAATACACGATAGCGCTCTTGTGGAACACGATAATCCAAAGAGTTCATCAACTGATAATGCACCACATAGCCTGCATTTCTTAACTGGTCAAGCATCTTCATAAATGTCTGAAAATGCTTGTCGCTCAAAATGCCTTTTACATTTTCTATTACAAAGAACTTGGGCTGCTTGGCTCGGATGATAGAAATGTAAGTCAAGAACATCTTGCCTCGTTCATCATCCAAACCCAGCTGCTTTCCGCCCTCGCTCAAAGACTGACAGGGAGGTCCGCCAATAAAGCCATCACATTCAGGAATCTCATACATAGAAAGTTCACGCATATCCTTTAGACAAAGATATGTGCCCGGGTGGTTCAGAAGATAGGTTTCCTTCACTGCGGGGTCGTTGTCGTTTGCCCATACAACCTCAAAACCAGCTTGTTCAAAACCTAAATCCAAGCCTCCACATCCCGAAAAGAATGAAACTACTTTCATATTACGACCTCCTATAAAAAATACCCCTATGCCCTCTTGCTCTTGATTCCCCGTGATTCAAGCGTCTTCTTAATCTGCATCGCCATATGATAGGCAAGATTCACCGGCACGGCATTACCAATCATCTTATAACCCATATTCACATCGGTATAGATAAACTTGAAATCATCAGGGAATGTCTGTACACGAGCTACCTCTCTCACCGTCATACGACGATAGAGATGCTCCTTGCCAGGCACAAATTTCTGAAGATTCTTCTCTACCTTAATCATCTTCGGTGCCTGAGGATGAAGCTGGCACTGGCGACCGCTAGCCTGCACCGTAAACCCAGGTTCATCCCATGCTCTTACTCTATTTCTCGACATAAAGATAGGCGAAAAAGCACCTATGAAATACTCGTGGTTAGGCACCTTGCATGCATCCCCATTGCTATGATTCTTCTCTTTGGCAGGGATTGCAGAATCCTTCAAATCCGAGATAGCCTCACGAAGCGTAGGGCGATGGCTCTGCGGAGTAGGATAAACAAACTCCTTAATGCCCAGATCTTTTCTGAAACCTACATAGAACACACGGTCTCTGTCTTCAGGAACATCAAAATCGTTGGCATTCAACATCTGAAGATTCACATCATATCCAGCCTCATCAAAGAGAGCTAAAAAGTTCTTTACAGCCTCAGCATTGCGGGCAGCCAGCATTCCAGACACATTCTCCGCTACGAAGAAGAGGGGCTGCTTATCCTTCAATATGCGGATGTAATCATAAAAGAGTTGTCCTCGTGCATCATTGATTCCCTTCAGCGAACCCGCCTCGCTCCATGACTGGCAGGGAGGACCGCCGATGATTCCATCAATATCATCTGGGAAATCAGATGGACTCAACTTTCGAATATCTCCCTCAATGAGATGAACATCGGGGAAGTTGGCACGGAAAGTGGGGCAAATTTTGGAGTCAATTTCATTTGCTATTATTATCTTGAAACCTACCATCTGGAAGCCTAAATCAAAACCTCCAGCTCCTGAAAACAAACTAATCAAATTCATAGCCATCCTTATACCTTTCCCTTTACATCGTCTGATGCACAAAATTTTTTTCCATCCTTACCATTAATCAGACTCCTTACATCTACATCTAACACTTTAGCTATCCTATCCAAAACTTTGATGGTAGGATTTCCATTAATATATTTATAACAAGCGTCTCTAGTTACGCCCAACTGTTGGCTTAATTCCTTCACAGATATACCTTTACGCTTTAATATTTCCTTTATCAGCAATTCCATAATTCGTTATTTTTTGGATTGCAAAGATACATTAAGAATAAATATATCTGTAAAATAAAAGGCCAATAAAGGCCAAAAGATGGCCAATGTTTGTTAATGCATAGTTATAGCTATACAAATATCTGATAATCGTATAGTTATAACTATACAACGGCTATTTGTCAGAATGAACCAAATAAGATTTTACGAGAACACGAACATAAGGAAAGCTTACTCTTTGTATAGTTATGGCTATACAAATAATGGAGATTTCTCTTGGCTATCTCAGCAAAAATACTTATCTTTGCCCTGAAAATTTAAGATTCAGATTTATGCAAGATACAAACATTTTATATCAATTCTTTCCACGCTCCATGGGGTTAACCGAACCTATGGAAGACGTTGTTAGTGTCTTTAAAGAAGTTGAAGATAAGATTTCATCTTCTACAAACGATTTGAGGTCTGATGATGTCTTATCTATAGTTCGTCCAGGGCTCGAAAAAATCGGTTATTGCGTGGAACAAAACAAGAAGGACGAAGGGAAAATCAAGGTTCCTGTTCTTTTCGGATACAACAACAGTATAGACAAACATTTTTATGCAGACGCCATTAGTGCTGACAAGAAAACAGTTATCGAGGTAGAAGCCGGCAGGGCTACCGAGAACCACCAGTTCTTAAAAGATATTTTCGAGGCATCAATGATGTTTGGCGTGGAATATCTAGTGATTGCCGTGAGAAAGATATACCGCAACCACAATGATTTTGAAAGAATCTATCCGTTCTTAGAGACAATGTATATTACCAACAGAATCAAATTGCCCTTAAAAGGAATTCTTCTCGTTGGATACTAAAAAATAAGGACATTCACAAAAGCTTTATTTATCAAAACCTTTGTGAATGTCCTTACTGATAATCTCTGCTATATCAGCATGTATCTCACGCGACATCAAATGAATGTACACATCGTTACCACATGCATCAATGTATATAGGAGTATCTATAACTGAAACATTTAACTTTCTAACTATTTTTTCAAACATACTAGTAAACAAACGATTACGATATTCCTGCACCAACATTCCCGTTTCTTTTTTCTTAAAACTCATAGGAACATCTGAGATGTCATCACATTGATAATACAATATAGCATTAGGATGACCTATAAAAAATGTTGCAATCAATTGAGATACTTTATTCAAAAGCTTCATAGGTGTCACTTTTTGGACGTTACCTAATCTCTCAAGATAAATACCCCATAATTCAAAATCCTTTTCTTTCAAATAAGAAGTCAATTCTTTTGAAAGAAACAAATCACTATCAGCTGCAAGGCGAAGGTAAAATTTATCTCCAGCACTATTAGAAAAAGAATAGACCGCCTCTTTCATCAGAACTGAAATTCAAAGTCACACTTCTCTACGTTGCGCAACTTTTCCAGTTGCTCAGCCTTATGAGCCTTCAGTTTCTTGACCCATTCCGCCATCTTAGCAGAAGAGCTTTTTATTACTATTGTTTCATTTACATGTACCATAAGCCTATAATTTAAATATCGGGGCAAAAATACTACTTTTATTTGAAAACACCAAATTTTTAGCAGAAAATTTTGCTCCAACCTTCAATAAATCGATAAGTTGTCGCTCTGTGTCTGAAAAATCTGGCATAATCTTACCTGTTTAGTTAATATTCAAAATGCAAAGTAAATGAATATTAGGCTAACAGACAAATTTTCGGAGTTTTTTTAGTTTTCTTTGGCCTTTCAAGAATAAAAAGAAATAGGATAACCATCTAGTAAAAAATAATATTATAGTCCTTTCTGCATTAAATAGAAAAACCTAGATGTATCTAATTTTGCAATAAAAAAGTGTTAAAAATAACATCTTTTCAAATATTTTTTGTATCTTTGCCATGCCGCATATGAGTTTTCAACATTTTTGTTATAGCAAATGGCAAACAAGTTCGAAAACGAGTATTTTCATGACTATAGTGGACATAAAGACAAAAGTAAAGAATCCCGACATCATAGAACTAGCGGCAATTAGTATTAATTGATATAATTATAAATTTTATAAGAAATGAGTATAAAGCATCATTATCTGCCACAATTTTACTTGAAAGGTTTCGTGAACAAAGACGAAAAGCTACATTATTGTAGAAAACAATATGAAACATATAGAGAAACTTCAACAGCTGGCATTTACTACGAAAATAACTTAAATAACATTGAGCTTGGTGAATATGGGCAAATTGATCTTGAAAAAGATTTCTTCTTTGAGAAAGACAATCGTTACGCCTTAGCATTTTCTGACATGCGTAATAAATACGGTTACGAAATAAATGCAATGCCTCTCCAAACAAAGGCAGACATTGTCGAATTCGTATTAGGTCTATATTGGAGAGTACCAAAGGGCTATAATCATGTTAACGAACTTATAGACAACGATGGGCTGCTTACAGGAGATCTCCAACTTTACAATAGCAAAACGAATAAGTATTGTAAGGATGAGGATATTCCCGCTATCGTGTCAGACATAAAATCAAAAATTGAGAACCAAAAAGCATTTATGCCCCAGTTTTATGACGAAAATGTTCGCAAGCACGATTGGGAAAAACTCAATGATAAATTTTATATTTGGGAAACCTCTAAACCGATGATTATAGGTGACATACCATATATACCTATCAAATCAGAATGCAAAAGAGGAAAAATACTTGAAGAGTTCATAATTCCACTAGATAAAAATCATTTGCTTGTTTATGCATTGAACAAACCAACATTCTTTGAAGAAAATCTTTATCAGGTTATAAATCTATCTATCATAGATGGAGCATCTGAAAAAATCTCTTGCAATGATATTGATTTTCTTAAAAATGAAATGAAATTTGCAAAAAACCGAATAGAAAGATTAAAATTATTGGGAATGGAGAATGTTAGTCAATATCTTGCTGTTTTTATGCAGTTTCAATCAAGATTCAAAACTTTAGAAGATTTTACGAAATGGCATTCTGATAGTAATTTTACAAATGCAAGTAAAGATTTCTTCTCTTCAAAGGGGTTATAAAATAACATGAATAATGATGGTAGTTTGCGAATCTACTTTCTACCACCCCCAAAAAGAAGAATAATATTTTGACACTTATAAGAATCGACAGTAGCTTTTCTGATTGCTGCGGATTTCAAATCCGCAGAGCCACAATAGGTTAGGAGATTTTTTGGCGGCGGATTGCAAATCCGCCGGAACGCCTGGCGGGAGCATATCCGGCGATATGGTAATGCGATGATACCCAGGGCGATGCCCTGGGCTACGAGCTTCTGCCCCTTCAGGGCGTGTGGGGAAATAGAAATTACATCAACTGCTGCATCTGGCTCTCCGTCAACCCCGTTATCTCCATTACCGTTGCTGCATCCATGCCTTTTGCCAGCATATTCTTAGCAATCTCAATACTTCTTTGGCTTTTGCCTACTTCTTCGCCTTTGGCCATGCCCTTTTCCATGCCTTTTGCCATGCCTTCTTCCATGCCTTGCTTTATGCCTTTTGCCATGCCTTGCTGATAGCTATCGTACTGAAGGGTCTTCTCTACCCTTACAGAATCCCAGAATTTGTCGTAGGCTCTGAGTTCGGCATCTGTAAAGCCGGAAATCTTCAACTCCTCTACGGCTTTTCCTATCTCCGGGTCACGAAGCAGATCGGAAGGAATCTCCTGGGTGTTGGCATTGATTTCCGTGAGGAAACGGAGCCACAATACCATCATGCGCTTGTCGGAGATGGAATGAGGAGTGAACTTAGGAAGTTCTATGAAGGTGAAATGCAAGCCTTCGATTACCTTGTTGCTGTCCTTATCGTGCACGATGCGATAGTTGTGGATGAATTCAGGAGTATCACGCTCGAAGATGTCATTCACAAGATTCAGGGAATATACCGGTTGCAGATCGCTGTATTTCTCGCGCTTCATCGCCTGACTCACGTAGAGCTTGGAGGCATTGAACAGTACTCGCTGCTTGAAAGCGTTAGACCATTCCATCTGCATCTCTACGCAGAATTTCCTTTCTCTGGCATCAGTGCAGAGCACATCTACTATCGTATTCTTGTGGCCTTCCAGTTCGGGCACAAGTTCCGTTGGCAGATACTCTATCTCGTGTATCTGCTCTTCTTCGCTGAGTGGCAGGAGGGCGTTCAGGAGGCTGATCAGTCTTTTAGGATGATTGCCGAATATCTTCTTGAACGTGAGGTCTGCCTTAGGGTCTAAGTACTTCATAACCTTTCTGTTTTAAAATGATACGGTTCTATTTTTAAATGCTACCGCAAAATTACGCTTTTATTTTGAAACCAGCAAGAAAAAAGGGAGAAATTTTTCCACTAAAAAATATCATGAGCCAGAGTATATTATCAGAAAGAGTTTTACAATCTTATTTTTCATTCGTATTCTGGGGACATCAGATGCAAGCCAAAACAAGCTATCACAAAGCTATCACAATAACAGTTATCACAGTTTTTCAAAGGGCATTCTATACTGAAGGTAGAATAGTTAATTCTTTTAACTATAGATATAATATAATAATACATTATTATATTATATCTATAGTTAGTTTTTGATTAAGATTTGGGAAAGTGGTTTGAAAAACTGTGATAACTGTTATTGTGATTGTTTCAGATAAGAACTCATAGTTTTTTCCTCAGCAAAACTATGTTCTCTTTCTTGCTAAAATACGAGTTAGTTTTATTAACGGAATTCAGAATCAGGAGCTGCTGAAAATCGGCCCTTATCGCCACCCGAAATTTGGTGGTATCAAAAAAAAGCCGTATCTTTGCACCGTCATTCAGAAGAAAGGCTGCTGATGACCGGTTAAGGGAGCCATAGGATTCTTTCGGGGATTCTGCTGATGACAAAGAGAACAATAATCATTAATCATTAATCATTAATCACTAAAAAGTATGGGACAAGGAAACATTAAGTATCGTAAAGTAAAGCGTACTCCACAAACTGGAGAGAACGCAGGTAAGGAACTCTGGTATGCTACCGTGGTCACCGACCGCGAGATGAGTTTCGAGGAGTTTGTGGATCACATCTCATCTCACAACTCTCCTTACAGCCGTGGCACCGTGCACGGTGTGATGATGGATATGCTTGACTGCATGAAGGAGCTTATCCTCGACGGCAAGAACGTAAGACTCGGCGACTTGGGTCTGTTCTCCATCGGCATCAAGTCGCGTGGCGAGGTGAGCCGTGACAAGGTTACTTCCGCCAGCGTAGAGGATATTCATCTTCTGGTGAAAAATACCAAGAATTGGAGCAATTCTGAATTGAAGAAGCTCTGCAAGATTACTGCCTACGATAGCTACGGAGTGGCAGATAATGGCGGAGACGGAACCAACGGTGGAGGCTCTGATACTAACGGCGGTGGTTCTGGCACTAACGGTGGAGGTTCTGGCACTAACGGCGGTGGCGGAACGGGCAACCAGGGAGCAGGTGGAACCAGCCAGGAAACGGGTGGAACCGATAGCGGCAAGACCGATGGAGGCGGAACCGGCTCTGAAGGCACAGGCGACAGCGGCCATGTAAATTTGTAGAATAAGCTCCGCCAGGCGGAAGACAGAACACCTGGCGGAGAACATCCTATCACATCACTAAACATTAATCACTATGAAACGAGAATCCTGGAAAACGCTGATACAGATTTTAATCTCTATCTTAACCGCCATTGCCACTTCGCTCGGAGTAACGAGCTGCATGTAAATCAAGCTAACGAGCTGTATGCAAGAACCGTTCAGAATGAAACTTTGTTGAACCATTTCCAAAAAGCTCCCTTGTGACTCTTCACAACGGGAGCTTTTATTGTATATATAACACCGAAATATTATTACTATATTTAAGTTTTATTAACTCCCAAAATTTGCAACGTAACTACTCAGCACCCCTATAGAAAACTTCTCGTTAATAAAGCATAAACTTGAT
>ERZ773186.1841-NODE-1841-length-16884-cov-30.673896_pt1 | contig 16884 bp, 22 predicted proteins | sample MGYA00581000_ERZ773186 | MGnify/ENA primary metagenome ERZ773186 (study PRJEB29015, sample SAMEA2737752) | human gut metagenome | biome: human gut; feature: human-associated habitat; material: faeces | place: China | collected 2012 ...
TGAAGCCAGTTGGCGCTATTCCTGCAATGCAGACAAGAGAAGGGCGCTTTATTTTCACCGTAGCTTTTCAAACCATCATATCCAGATAAGAGGTAATAAACATGTCTCAGACTTGCGAAAAGGGCGCGTTTTTGGGCCGCGACGTGGCTGTATTCTTCGCTATCGCTTGTCCTAACGCGAAGCCGTTAGATGACGACTACAAAGCGTTAGGAATGATGCGCGGCAAAACGCTCTCAGTCGAATGGGAAACCGCAGACGCCACCGCTGATAAATCAGCAGACTACACAAAAGAATCAATGGTTACTTACAAATCTGTTTCTTTCTCCGGCGATGGTGTATCCCGTACTGAAGCAATCCATAATCAGAAAGAACTGAAGCGTCACGTTATTAACCCTGGTGAAACAACCGGATCTCAGCCTTATGTGTGGCTTAAACTTGTTTCCCCGGTTGATGTAACTGAAGGTCCATTCCTTTGCACTTCCTTTAAAGAGGAAGACCCGAACGATGATGTTTCCACCTGGTCTATTGAGTGTTCAAGCGCTGGTAAGGTGACGGTTGGCGACATCCCAGCAGCATAATAATCAATATTAATAATCGGGGCCGTTGGCCCCTTTCTTTTATGGTGAAAACTATGATTCATGTTCGAACAGGACAATTTGCGGCGGTGGTAGACGGCAGGAGGTATGCGTTTAATCCCTGCTTCGCTGCAATGGCTAAGATCGGCAGTGACAGCGAACTGGTCGAATACTTCGCAACCATCCACGGTGGCAAATATCCATCACGATTGCCAGCAGATCCAGACCTTCGCAATCGCATTCTGGCGCGGTGTTATGGTGAGTTAGTGCAAACGTCAATACACATCCTGAAATGTTGCTCAGACAACGAAATAGGCCCGTTATTGGGTGAATGTAGGTTTACTCCTTCCGGCAAATTGCGACTAAAACCCGGACTGATGCCGACCAGTGACGTTATCACGCTGGCGCAACATTGCATGTACCACGGTTTAATCGGTGACGGGCCAGAAGAAGACGCCGGAGAGATCCGGGAAGGGGAATATAAGCCGACTTTTAACGTGCTGGAATTCGTTTATTCTGCCGTAGCTCACCTGGGGTTATCAGAATCAGAAGCATGGAATATGACAATGACCGGATATAGAGCCGCCGTACGCGCTAAAACGCCGCCAGACGAAAGAAACGAGAGAAGCAAGCCAAACGTTCACATAAATAAACGTGCTTATGACGAGCAAATGGAGGCCGCTAAAAAGGCACTAGAAAGAATGAAAAATCGAGAGCAAGAAAAAGCCCGGTAGATCCGGGCGTTTTTGTTAAGTTCGCTTATGCTATTTTTTCGTAAAGCACATTCATCTGGGTGCGAATCACTGTTAATATATTGATTGCTGCGTTCTTATCAATGCGTTTATTCGCTACTATTTTTGTTTTCCCATCAATAACAACCAGATCTGCGTGCAATACATGGTTGAAGTTGACAATGTAATAATACTGTTTATCGCCAACATGTTGAACATATGCACCATTTAGATTTCCTTTATACCCACAATCACGCTCTGCGACACCGAAGTCAAATTCGCGGTTCATCTTGCGATTATATGCTACTTGTTTATGTTCCCATTTTCTCATCCATTCATCGCGCTTCATGTTTCACCCTTAATTCCAGTTGCAAGCGTTTTTTACTTTGTCGATGTGGTTATAAAGACCATCAATGTTAAACACTGCTTTCTCAATGTCGCCAGCTTCCGGCACTACTTCAATGATAAATTGTTTTTCGTTAACCAGATTTTTAATCATTGGGATGGCTTTTTTGTCGTTCCATAATCCAAGAGCTTTATAGTTAGTTGACCGCCCCCATTCAGTGGCTACAGCTTTGTGATCGCCGATCCGGTAGTTAATATAAGTAGCGTCCCCGGCGTCAGTTACACGGTGTGACCATGCTACGAACATTTTTGTTTTATTACCCTGGCAAGCAATTGTTAATACCGGTTTATTATTATCCTGTGCCTTCAGTGCCGGGAAGGCATCAAGACTTCCGCTAAAATGATCTGCTTTCACAAAAAGGAACACGTTTTTTGTGTCCTGCATATCATCTTTTCTTTCGACCACAAGCCACTGTTTACCAGCTTTTTCTTTTGCTAACTGTGCCTCATATGCGGCTTGTTTTGCTTGTTGTTCCGCAAGCCATTTAGCATTTTTCTCAGCCAATGCTTGTTGTTCTTGAGTGGTCACTATAGGCGCTTTTTCATTATCCTCATTGCAACCAACCAGACCCAATACCGCCGCAATCATTGCCACTTTTGCTAACTGTTTCATAACCCACCACGCTTAGTTTTTATTTTTAAGTGATTTTAACATTTCTTCAATGAAATCCGCATAGCGTTCATGTTCGTTGGGACGGTAGTTTACGTTTTTCATTTTCTTGTCCTCTTTTGCTTCCTCCGGTTTATCCGGTCCTTTTAAATCCCTTTACTCTATCCATTTCCTTTAGCCTCTTTATACAAAATGTATTCGTTGAAGTGAAGCCATTTTGTATAAAATAGAGACATAGATCACATCTTGTATGAGGTTAAATCATGGCTACCAGTGTAGGTACAATTTATTACGAAGTTGATGCAAAAACTGGTCAACTTCTCGTTGCACAACGACAGGCAGACCAGGCCTTTGACCGTATAGAGCGCGGCGCAAAACAGGCTGACCGCCAGGTAAACACCCTGAAAACATCCATCAAGGCACTGACCAGGGTTATCCATTTGCTAATTGCTGCCGAGGCTGTGCGCCAATTTATGGATATGGCGGAGCAAGCCAAAATGCTTCGCGTAAAAATCAAATTGCTTACAGGTGAAGCGGAGGCAACGGAACGGGTTTTCAACAGACTGAAAGAAATATCAAAAGAAACAGGCCAAAGCCTCAAGGATACTGGTGCCCTGTGGCAAGGTCTTGCTATATCGCTAAAAAACACATCCGCCACAGAAGGCCAGGTGCTCAACCTGGTCAGCACGCTGCAAAAACTTGGTAACTTGGGCGGCGTGTCTGCGGAACAACTATCAAACTCCATGCTTCAGTTCCGCCAGGCTATTGATGCTGGCGTGTTGCAGGCGGAAGAGTTCAACTCAATACGTGATAACACCCCAACAATCATACAGGAAATGGCCCGACAGATGGGGTTATCTATGGGGCAGTTCCGCGCCGAAATGCTGGACGGCAAGATCACGGCTGAAAGGATGCTCAACGCGATCCAGGCGGCTACGCAGGAAACAAACGAGAAGTTTGCACAGTTACCGCGCACGTCCGGTATGGCTTTTAATGAGCTTAAAGTCGAGGTGATGGGACTTGTCGAACAACTTGATGATCTTTTCGGCATATCAGATGGCGTTGTGTCAGCTATCGACTTAATAACTGGTGGCGTTGAGGGATTAGGTAAAGGCGCAAAATTCGCCGCAACCTGTTTCAATACACTAAAAACGGCTGGCAGTGAGTTTATCGACATGTTTGATGATGTTGCTGTTAAAGCTGGTGAGGTGGCGGAAGAGATTATCAGGATGGTAACGCCAATCAAAGCGCTAATGGATGGCTACAAATGGATGAAGGAGATCATTGATAAACGCAAGAATGAGCTAAACAGCAACAACGAAAAGAAATTCGGCCCTACAGTCGGTAAGGTCATGACGTTTGCAAATGACATCAAAAATGCGACCGCCGCTTATGATGAGTTTATGCAGAAACAGGGTGAGGCTGATGACGGCAAGATCACCGGATTCGATCAGCCAGTTGGCAAGCCGAAAAAAGGGAAAAAAGACAAGAAATCTGAAGCTGATCGGCTTGGTGATGAAGGCATAAAAGTATCCGACCAGTACAACAAAGACGCCGCAGCTATGCGCAAAGCGTTAGAGAACGGCAAGGCCATTGATGCTGCATTCGCCCAGGGTAAAATCACTCTCCTTGAGTACCGCGCCGCGCAAAAAGGGATAGGTAAGGAACTGAAGGAAGAATTAGCGCAAATTCCGGTAGATGAATTGCGTGATAAATGGGCGCAAATAGTAAGCCCGATGGATCAGCTTAAAGGTGAGGTTGACCCTATCCAGCAGGTGCAGAATGAATGGGCCGTCCGTAAGCAAATGCTTATCGACCTGGGCGTTACTGAAGCGCAACAGAAACAGGAACTGTTAGCCTATGAGCAACAGATCCGTGATCTGAAGTGGGAACAGTGGCAGGCACAAAGCGATACAAACGGCCTTATCGGTGATTGCGTTAATGGCCTAAAAGGTGGTATGAGCAATGCACTTGTTGGCCTGTTAAATGGTACTCAATCATTGAGTGATGTTTTTGCTAACTTAGGCAGCAATATCCTCGGGAATATCGGTAACAGGCTTTCAGACATAGCTGCAAACTGGATAGCAGATCAGATCATGATGGAAACGCAAAGCAAAGCGACTCAGGCAAGTACCACGGCGGGCGCGGTAGCGGCGCAAGGCCAGATTGCTGCGGCGGCGGCCCCGGCGGCGGCGGCAACAGCGGCGTCAACTGGCGGCGCATGGGCGGCGGCTGGTTCTGCGGCACTCACTGCGATCATGTCGCTGGCTACGTCAATTTTCGGCGGCGGTCGCTTTAATGGTGGTAGCGTTATTGGTGGCAATATGTACCGCGTAGGGGAACACAACAGGCCGGAGCTATTCCAGACATCTAACGGAAATCAATATATGATCCCAGGCGAGAATGGCAGGGTTATTCCTGGGCGTGATATTGGCGGTGGCGGCGGCATTAGTATGCCTGTCAATATCAACATTCAGACCACAAACGGATTTAGCGACGAAGACAGTCGCAGACTTGAGCAAACAATGGAACGTGTAGCAATGAAGATGATAACAAGGGAATCACAAAGACCTGGAGGAATATTGCAACCGCGCCGCAAATAAACGAAACCCCGGTACAATGCCGGGGTTATCTTTTAGTTATTCTCAAAACTTGTATATCCTCTTTCAATTTTCCCGCCTCTTACACTTCTTGCAAATACTGCATCATTATGTTTGAAAAATGGTTCAGTATATGTGTCTCCTTTACTATCCATCCATTTCACGATCCAGGCTATACGTTTTACATTGCTTTTATTTGCCTGGTTTTTCATTTTATTTTCCTCCGCAAATTACAATCTTCCGTTTCTGGCTATATAGCTGCGAGAAAACATCACCAACCAAATATTCCAGATCTCCCTCCAGGTGAATTTATCGTCCTCCATACCCACCTCACTTATGGCAACCGCGAACGCCAGACAATTCATTGAATTTATGGTGTTCAACAATCACCCACTCTTTCAGATCCTGGCTATAGACTCGCCAGTCTAAATTGGCGCGGAAGGCGTAGCCGTAACCGTCTTTCAATTTTTTGGGTGACGCATTCTTGTTTAAAAACGCGTTCAAAAGTTCCTTTGCTTTTTTGACTACATGTCCCGGCGCGTTTTTCTGTGCTTTCAGATTTTTGTCAATCGCTACCAGTTTCATAACTCACCCCATCATCCTTAGTTAAGTGCCTTCAGGAAGAAGTCCCGGTATTCATCTTCTTTTGCATTCATCATGAATTGACCGTATTTGAATGCGTCGTCGAAACCCTTAACGATTGCTATTTCCACTTGTTCGAATGCGTTGTTTAGCATTACCACTACATAGCGTTTCATTTTGGGCCTCCTTCGTTGGTACTGCTTTTCTTCTTGCTTTCTATATACATCTTGATGCGTGATATGTGAAGCCATTTTGTAAACTAGCTATAATCATTGTGATGAAGATCTCATTTTTTGCGTAGAATCGCGTAAAAGTATATACAAAATGTAAATTATAGGGGGATTTATGCCTGAAGTGTTCCGATGGACACCACAAAGAAGCTACAGCGTAAACAGTGAGCCTAACGTGTCTGTCATTAAGCTGGGTGATGGGTATGAACAGCGCCAGACAAAAGGGATTAACCCTTTACTTGATAGCTACAGCCTGGTTTTTAAAGGCACAAGCGCCGGATGCGGTGACGCCGGAAACGTGGCGCTCCAAGTTGACGCATTTTTAAGGGCGCGTTGCGCGGTCGAGGCGTTTTACTGGACTCCATCAACTGACGGGGTGCAAAGGCTTTTTGTATGCAGAAAGTGGAGCATGACGAAAGACGGCCCGGTATGCACGCTAAACGCAACTTTTGAGCAAGTTGTCAATTAATGGAGGTGTCAATATGTATGCTATTTGTGTAGTGGACCGCACGGGCGCTTTTACATTGTTTGACGACTATGAAATCAACGATCTTACTGTAAAGGCTGATAATGGCGAGATCTGGTATCTTCATGATGTTGGTGACGGGTATGTCGGATGCAGATCGAGAGAGGGTAGGGAAGTTTTATTTTTACTTGATGGCGTATAAACACGACCCCGCGCGAAGCGGGGTTATTATTATTCCATTTCCATTAACGCTATATTTTCTGCTATCGTTTTCCAGTCCAGATCTACAGCATGAACACCAAATACTATCAATCCCATTGCGATTAGTGCTAAAACTTCGATTTTCATAATCAACCTCACTTAATTAAGAAAGGCATAAACGATGGCAATCGCGCCAGCCACTACCAAAACATTTCGATCACTTCGTCTACTTTATTGATTAAGGTAACTCCACTTCGTTAAATGTAACAAGCACCCCTTGATTTTCTTTATTTATAATTATGAAGGCATTAATTGAAGGCAGACATCTTTCCACGCGGTAAACGTCACCAATATCTAAACTGTAATATTCTGTTAATTCTCTATTGTTCCCTTTAGCAAAACCCGTAAACCTAACCATTTTTTGACCGTCGTACTTTAACATATACAGTCCTATAGGTTATCACGCAGATAATTAACGCCTTTGTCAGTGACGAATGAGTGATTAACCTGGTTTTCATCCGTCATGATGATGAATGACTTTTCCTGTAGGTATTTCGCTTTTGGGTACAGCGTTAAACAGACCTGGTACAGTATCCCGCGCTCAATCAGCAAATCAATAAATTCGTGCTCATGATAACCGACGAGGCGGGCGGCTTGTTTCAACGTGTACACATAATCGCCGTGATTGCGCCGCCCCATGTTGCCGCCTTATTTATCGAATGCGCCCAGGTTATCTATGCAGAAGTCTTTCGCAGCTTTTTCGTATTCGCGTTTTGCTTGCGGATCGTCTGCCGGGAAACCTTTTGCGTGTATTTCACCAGGGCAAGACTGATCCATAGAATCAGCAAATTCAACATTGACGTTAAAGTTAATATCTTTCGGATTCATGTTTTCCACCTCATCAATTATCTGCACCGGATTAGCGGCATATTTCACTGGATGGCCTAAACTACATTCAAGAATCCTTCCTTCTTCCAAAGCTGCCTCTTCGCTATCAAATAATCCGAAACACTCCTTGCAACCACTTAACCACACATCAAGACTATATTTTTGCATTTCGTTAACCTCTCATTTGACAGGTTCGATTCTGTACCCCAAAACGCGTTCGTCTTCAGCGAGTAATAGCGCGTCAGTCAGTGCCTCGCCTTCGTCTTTATACAGAGCTACAGTCATTTCCCTGCCACCTGACAGGAATACCTTCAACCTCCACACCTTATCAGCCATCTCACACCTCCGCGCCATTTTGTTAACTGTGCTTCCGTTTGAGTAAAATATACATATTGTATAAACCGCGATCAATCCATTTTGGTATGATTTAGCGTGACGCAGATCACAAAATCAGAAGGTGAGAAAATGCGCAATATACCTACAGAGATGATTATTGATTCCGTGGACGCTGGTGTGGGCGCGGTGATTGACTTGTTCGAACTGGACTTGTCGCCCCTGGGTGGCGAGGTTATCCGCTTCCATTCCGGCGCGAATGGCTATTACGGCCCGGTTATCTGGAAGGGATTAACTTACAACAGCTACCCGATCGAGGCTACTGGCTTCGAAATGAAAAACGAGGGCGTTTATTCGCGGCCTCAAATGGTTGTAGCCAATATCGGCGGGCTAATCACAGGGATGAATAACGACTTCAACGACCTGCGAGGAATGAAGGTTACGCGCCGCCAGGTGGAAGTAAAATACCTGGACGCCGTTAACTTCCCAAACGGCAATCCAGACGCAGATCCATCTATTGAGGCTGTATCTTTTTACGTCGTGGAGGCCATGAGCGAGGAAACAGCGGATCAGGTGCAATATGAGCTGTCAACGCCAATTGATGCTGATAAGGCCGTTATCCCTGGGCGCACCATCCTTGCTGACGTTTGCCAGTGGCAATACAGAGGCGACGGGTGTATGTACGCTGGCGGACCAGTAGCAAACGATAAAGACGAGCCGACAAGCGATCCTAAAGCCGACAGATGCAGCCACCGTCTAAGCGGTTGTCGTTTGCGTTTCCCGCGTCCAAATCCGTTACCGATTTCCTGTTTCCCTGGTTCCAGTAAGGTAGGTTAATCATGGTAATGGAAGACAAAATGTTGCGTTATGCCGCCGCGCATCCGTTTGAAGAAGTTTGCGGACTGGTAATAGATAACGAATATTTTTACCCGTGCGCTAACGTGTCTGAAACGCCCTACAACAGCTTCAAAATTTCGCCGGACGATTACATCAAAGCTGACGAATTGGGCGTTATAACCGCCGTTTTTCACTCTCACGTTGATGATATTCCGGTATTGTCGGCACGGGATCGACAACAGCAGGTTATTTCAGGACTACCCTGGCTTTTGTATTCAGGCGGAAGGATCAGGAAATTCCGTCCGGTAGCGCACCTGTTAGGCAGAAAATTTGAACACGGGAAAACAGACTGCTACGCGCTTTTCCGCGACGCCTATCACCTTTGCGGCGTGGATCTGCCTGACTTCGAGCGCCTTGATGGGTGGTGGTTGCGTGGTGAAAACCTGTATTTAAAAAACTTGCCTCTAAACGGGTTTTTCCAGGTTGACGCTAAAAGCATACAGCCTGGAGATGTAATTATCCGGCAGCCGTTTAAAGGCGCGGACCCATGCCACGCGATGATTTACCTGGGCGATAACACTGTTTTGCATCATGACAATGCCGGACTGCTAAGCCGCCGCGAGCAAATGCGGCCCGCTTATGTTCGACAAACGCATTCAATATGGAGATCTGATAAATGCTCAAATTTAGATTTACGGGCAATCTTCGAAGATATTACAGCAAAGTGTGTTTAAACGTTGAAACGCCAGCGCAAGGACTTCGCTTGTTGACCGCGCAGAATCAGGAATTCAAGAAGGCGTTTTTAAATACACCTTTGCGTTTACGAATTTCCGGGAAAGATTACGACGAAAAGACCGCGCCCGCTGCGGTTAATAGCAAATATCCAGATGGGACTACGGTAATTATTGCGCCAATAGTGGAAGGTGGTATTGCAGGGATCGGTGTGGTCGGTTGGATTATGATCGGAATATCAGTTGTTAGTGTCGCATTTTCTATTTTCATGTCTCGCAACATGAAGGTGAAAACATCATCAGAAAGCGCACAGGATAACACCATAACAAACAACAGTTACACCAGCATAGAAAACAGGGTGGGCCAGGGTAGACCAGTGCCAATTTTATTGGGTGAAATGAAAGTAGGTTCAAACGTCGGATCGTTAGGCATAGACACAACAAACAATAAAGACGCCTTAGACGTTGTAAGTTAACAGGAGAAATAACCATGAGTAGCGGCGGCGGCAAAGCAAAAACACCAACTTTAATTAACGATAATCTATATCACAAACAGTTTTATCGTGTACTCGACATTATTTCAGAAGGTCCGATTTATGGTCCTGTTAATACCAATGCGCCATTAAACAGCGTAATGCTTAATGACACCCCTGTAACTGACGCGAACGGCAATACCAGCATCCCCGGTATTAGCGTAGCGTGGCGCAATGGTACGATAGATCAATCACCGATTAACGGTTTTAACGCCATTGAATCAACCGTTATTGTTAACGCACAGGTTAAACACGATACACCAATAATCAGGACCGTTTCCGATCCTAACGTAAACCGCGTTCGCCTGAATATCGGCGTCGATTCACTTGTACAATCTGACGAGCAAAGCAATCAACATAACACATCGGTTATGATGATGATTGACGTGAAGCCTTCGTCTTCTTCTACGTGGACGCTTGTTAAAGACGTTACTATAGGCCCAGGTAAGATCAGCGGAGAATATCTTGAAGCGCATATTATCAATGCACCAGATGAAAAACCGTTTGATATTCGCGTTCGCCGTGTAACCGCTGATAGCACAAGCGATCTGTTGCAGAATGATACGCGATGGAGTAGCTACAGCGAAATAATCGACGATAATTTGTCTTATCCTCACACCGCTGTAGCTGGCGCGGTAATTGACCATGATCAGTACGCTGACACGCCTACCCGCACCTATCACCTTCGCGGGCTGATTGTTGATATTCCTGATAACTACGACCCGGAAAAGCGCACTTATTCCGGTTTGTGGCTTGGCGGCTTCAAACAGGCGTACACCAATAACCCAGCATGGATCTTCCGCTATCTGGTTAAAAACGAGCGTTTCGGCCTTGCTCGTCACGCTGGCTATATTGACGTTGACGACGGCGCATTATATACGCTTTCTCAATACTGCGACCAGTTGGTTGATGATGGCTACGGCGGCCTTGAGCCTCGCATGACGCTTAACGCTTACATCACAGAGCAAATGAGCGCCCGCGACTTACTGGACAATATCGCCGGGATGTTCAGGGGTATCGCGTTATGGGACGGGCAACGCCTTACCGTGATGATTGATGCACCACAAGACCCGATCGCCACCATTACAAATGCAAATGTCGTTGATGGCGCGTTTACTCGTTCAAGTATCGCCCGCGCAGAATGCTACAACGCCGTGATCGTATCATGGACTGACCCGGAAAACGGATGGGAGCAATCAAAAGAGTATGTAGCAGACGATGAACTGATCGCCCGTGATGGTTACAACGAAACCACGTTAGAGGCGTTCGGGTGCACATCACGCGGGCAAGCATACCGCGCGGGCAAGTGGCTGATAGAAACAGCAAAACGCGAGCCGTCAAAATTCACGTTTAAAATGGCGCGTGACGCGATTCACTTTACGCCAGGGGATATTATCGAGATACTCGACAATAACCGCGCAGGCGCTCGTTTAGGCGGCCGCATCGTTGCGAACAACGGCAAAGTAATAACGGTAGATAAGGTTGACGCCAATTATATCGCCGCTGGGGATACAATCAGCCTTCTTGATAGCGATGGCAAGTTTAAAAAGCATCAGATCACCGGGGTGAGCGGAAACAAAATCACACTGGCGGCGGCCCCGTCATGGATTCGAAACGGCACTGTTTTTGCTGTATCCACTGAATCAGCAAAACCCGTTTTGTGCCGGATCACCAGTGTAGCCGAAACAGAAAATAACAGCGTGTACACCATCGAGGCCGCACAGCACGACCCGAACAAGCAAGCAGTGGTCGATGAAGGCGCAATATTTGAAGTCAACAATGACACGCTTAACCATTTCCGCGTGCCGAACATTGAAAATCTGAAGGTGGTAAACATTGGATCGGAAACAATTCAATGTCGCGCCACATGGGAAACGCAGACAACAACGCATCGTATGACATTTGAGATCCGCATATATAATGCAGATGGTGCGGTGGTTAAAAGCTATGAAACAACGAAATACAGTTATGATTTTTATGGCATTGACGCTGGCGTGTATTCTTTAGGGGTTCGCGGAAGAAATGACACTGGCATGAAGGGCGCGGAAAGTATTGTGGATCTGGTTATTGGTGCGCCAGCAGCGCCAATAGGTGTTAACTGGGTACCAGGTGTATTTCAGGCTACCGTATACCCGATAAGTAAGACAACGCTAACCACTGATACAGCGTATGAATTCTACTATGCAGGGGAAAACCAGATCACAGATCCGGCAAAAATAACCACGGCGGCACAGTTTACCGGGCGCGGGTATCAGTGGACGTTCGGCGGAATGAACACGGGCCATACTTATTACGTTTATGTGCGTACACGTAATGCTTTTGGCGTGTCAGACTTCGTTGAAGCATCAGGTAAGCCGACAGAAAATTTTGATGAAATTAGCGATTACGTCACCAAAGACGTGATGAATTCCGAACAATTTAAAGAAATGGTGGGCGACATTAAGGATCTTGGCGATCGCACTGACATTATCGAAAGTGCAACTCAAGACCTTAAAACAGCTACTGATACCCTAAGCGGAATAACTGAAGGCTTAAGAACTGATACTGATAATTTAATTACAGAAACAGAATCAATTAAAGCTGATACTGATTCCCTTAAAAAAGACACTGAAGACCTTTACAAGAAAGTCGAAGAAAACGCCGATGAAATAGGTAAACATGAGGTAAGAATTGACTCATTAGAGGTATCAAGCGAAAACGTAGATAATGAACTGGCACAGACAAAAGCAAGCCTACAAAACGCATCGCTTGCTCTTATTAATAATTCGCTTGCTCAAACTAATACCAGAAGAACGCTGACAGCTCAGATCAAAAACGTGGATTATGAAACTAAGGCGCAAATAGATCGCATTGATAACGTGATTGTCAGTGAAAAAGAAGCAAGAGCGGAGGCAATGGAGACAATTACCGCCGAAATCGACACGATGGATAAAAACATCAAAGGTGAGATTGCGCGCGTAGATACTGCCATTGCCAATGAGAGCCAGGCAAGGGCTGATGCCATCAGTGAAGTTAGCGCAAACATTGACGCACTTGATAGTAAAACAGATGCCAGTGTTAATCGTCTTGATCAAGCTATCGCAGATGAGGCCAGCGCACGCGCACAGGCTATCAGCAATGTCAATGCGAGCATGACAAATCTTGATAACAAGGTTACAAGCAACGTTTCTAGACTTGATCAGGCAATAGCTGACGAATCAAGCGCAAGAGCAGAAGCCGATGATCAGTTAATAGCAAAAAGCGAAAAACTTGATGGTGATCTCGCTATGGCAAGGGCAAGCCTACAAAACGCTTCGCTTGCTCTCATCAATAATACATTGTCTCAGACAAAGACAAGGCGCACTCTCACAGCGGAGTTCAAACGCGGACAAAGTGAAACTAAAGCACAAATTGACCGTATTGATAATGTCATTACTGACGAAAAACAGGCAACAGCGGAAGCGTTTGAAACTATCACAGCAGAAATGAACACGATGGACTCAAACATTAAAGGAGAAATATCACGATTAGATAAAGTGATCGCGACTGAAACGCAAGCAAGATCTGAAGCTATAAGTAGTGTTAATGCAAGCATAAAGACGCTAGAAAGCGACACTGAAGCCAGCGTTAACCGTCTTGATCAGGCAGTTGCTGACGAGGCCAGCGCCCGCGCACAAGCTATCAGCGGAGTAAATGCAAGCATCAGCACGCTTGATAGCAAGGTTACAAGCAATGTGACCCGTATCGACAAAGCTATTGCAGATGAGACGCAGGCCCGCACAGACGCAATAAGCAACCTTAACTCATCGCTTACCAGTACGATTAATTCTAAAGTATCTGAAGTATCAACAGCACTTTCTACGCATGAAGCATCAAGCGCGGAAAAATTCAGCCAGATCTCAGCGTCTTTCGAAGCTGTAAACTCAAGCATCACGGAATGGTCGCAGACCATGACAACGGCGGACGAGGCATTATCAACCAAAATTGATCAGTTAACAGTAACCGTTAATGGGAACACAACAGCGATCGAGACGACATCGAAAGCGTTAACCGACTTCAAAGGTAATGTTGATGCGTCATGGTCAATCAAGATTGCTACTGATAACAACGGCATGAAATACGCTACAGGTATGTCGCTTGGCCTGACTGGTAGCGGGACTAACGTTCAATCGCAGTGTATTTTCCTCGTTGACCGCTTCGTGTTAATGACCGCAGCAAACGGCACATATACAACGCCTTTCTATGTGTCTAATGGTGCAATGTATGTGAAAGAAGCGTTTATTAAAAACGCATCAATAGGTACAGCTAAAATTGCAGATGCAGCCATTACTATGGCTAAAATTGTTAATGAAATAAAATCATCAAACTATGTTGCTGGTTCTAAAGGTTGGAGGATAACACAAAGCGGATCATCAGAATTTAACGATGTTGTGGTAAGGGGCGAAATCCATGCTAATAGCGGTAAATTCAAAGGAACTGTAGAAGCTACATCCTTTGTTGGTGATGTCGCATCTACTAACGTTATACCGCAATCATCATTCCCTGGGACAAGTACAAGCGGATCTCGATCTGTTACGAAGACGTATAAAGATTCATCATCAAGCTCGCTTTCGAAAACAGTTTTCGTAATGATTCCTTACCATCTTACTTATTATACTTATTCAGGATCATCAACAATAAAAGTAACAATTGATATTAATGGCAATAGCAAAACATATAACGTAGTAAGGGCGGCATCATCGCCTCAATTCGGATTTACGGTATCACATTGCGTAACTGGGATTACTGCTCAAACAGTTACGATAAAAATAACAGAGGAATACACCAACACCGGAACATCAGCAGAAAGAAGGCCAGGTCTTGCACTTGTTACAAGAAGCTCAGGATCATGGTCATAAAAAATAACCCCGCTTCGCGCGGGGTTTTCTTTTAGTAGTTAGCTACACAATTCGACGGGCTACCTATGCGGCGCATGTTGTGATCGAGTTCATGACACCATTGACCAGTATATGGCAGTTTTTCAGTGTCATATACAAGATGACCATTAGCATCATAGACGATTTCTTGTGGAATCACTCCGCTATTTGGCAGGTTATGCAATGCAGCTTCTTTGTCAACAGCGCAACCAGTAAGAGCAACAGCCGCAGCGAATAAAACCACTTTGAACATGTTTTTCATTTTTTAATCCTCGTTCTTGTTAGCTCATCCGGTTCATCCGGTGGCTTAAATATCCGACAAAACCACATTTCGTATATTGATATAAATCAATAAATACATTTTGTATAAGTCAAAAATGTAACATAGATCACAAAATGGTAGAATTATTCCGTTAATTAACATAATGGAGTCATTGCGATGATTTATACAACGGGAACAATTGCCATTAACGGCAATACTGTTACAGGCACGGGAACAAACTTTTCCGCGCCGCTTTCTCTCATCCGTGTAGGTTGCACGCTCATTGCCATTAGCAATCCTATCCAGATCTTTACCATCACAGAAATTAAGAGCGGTACTGAACTGTCAGTGACGCCAGCGGCTAACCCTGCAATTGCTGCCGGGGCAAAATTCAGCATTCTGCTTTCTGACTCTATCTCAGTTGATGGGCTTGCCCAGGATGTAGCGGAAACACTTCGTTTTTATCAGGAAAAAGAAGACGAAATATCCAGCGCAATAGATGGCAGCAATATTGGCTTAGGTCCAGAGCCGCGCGATTGCGTCGATATATCAGGCGATCCGTCTTCTTACGTTGGCTTTTTGCGCATAAAGGAAACGACTAAGGGTTTTCCTTCTGTAGCGGCTGGTGAATCATTTTTGAGTGGATTTATCTGTCAACGAGACACGACGCCTTCATATACAGGCGTCTTTGTCGGTTGGGCTACGCGATCACTTTATACGTATACATGGGTCGCAACATCAGGTCCGAACTGGACACGACACGCAAGAAAAGATGAGGTGGATAGGCTTGTTCAAAGAACAGGAGAAACTCGCGTACGCGCTCAAAACGCAAATAAATTCCTTACCGTCTATGATTCAGGATCGTGGGGTTATTATGACTCAGAGGCTAGTAAATGGCTACCGCTTCCAGTTCTTGCTGGAGGCACTGGTGCGGGAAACGCAGAAGAAGCAAGAAATAATTTAAATCTTGGTGAAAGCAACGCGGTTAAATTCAAAAACCTTACGTTAATAGGGGCGCTAGATGCAAATTTAGGCATGCTCGTAAAAACTGGAAGAGACTGGAATACTCAGCACACTGACAATATCCAAAAATTTATACCAATGGCAGGAAGCACAAACGGACCCGCCGGAGCAATGGTACTCGGTGGCTTCCATGTGCAATACAGCACAAATTACGCTGTGCAATTCGGGGGTCGAAATTCCGGTTTTTGGGGTAGAACAATTGAAAACGGAACAGTTCAGGAATGGCGTCAACTAGCTACGCTTAACACATCCGGTCAAAAATGGACTGCCGGTCAGCATTTTGTGACGACAAAAATTAACTCTTATGATTTCACAAGACGTTTAACTATCGATGTGATAGAAAACGCAAAAACAAACGCACGGTTACGCTTATGGGGATCAGAAACAAGGCAGTCCGTTTTAGAATATGGACTCTCGAACGCTGAAACCGATGAGTATAATACATATGGCTTTTATTGCCAGCTTAACCCAGACGGAGTAATTAGTTTTCAGGTTAACGGCGTAGTAAACTGCACAGCAGTTAATCAGACTTCAGATCGCGATCTGAAGGACAACATTCAGGTTATAGGTGATGCAACTGAAGCAATCCGTAAAATGAACGGGTACACCTACACCCTCAAGGAAAACGGCCTGCCTTACGCTGGCGTTATCGCTCAAGAGGTAATGGAGGCGCTGCCGGAGGCTGTGGGATCGTTTACTCATTACGGTAAAGCATTACAAGGCCCGACCACTGACGGCAACGAGCTACGCGAGGAAACGCGTTACCTCAATGTTGACTACGCTGCGGTGACTGGTTTACTTGTTCAGGTGGCACGCGAAACAGATAACCGCGTCACCGAACTGGAGGAAGAAAACGCCAGCTTACGAGCTAACATTGCCGTCATGGATGAGCGGATCACAAAACTTGAAGCGCTTGTCAGGCAGTTAACCGGAAGCGAAGAATAAGAGGTGATGTGCGAAGAACATCGCCGCGCGAAACGAG
>ERZ773186.1842-NODE-1842-length-16884-cov-5.303286_pt1 | contig 16884 bp, 9 predicted proteins | sample MGYA00581000_ERZ773186 | MGnify/ENA primary metagenome ERZ773186 (study PRJEB29015, sample SAMEA2737752) | human gut metagenome | biome: human gut; feature: human-associated habitat; material: faeces | place: China | collected 2012 ...
GCAAGCAGATGGCGTGCAAAGTCGCCAGACGCTCTTTGTGCGGTATTGCCTTAGATAAAAAACGTCTCCGGAAGTGCTTTCCGGAGGCTCTGAAAGCAGCGTCATGTCAGTCTGTCAGTTAGGTTCGGCGTGGAGCTGCTTGCATAGAGAGGAAGCGATGTTTGTGCAGAACCCAAACACGAATCGATACCGTTGCCTTAGCTTTTTACTGGCGGGCATGATGGCTGTGACCAGCCTGCCGCTGCCGGCATTTGCAGCAGATGCGGCGGCGGGGGAGGAGATCGCCATTTCGGCAGAACGATTTCCGGACGAGCAGTTCCGGAACTACATTTCCGAACAGCTGGACAGCGACGGTGACAACATGCTGTCCGCGACGGAATGCAGCGAAGTCGTTGATCTGAATGTATCCCAGCAGGGCATTGCCGATCTGACGGGGATCGATGTCTTTTCCAAATTGCAGCAGCTGGATTGTTCCGGAAACACGTTGTCGGCATTGGATATTTCCGGTGCTGCACAGCTGTTGCAGCTGAATTGCTCTGCGAATCCGGATTTGTCTGCACTGAAACTGCCGGAGAAAAACGGTGCGTTTTCCTTTTTGGTGATGTTGGACTGTAGTGACTGTGCTCTGACAGAACTGTCGCTGGATTCCTACGCCCTTTTGGGAACGCTGGACTGCTCCGGCAATCAGCTGGCAGCACTGGATATTTCTGCAAATTCCAATTTGCGGACTGTAAACTGTTCCAACAACCAGCTGGCAGCACTGGACGTTTCTGCGAATTCCAATTTGCAGACTGTAAACTGTTCCAATAATCAGCTGGCAGCACTGGACGTTTCTGCGAATTCCAATTTGCAGACTGTGGACTGCTCCGGCAACCAGCTGGCTACGCTGGACGTTTCTGCGAATTCCAATTTGCAGACTGTAAACTGCTCCGGCAATCAGCTGACTACGCTGGACGTTTCTGCGAATTCCAATTTGCAGACTGTAAACTGTTCCAACAATCAGCTGGCAGCACTGGACGTTTCTGCGAATTCCAATTTGCAGACTGTAAACTGCTCCAACAACCAGCTGACTACGCTGAACTTTTCCCAGAATGCCAAGCTGGAGGAAGTGGACTGCTCCGGCAACCAGCTGACAGAACTGGACGTATACAATGCCCTTCTTCAGAAACTGGACTGCTCGGAAAATGCCCTGCCGTCCCTGTTCCTGTCGGAGTGTTCTGCTCTCCGCGAACTGGACTGTTCCCAGAACCAGCTGGTGGAACTGGACACCACCGGACTGACGCTGGAAATACTGGAAACTGCCGGCAATCAGCGTGCCATTGTGCCGCAGCCGGAACGGGCGGGATCGTACAGCTATGACCTGAACAATCTGCCGGAACTGGAACAAGACCGCATCACCGGCTGGGAGAACGCTTCTGTGAAGGAAGATGCCGCCAATGTACTGCAAATTCCGGCAGACACCGAACGTGTGTCTTATGGCTACCGGCTGGACAGTCAGCAGGCAGTGCCGGTGGCAACGTTCACCCTGACATTGCAGCCGGACGAAGCGTGTTATTTGCAGCTGAACGAGGAGCATTTTCCGGACGCAGCATTCCGGAGCCTTGTCCGCGACAGCTTTGACACTGACGGAAACAGCTGGCTCTCGCTGGCGGAACTACAGGCAGCCAAGGCTCTGACGATTTCCGCAGACAGCGGCATCACAGACCTTACCGGAATGGAACAGCTGTGCTGGCTGGAAAATTTGCAGTGCAGCGGAATTTCTTTAGAACGACTGGACGTTTCCGGATTTTCCGCTTTGAAGATGCTGTCCTGTGACGGCTGCGGGCTGAAAGAACTGCTGTTGCCGGAAGAATCCTCGCTGGAGGTGCTCTCCTGCAAACAAAACCAGCTGACCTCTCTGGAACTGAGCAGGCAGAGCAACCTGCAAGAGCTGTTCTGTGCGGACAACCAACTTTGTGCCCTGCAAATCGACGGCACGAAACTGGCAGGCGGCACAGTGTCTGCTGATGGAAACGTGGCTGCGATCTCGCCGGATATTCTGGGACAGCTGGACTTGTCCCAACTGTCCGGCTTCTCCGCAGAGCAGGCAGAGAACTGGACAAACGGCACGGTGCAGGACGGTGTTCTGACGGTGGCAGACCTTAGCCAGCCGGTGACCTATACCTATTACCTCGATGCCGCCAGAACCCGGACGGTGCAGTTTACCCTACAGCCAGAGGAACCGCTGCTGCCTGTTGATGCAGTACATTTTCCGGACAGTGCATTCCGCAGCTATGTACAGGGACTGGACACCAATGCCGACGGCAGCCTTTCCCGCGGGGAACTGTTTGCCGTAACAGAGATGCTCATCGGCGGAAAGTCTATCTGGGATCTGACCGGAATCCAGTATTTTGTCCGGCTGGAAACGCTGGACTGCTCCGCCAACAATCTGCGGAAGCTGGATCTGACAACGCTTTCTCAACTGAAAACGCTGAATTGTTCCAATAATAATCTCTCCTCGCTGGTACTGCCGGAGAACAGCCTGCTGGAGGAACTCCGCTGCTCCAGCAACAGCACATTGCAGGAACTCTCTGTTGCTTCTCTTTCTCATCTGCAAGTGCTCTACTGTGCCCAGTGCCGCCTGAAAACGCTGGATCTGACAAATTCGCCGGAACTGACGACATTGAACTGCTCACTGAATCAGCTGACTTCGCTGGAACTGGGCGGACTGTCCCAACTGACCACGCTGAATTGTTCCATGAATAAGCTGACTGCTTTAGACTTATCAGCTCTTTCCGTGCTGAGATCCCTGAACTGTGCCAGCAACCAGATTCCGGCACTGGCGGTGGAACAGTGTCCGGAACTTGCTACACTGAATTGTTCCAACAACCAGCTGACCGTGCTGAAAACCGAGTCGCTGCCGAATCTGGAATCGCTGGTGTGCATCAACAATCAGCTGACTGCACTGCAAGCAGCTGATGGCGTGACACTGCAAAAGCTGAGTGCGGCACGAAACAAATGTACTGTTGCAATGGACAGCCTGAACCGGATCCGCTTTGCAGATCTGGCGGAGAACTTTCAGCCGTCCCGCGTGGTACAGGGCAGCATTACCAATGGTGAGGCAGGTGCAGGCGGTATCTATGTCACAGACCCCGGCTGGAGTGTGTCATATCAGTATCAGGTGCAGGCAGATGATCCGGACAGCGTGATCACATTTACACTGGTGCCGCAGGCAGCGGAGGAAACGGGTGTGCCCATTGATGCAGAGCATTTTCCGGACGAAAATTTCCGCCGTATCGTTGTCCGGTATGACACCGACAGTGACGGACTGCTTTCCCGGTCGGAACTGAAACAAGTCACAGAACTGGACGTTTCGATCAACGAGATCGCCGACCTGACCGGCGTGGAATACTTTACAGCACTGCAAACGCTGGACTGCTCCAATAATAAGCTGACAACAATTCCCCTGCGGACGCTGGGGCAGCTGGAAAAGCTGAACTGCAACAATAACCAGTTGACCACGCTGGAGTGCTCTGCCAATACATTGCTGAAGGAACTCAGCTGTGCATCGAACCAGCTGACGGCGTTGGAACTCTCCAAATTGACGGAACTGACGAAACTGGCGTGCGAGGGCAATCAGCTGACTGTGCTGGAACTGGGCACACTGACACAGCTGCAAACGCTGGACTGCTCCGGCAACCAGCTGACCACACTGGACGTTTCGGCACAGAAACAGCTGGAAACGCTGCGGTGCATGGAGAATCATCTGATCGCACTGGACGTGACCGGCTTGTCGAAATTACAGCAGGTGGAAGTGATCGACAATACCCGAAGCATACCATTTAACGCCATGGGACAGGTAGATCTGTCTGCCCTTGCAGACGGTTTCCAGCCGTCAAAGGTGCAGCCGGATATGTGGCAGAATGCCACCTGTACGGAGAATGAGCTGACAGTGAACGACCGTTCGCAGGAGATATGCTACGAGTATCAGATCGATGCCGGTGATGCCAGCCGGACGATATCGTTCACATGGATTCCCACAGTCATGGAAGAAGATGCCGTTGCTATTGATACAGAGCATTTTCCGGACGATGTGCTTCGTTCCTATGTGCTGCAATCTCTGGACAAAAACGGGGACGGCATGCTGCAAATTTCCGAGCAGAAAGCGGTAACACAGCTGGACATTTCGAACTGCGGCATTGCCGACCTGACGGGGCTTTCTTACTTCCCGAATCTGGTGCAGCTGAACTGTGCAGGGAATTCGATCTCCGATCTGTCCGGAATTTCCGAGAAATTGGAGGTGCTGGACTGTAGCAATACCGCACTGCGGGAACTGAACCTGACAGGCTTCTATCGGCTGACAGAGCTGCACTGCCGCGGCTTGCATCTGCAAAGCCTGAACGTCAATGTTCTGCCGGAACTGCAATTGCTGGACTGCGGAGAGAACGAGCTGACTTCTCTGTATCTGTCCAACCTACAGCTGGAAAAGCTGATTTGTGACAACAACCAGCTGACAACCTTGGATCTGTCCCGCTGTACGGCACTGAAGGAAGTGGACTGCCGCAAAAATCAGCTGACAGGCTTCACGTGGGGAACGGTTTCACTGCGGGTGCTGAACTGTGCGGAAAATCAGCTGAATTCTCTGAACATCAACAATCAGCAGGCTCTGGAAGAACTGGATTGCAGCGGCAACCAGCTGGGCTGGCTGATGCTGACCAATCTGCATCAGCTGGATATGCTTTACGCCGGCAGCAATCCGCTGCTGGCACTGAACCTGTCGGAGCAGGCACCGATGACTGTCTGCGATCTGCAAAATTGTGTGGTTCTGAAAAAGCCGTCCTGCAACAGAAAAGATCTGTATCTGGAACCGACGCAGTGGAGCGGGTTCCGGTTAGACCTTGTACAGACGTGGAACAATGCCGAATGCAGCGGCACAAAGGTTTATATAACAGATCCGCTGCAAAATATCACTTATACTTATAACACAGGAAATCCCAATGTGACTGCATCTTTCACTGTGCAGCTGCAAGACATTCCCATGAACATCGTCGATGTGACGCTGGAAAATGAGAAGAACATTTTCTATACCGGCGAACCGCTGACACCGGACGTGATCGTAGTTGCAGGAGGCAACGAACTGAAACAGGGCACGGATTACACGCTTTCCTATGAGAACAATCTCAACGCCGGCAGAGGAACGATTCTGGTCAGCGGGGCAGAGGGCTCTCTCTGGTCAGGCAGCGTATCGCTGGAATTTGTCATTGAAAAAGCAGTGCCCAAGGTGACTGTGATATGGGACGATTCCGCGGAATATACCGAAGGCGATGACGTGCCGCCGATACGGCTGGACACTGCCAATACCGAGGGCATTCTGATGTGGACGGCAGACACACCGAGCACTTTCAAAGCCGGCAGAAACCAGCTGCAATGGAAGTTCGTTCCCGCGGACAGTTCCAACTATGAAACCGCGATCGGCACCATTGTCGTTTCTGCCAAGGAAAAGCCGGTCACAACAACGGAAACCACAACGACGACGACTACCACCACCACAACAACAACGGAAACCACCACCGAAACGACTACCACAGAAACGACCACCACAGAAACCACTGCGACTACCACAGAAACCACCACCGAAACTACGACGGAAATGACAACCACCACCGCAGAAACGACTGTAACTACTACCACTACTACCACAGAAACGACTACCTCGCTGACGACTACAGAAAGCACCACTGCGAAAACCACGGAGTCGACTACGGCAACGACAACCACCGATGAAACGTTTACGAAAAAGCCGATCACCACGACAACGACTATGACGACTACTACCGAAGGAACGTTCACCAAGAAGCCGGTCACGACTACCACGACTGCGACAACTACCACAGAGGAAGCATTCACCAAAAAGACAACGACAACCACGACAACAACAACTACTACCACTACCACAACAACAACTACTACGACTTCTGCCACAACGACAACGACAACTACCACCACGACAACGACGACTACTACTACCACGACAGAAACCACGGCTACGACGACCACCACAACTACGACTTTTACAACTACGGAAGAAACGACCACCACAACCACCACAACAACTACTACGACAGAAACAACCACGACGACTACAACAGAGAGCAGTACCACGGAAACCACGGAAAGCACCGCAACGTCTACGATTCCCATTCTGACGACGGAAACAACGACGACTGCGGAAACCACGTCGGAAACCAGTACTGCCACCAGTTCCGGAACTACCACCAACACCACCGCAGCCACCACGACAACTGCCACTGCGACGACGACCAAGCCAATTATTTTGCCGCGTACCCGTGGTGATGCCAACATGGACGGCGAGGTGGACTCGCAGGACGTTTTCGAACTGCTGCTGTATATTGCGAGAACAGCTGTGGGCGAAAAGGACGTGGTTTTCCACGAGGATCCGACCGTCAACCGCTGGCTGATCCTGATGATGGACATCAACAATGACAATAAACTGGATTCGCAGGATCTCTACTATTTGCTGCTGTACATCGCAATGCATGGAGCCGGAATCAAGGCAACATGGAGCGACGTTCTGAAAAACTGACCGAAGCATTGCCCTATATAAAAGTACCAATTCTTTTTCGTATTGTTGAGATGTATTGTCCTAAAAATATATGGATATATTGGGAAATTTTGATTTTCATTTTAGATGAGCAATACAGAACAGAATTGGGATATAATAAAAAGCATTAATGAGAGGCAATATATGATTTTTGAATTACTACAAAAAATGATAGATTCAGCACTTATTCAAAGTATTCAAAATTATTTACTTACAATCAGAAACGCTCTTACACTTTCGACAGCTAGAGCAGTATTTGTATTCTATGGAGTATTTTTCATTACATATTTTCTTTTCTTTCGTTGGTTCTTGTTTTCTATACTGTATGGGATAAAAGGAAAGAAAAAAAGAGCAAAAAAAATGCGTTTTGGAAGCAGCATCGAACATTAGCTTGGTTTTTTTTGAAAAATGGTGTTATTGAAAAAATGGAAGGAACTTATCCAAAAGCTTCAAAGCTATGCGTAGTTTACAATATTGTGTCATTATCCTTTATCTTATTTGGTACGCTTTTTCTTTTGCTTTCTATAGTTTCTTCGCTTGCTTATCAGCTATTTTTGGATACCGCATATCTATATATTATTTTAGTTTTCTTCCCATCAACTATTTTTGAATTTATATTTAAGGTCTTAAATAGGAACAAATAAGCATGATTTTTAATATTTTTTCGAGCAGTGAAATAAAATTTTCCATATATGAAGAAAAGGTGAAATGAGGTGTGCTTCGCAGAAAATGAGAATATCAGAATTAGAAGTAGAATATGAAGATATACTATGGTTTGCTATTGACAAGTTTCACAGGGTTATTGCATTTACATCTGGTGTTTATGGGCATGTACCAGAATTTGTTTGCCGTTCAAAGGAAGAAACTATCTTAATCGAAAATTACTTTGATAATTGTGGAAAAAGAACGGAGATAAAGCATATAAAAGGCATAGAATTTGGTGAGAAATTAATTGGATTTTGTGAATATATGACTCAAAAAGGGGTATATTGCTTTGATTCATACAATGGCAATGAACATGTTGAGTATTATACGAAAATTTCTTCGCCATGTGAAGCGTTAGTAATAGAAAATGTTCCAGAACCTATCGCATCAATTCTTAAAAGTCATATTATTGATGTGGATGTAGAAATGGTAGATATTATTCATGTATGTAACGCATACTAATTTTTAAATTTGGAATCCTCATTTTATTCATTATACATATTTAAGTTTATAAATTCTATAGCTGCTTGAACGACAATGAGACAGATTGGTTTCACTATTCTCCATTAAAAAAATCCGCCTGAAGTGTTTTCTTCAGGCGGATTTTTGTTGTTTCATGTTGTTTTAATAAGCGGCGGTTGTAGTGCCGGTTTCAGATGCCGGTTCTGTAGAACCGCTGTCCGGCGTGACAGCTCCGTTTGTCAGGGTGATGATAAAGCCGCTGCTGTTGTCACCGGAAACGGTGTAGACCGCATTTTCCGGCAGGGAAACCGTTGTGGTGCCGCTGGCATCTGCGGGAACGTAGTAGATCGTGTAAGACTGTACGCCGTCAGAATATGCCAGCCCGCCGGATTCCATGGTGTAATTCCGGAGATAGTCCAGGTATTCCTCCAGACAGAAGTTGTTTTCGTGCATGATCGCCGCATGGATCTTGCCCACATACCGGAAGTGGTGCGGGGCGTAGGGTGTGCCGGTGGTTTCTGTCTTGTCGCTGGGATACCGCAGAATGAAGCCGTATTCCCACGAGTTCGTCACCATCCACTCATTGCGTTTGGTGATGTAGGGAACAACTTCGCCGGTGCTGGTGATCAGACCAATGTCAAAGCCGTAGCCGCTGCTGCGGTCAGGGAGAACATTGGTATAAATGGAGGTGCTGCTCAGTGTGGTGTCCAGCGTGCTGTAAACCTGTAGATTGGCATAGCCGTTTGCAGCGGCGTATGCATCGAACAGACTGCACAGCGGCTCCGTGATTTCCGACTGCATTTGCAGGGAAGTATCTCTGGGCTTGACGTTGGTATCCGTCACGGCGGAAAAGTCTGTCCATGCCTGTGCACCGGCATAGGGGTGTGCGGCATCTACCAGAATCAGAGAGCCGTTTGCCTCATCGGCTGCGGTCAGCTGTAGTACCGTTCCGCTGGGTTGTGTTGCTTCGGTGGTATCAGCGTTTTCCTCTCCTGCGGAAGAAGTGTCAGAGGCGGACGGCGTAGAAGCAAATCCGCCCACGCCCACAATATTTTCGGGGACATTCTGCAAGAAAACGCGGTAAAATGCGTCCAGTGCGAAGATCCCGACAATCAGGAGCACTAACGCAAGGAGAAAGCCGGCGGGACTCATGTGTCTTTGTTTCCGTTTGCTCATAGCGTGGAACCAGCCTCCTTTCCTGTGAAAGCTGCTGTTTCGGTTATGCAGCCGGCACAGCAGTATCAGTAGTATCGGTGAACGTGTCTGTAGGGTCCACGGCAGAACCGTTTTCATCGGTTTCCACTGGGCTTAGGTCTGTCGGCATAGGATAGCCGTTGTGGATCAGACCATAGATCGCAAAGGTATCGAATACGGCTCTCCAATAAGTAGGGCCTTTGGCGGTGACAGCGATAAAATGCTTGCCCTCGGTGTCAGTGGCATAGCTGACCAGACAGTTGCCTGCCTCATCAGTGTAGCCGGTCTTTCCGGCATCAATGGAAATGCCGGTGACTTCGTTGCCGTACATGCGGCTGTACATGGTGCTCTCCAGCAGAATGCCTTCCGGGTGCTGCTCTGTGGCAGTGGTGGTGTACTGATAAGTGCCCAGAATTTCGCGGCAGGTATCATTTTCCATGACCGCAGACATCAGCATGGCAATGTCCGTGGCAGTGCTGTAGTGGTTGGGGTCGTAAAGTCCGCTGGCGTTGGTGAAGTGGGTATTTTTCAGCCCCAGCTCTTCCACCTTTTCGTTCATCAGCTTGACGAATTCGTCCTCAGAGCCGCAGAGATAAATGGCGATCGCAGTGGTAGCATCTGCACCGGAGGGCAATGCGATCCCGTACATCAGATCTTTCAGGGAAACGGTTTCACCCTCTTCAAAGCCGGCACGGGAAGCTTCCGCTTCGATCAGCGGGGCAATGATCTCGTAAGTCATGGTAAATGTATCGTCCATATTTTCGATATGTTCCGCCGCCACCAAAAGCGTCATGATCTTTGTCATCGATGCCGGATAAATGCGTGCGTCCGGATCCCGCTGTGCCAGAACGGTGTTGTTTTCCACGTCCAGCAGCACAGCATGTTCGCTGGAGATATTCGAAGCGGTCAGTTCTGTGAGGTTATCTGCCGGTGTGGGATATGTCAGCAGGGCAGGCGGTTCGGTGGGAGCCTCTGTGGGGGCTTCCGTCTGTGTAGCAACCGGAGCCTGTGCATTTGCCGCCGGAGAAAGCTGCTGCTCCACCTTGGGCTTGCCGGTCTGTGTCAGAAGTACGATGATAAATACTACCACGATAAATCCGCAAAGGACACCGATCATGGTATTGATCCAGAGTTTTGTATTGTGGGGATTTTTCTTTCTGCGAACTTTCATTGCTGCACCTCATACCAAAATTCGATCTTTTCAGGGCGTGTCCTTGTCCAAACACGGAAACACGTCCGCAGATTTTGTGCGGCAGTTCTACGGCAAGGAAGCAGAAAACCTGTTTTTTGTCGGACTGCCTTTACAATTATAATCCATTTTTACCGTTTTGTCAATGGATTTAGAGGATTCTTCATGGAAATCTGCAACATCGCCCCGCAGGCTTGTGCATAAGCCTCCCCTGAAAGGGGTGACTCCCCACGGGGTGGGGAGATGCCCGCAGGGCAGAGGGGACCGCTCAGTACGAGGGGGACCGCCGTTAGGCGGTGGAGGGGTTCCAGTGCAATCTTTTTCTTAGATTGTAGATTTTACAGCAAAATCCCCCAGACTCTCCGACCAATCCATGAAAATAGGAGGAAAAACCATGACATCATTATTGACTGTTTCTCCGTCACCTCACGTGAGAAGCGGCATGACCACGCAAAAGATCATGCTGCTGGTGGTGCTGGCTCTGGTGCCGGCGATCGTGGCGGCGACGGTGGTCTTTGGACCGCGAGCATTGTTTCTGGTTGTGTTCTGTGCTGTCATCAGCATGTTCACCGAAATGGTCTGTCAGAAACTGATGCAGAAAGAAACCACCTATACCGACGGCAGTGCCATGCTCACCGGCGTGCTGCTGGCTCTGAACCTGCCGGCAACGCTGCCCCTGTGGGAAGCGGCAATCGGCTGCGTCTTTGCCATTGCAGTCGTCAAGCAGCTGTTCGGCGGACTGGGCTGCAACTTTGCCAACCCCGCCATTACCGGACGAGTGTTCCTGCTGCTGTCTTTCGGCGGCGATATGACCACTTGGGTGAAGCCCTTTTTCTATCGCGGCAGAAGCTTCTTTGAAATGTTTGCCGCCACCGGAAACCTCCCCGACGGCGTGACCGGTGCCACTCCGCTGGCTTCCGGTGATGCCGGTCTGCTGGACTTGTTCCTCGGCAACGTGGGTGGTTCGCTGGGTGAAACCTCGGCACTGGCTCTGCTCATCGGCGGCGTGTTCCTGCTGGTGCTGGGGCTGATCTCGTGGCACACCCCTGTGGCATATCTGGGCGGTCTGGCAGTGCTGGAACTGTTCTATACCCTCGCCACCGGCGGTGAAATGACCGACGTGCTCTACGCCCTGCTCAGCGGCGGTGTGATTCTGGGAGCATTCTTTATGGCGACCGACTATGTGACCACCCCCATGACCGGTGCGGGAAAGCTGATTTTCGGTCTGGGCTGTGCGGTGCTGACCTTTGTCATTCGGGAGTTTGCCAACATGCCGGAGGGCTGCTCGTTCTCGATCCTGCTGATGAACCTGCTGACTCCGTACATCGACAAGCTGACCATGACCCACCCCTTTGGGGCAAAGCCCGCAGTGAAAAAGGAGGCGAAGTAACATGGCAGAGGCAAAGACATCTTCTGTAAAATCCATGGTGCTGCCGCCGCTGGTGCTGGCACTGATCTGTGCAGTCTGCTGTGCATTTCTGGCACTTGCCAATATGGTGACCAGGGACAAGATCGCTGCCGCAGAGGCAGATGCCATTCAGACCAGTCTGAAACAGCTGCCCGATGCCGGTACATTTGAGGAAGTCACAGACTTCCAGCCGGAGAATAACGAAAAGGCATCTGCCACCGGTCTGTATCTGGACGAAAACGGACAGTATGCCGTGCTGGTGACCGCAGACGGCTATAACAAAGGCGGCCTGCAGGTCGTCATCGGCGTGGACAAGGGCGGAGCCGTTACCGGCGTTTCCTTCGTCACCGTTTCGGAAACCCCCGGACTGGGCACAAAGGTGCAGTCCAATCCGGAACTGCTGGTAGATCATCTGGTGGGACTGTCGGACAGTGACGCAGTAGACGGCGTGGACAATATCACCGGAGCGACCTATTCTTCCAAGGGCATGAAAGCCGCTGTGAACTGTGCCCTTGCAACTGTACATGCCAATCAGGAGGTGACCGGTGCATGAACTACGGAAAAGAATTTACCAAGGGTATCCTGAAAGAAAACCCGACACTGGTAGGACTGCTGGGCATGTGCCCGACGCTGGCAGTTACCACCGCAGCATTTAACGGCATCGGCATGGGCTTGTCTACCATGTTCGTGCTGATCTGTTCCAATATCGTGATCTCTCTGCTGCGGAAAGTGATTCCGGAGCAGGTGAAACTCCCCTGCTATATCGTAATCATTGCTTCGTTCGTAACGGTCATTCAGTTTCTGGTGCACGGCTTTGTGCCGGCGTTGTATACCAGTCTGGGAGCATTTCTGGAACTGATTACTGTAAACTGTATCATTCTGGGACGGGCGGAAATGTTCGCCTCCAAGAATAACGTGCTGGCTTCGGCTCTGGACGGTGCCGGCATGGGACTGGGCTTCACACTGGCTCTGTTCCTCATGGGCAGCGTGCGGGAGATCCTCGGCAGCGGCACATGGTTCGGACTGACGATTCCCGGCATGGTAGGACATACCATGAGCCTGTTTGTCATGCCGGCAGGCGGCTTTCTGGTGCTGGGCTTCGTGATCGCTGTGGTCTGTGCTCTGTCCAGGAAGAATCCCCCGAAAAAGATCGGCTGTGCAAGCTGCCCCAATGCGGCGGCATGTCACGCAAAGTGTGAGGAGGCTGACGCATGAGTACCTATATTGCAATCATCATTGCGGCTGTGCTGACGAACAACTTCGTTCTGTCGAAATTTTACGGCTGCTGTCCGTTTCTGGGCGTTTCGAAAAAGCTGGATTCCAGCGTGGGCATGGGTGCCGCAGTGGTTTTCGTCATGCTGTGTGCGTCCCTGTGCACTTATCCCATTTACTACTTTGTCCTGAAGCCGCTGGAACTGACTTATCTGCGGACGGTGGCATTCATTCTGGTCATTGCCGTATTTGTACAGCTGCTGGAAATGGTCATCAAAAAACTGATGCCGCCGCTGTATAAAACGCTGGGCGTGTATCTGCCTTTGATCACCACCAACTGTGCCGTGCTGGGTGTTACCATTATGAACATCGACGAAAGCTACAGCTTCGGACAGTCGCTGGTGAATGCCGTGTTCTCCGGCGTAGGCTTTGCACTGGCAATGGTGATCTTCTCCGGTGTCCGTTCCCGCGTGGACGATGCCGAGAGCGAAACCCCGAAGATGTTTCGCGGCGTTCCGGCAACGCTTATCGCAGCCGCCATTGTGTCCATGAGTTTTCTGGGCTTTGGCGGACTGGGACAGTAAGGAGGGTGTGTCATGGAATTTGTCTATCCCATTCTGATATTTGTGGTCATGGGCATTGTGTTCGGTGTCCTGCTGGTCGTGATCTCAAAGGTGTTCGCGGTGAAAACCGATGAGCGTGCGGTGCAGATCACCGAGGCACTGCCGGGTGCAAACTGCGGGGCCTGCGGTTATGCCGGCTGTGCAGACTATGCCGATGCCATTGTGAATAAAGGTGCTCCCATGAATGCCTGTCTGCCCGGCGGTGCCAATGCTGCGGCAGCGATCGGTGACATCATGGGCGTGTCTGTGACTGCGTCGGAACGCATGGTGCCGGTGCTGCACTGTAACGGTACCTGCGAAGCCACCAACCGGAAGTTTACGTTTGACGGTGTGCAGTCCTGTACCGCTGCGAAACGGTTTTACGGCGGCACCGGTGTCTGTGCCTATGGCTGTCTGGGACTGGGGGACTGCGTTTCCGTCTGTGAAAACGATGTCATCTCGATCAAAGACGGCATTGCCACATTCTGTACGGAAAAGTGTGTTGCCTGCAACAAGTGTGCGAAAGTCTGTCCCAACGGACTGATCGAACTGCGGTCGGAAAAGAAAAAGGTGGACGTTCGCTGCTCCTCCCGCAATATGGGCAAGGTGGCAATGCAGTCCTGTCAGAACTCCTGTATCGGCTGTAAGAAGTGCGAGAAGGTCTGCAAGTTTGAGGCGATCATCGTCGAGAACGCCTATCCGGTCATCGATTATGACAAGTGTAAGTCCTGCGGCTTGTGTGCAAAGGAATGCCCCAGAGGGTGTATTGAAAACCTGCGGAAGCCTAAGGTAGTTGCCCCGAAGCCGGAGCCGGTAAAGGAAAAGCCGGCGGCAGAAGAATAAAAAAACGCCGGTCTGCCCCTTGACAAACCGGAGAAAAATGCGTATAATAAAAATAGAAAGAGCATACCGGTAGACGGTTGCTCCCATGTTTTAAGAGATTAAAGATGTAACCGCTTAAGTTGGTAGCTTGGGGCGGTTACTTCTTTTTATGATCGTTATGGAAAATTGCGTATAGCAAAGATGCAAAAGCAATCAAAAGTGTCAAGAGAGCTAAGAGCTCTGACCAAGTCACATAATGTTCCATAGTATCACCTCCCAACGTACAAAATTGTACATGGGAGCAGGAAACGAAACCGTCCACCGTTTTCGGTATGCCCTAGGGCTTTATTATAGCATAGTCTGTCGAATTTTGTCAAGAAAAATCAAACACACCAACAAAAAAGCGGTATACCTTTCCGGTACACCGCTTTTCTTATTGATTACAGGCACACGCCTGTGCATATTTTAGGAATGTGTCGAATAGTTCGGAGCTTCCTTGGTGATCTGAATATCATGCGGGTGGCTCTCCAGCAGACCGGCGTTGGTGATCTGTACGAACTTTGCCTTTTCGTGGAGCAGCTCAATGGTCTTGCAGCCGCAGTAACCCATACCGGAGCGAATACCGCCTACCAGCTGGAACACGGAATCGGCAACGCTGCCCTTGTACGGCACACGACCTTCTACGCCCTCCGGCACCAGCTTCTTGGCACCCTCCTGGAAGTATCTGTCCTTGGAACCGTTTGCCATAGCAGCCAGACTGCCCATGCCGCGGTATACCTTGAAGGAACGTCCCTGATAGATCTCGGTTTCTCCCGGAGATTCCTCACAGCCAGCCAGCAGTGAGCCCAGCATAACGACATTTGCACCGGCAGCCAGAGCCTTTACAATGTCGCCGGAGTACTTGATACCGCCGTCTGCGATGACCGGAATGTTGTGCTTCTTTGCCACCTGAGCCACGTCATAGACTGCGGTGATCTGCGGCACGCCGATGCCGGCAACGATACGGGTGGTACAAATGGAGCCAGGTCCGATGCCGACCTTGACAGCGTCTGCACCGGCTTCGATCAGAGCCTCTGCTGCTTCTGCGGTAGCGATGTTTCCGGCGATGACCGGTACATGCGGAAATGCTTCCTTGACCTTCTTCAGGGTAGTCATGATGTTCTTGCTGTGACCGTGTGCAGAGTCCAGAACCAGCACGTCTACCTGTGCATCTACCAGAGCGTGAGCACGTTCCAGAACATTTGCGGTGATGCCGATCGCAGCACCGCAGAGCAGGCGGCCCTTTTCGTCGCGGGCAGAGTTCGGGAACTGTACTGCCTTTTCAATATCCTTAATGGTGATCAGACCCTTGAGGTAGCCTTCTTCGTCCACCAGCGGCAGCTTTTCGATCTTGTGCTTGCGGAGAATCGCCTGTGCTTCTTCCATAGTCGTGCCTACCGGAGCCGTGATCAGGTGATCCTTGGTCATTACTTCCGAGATCGGGCCGTTATAGTCGGACAGGAACCGCATGTCACGGTTGGTGATGATGCCCACCAGCTTGCCCACATTATCTACGATCGGCACGCCGGAGATCTTGTACTTGCCCATCAGAGCGTTGGCATCAGATACCAGATGATTTTCCGTCAGGGAGAACGGGTTGACGATAACGCCGTTTTCCGAACGCTTTACCTTATCCACCTCGTCTGCCTGCTGTTCGATGCTCATGTTCTTGTGAATGATACCGATGCCGCCTTCACGGGCAATGGCAATTGCCATTCTGGCTTCGGTGACGGTGTCCATTGCCGCAGTCATGATCGGGTTGTTGAGCCAGACATTGCCGGCAAGTCTTGTCCGCAGTTCGATCATGTTCGGTGTTACGTCCGATTCTGCCGGAATCAACAGCACGTCGTCGAATGTCAGTCCCTGTTTTCCAAACTTTTCACACAGTTCCATTGAATGACCTCCTCAATCTTCCGAAGATCAGTTCTGCAAAGGTCTGCCGCTAAAAATACAGAGTGGTGCGTGCCTTCCGCAAAGCTGTCTTTTCGTTTTGTGGTTCTGACGCGTGGCATCAGAATTCCAGAGAACCTGTCCGCAGGATAGACAGACAGGTTCGTCAATAGGTTATTGTATTTATGATACTCTTTTTTTGTCGCTTTGTCAAGGCTTTGGGGGAATCTTCGGGGAATTTAACATGTTTGCTAAAATTCTGCCTTATTTTCTCCAGCAGCTGTCAGAGCAGCACGCAGCAGTGTTCCCGACAGACGGACAGGACGGAAACAGACGGCAATACCGCACAAAGAGCGTCTGGCGACTTTGCACGCCATCTGCCCTGCGGGCATCTCCCCACCCCGTGGGGAATCACCTACGGCGGAACTTGGTGAAACAATCGAACCTAGGCATCTCCCCACCCCGTGGGGAATCACCCCTTTCAGGGGAGGCTATCATGAAAATTGATTTCCGTGAATCCGCCCTGTTCCCCGTCGAAATCGCCAAAAATTTTTCTACATTCTGCTTTTCTTTAAGAATTCTTTAAGCAAACGCCTTTATACTGGATAACAACAGGAAGACAGGCTGCGAAAACCTGTCAACAGCTTCTCGCATTCCAATTCCCGCCTTGCGGCAGACGCCGCTGTTCCGAGGGCAGGGGAAAATAAGGAAACACTGAATAAAGCTTGTGCGTAAGATGCGTAGTCAGATTTTTCGGCAG
>ERZ773186.1847-NODE-1847-length-16820-cov-5.144110_pt1 | contig 16820 bp, 15 predicted proteins | sample MGYA00581000_ERZ773186 | MGnify/ENA primary metagenome ERZ773186 (study PRJEB29015, sample SAMEA2737752) | human gut metagenome | biome: human gut; feature: human-associated habitat; material: faeces | place: China | collected 2012 ...
TACATATGCACCGATCATGATCACATCACCATGAGCAAAATTCAGCATCTTGGCAATTCCATATACCATCGTATAACCAAGAGCAATGAGTGCATAAACGCTGCCCAGACTAAGTCCGTTTACCAAATACGATATAAAACTCATATTCCTTTTCCTCTCATCCTATTTTATTGTAGTTTGTTTCTTTCATTATATCACATCACAAAATCAGCCGCAAGAAAAATAGAATGCACTCTGTCTTTGCTAGTAACAGTTCAGCCTAACAGCTGAACTGACCTAAAAAATCATTGTGATAATGCTGAAATTTCTTAGTGAAATCTTACTGTGTTATCCACAAAAAAAGTTTTTCCTTAAAGAATTGTGTAGTACTCGTTTCGGGAGAAGCTTAATTGTGGATTACTTGGTAAGATTTTTCTGTTTTTCCTACTTTTTATTAAAATACATCCACTTTTCTATGTCAAAATCAATACTTTTCCACCGTCATATTGACGAATGTCTGATTTCCTAAGACTCGCTCTTTTACGCTAATTCTGCTATACTGTTGTTAGAAACCAAAGGAGGACTCACAGTTATGGCAGGTAACTATGAACAAAGCATGTATAGACAACTTATGGAAGTTATGTCACGCCTTGATGCTGTGGAAAAAGACCTTCGTGATGAAAAAACAGAACACAAAGACGATGTTGATCGTTTAAACAAAAAAATAGATAGTTTGGAGCAGGAAAATCAGCTGTTACGAGATGATAATGCAAGACTGAAAAGCATCCTAAATAATGATAGCTCTAATACATCCAATCCACCATCTACAGATCAGAAGAGTGGAAAACCAGCAAATACTTATAACGGAAGAAAGAAAACAAATCGCAAAGCAGGCGGTCAGAAAGGGCATAAAGGCACAACACTGACTAAAGCAATGGTAGAAGAAAAGATAAAATCCGGAAAATGTCGCCATATCATTCAAAAAATAGGAACCCCGAATAAAAAGCCGTATATCACGAAATACAGCATTGATTTGGATGTTGTGCCATTGATTACAGAAATCCGCATTTATGCAGATAAACACGGGCATTATGCGATCCCTCCGGAATATCACAGTGACGTAGTATATGGAGCAAATATAAAAGCCTTAGCTACAACTTTATATAGTGAAGGGGTCATGTCTAATGATAGAATTGCGGCCTTCTTAAATGCTGCCAGTGGAGATCAATTGGAGCTTTCCGAAGGAAGTGTATATCATTTTTGTAAAAGTCTTGCAGAGAAATCGAAAGATAGTCTCGTAACTCTGGAAGAAGAACTGTTAAATCAAAAAGTCGTAGCAACCGATGCGACAGGAGTAACCGTCAACGGAGAACAGAATTATATAAGAAATTTCAGTAATGAAAAAACGGTTTTATATTGTGCGATGCAGAAGAAAACCATAGAAGCGATGCGTTCCATATCGTTTTTGAATCGATTTAGTGGAACTCTGATACATGATCATGAAACAGCGTTATATCATTTTGGGACAGCTCATGGAGAGTGTAATGTTCATATCACACGCTACCTTCGCAAAAACACGGAAGAAGCAAAACACAAATGGTCATCCGAAATGATAAGTCTCCTGTGCGAAATGAATAATACAAGGAAAGCTTTGCTGGATAGGGGAGAGACTGCCTTTTGCACCAAGGAAATAGAATCGTATGAAACAAAATACAAAGAATTGATTCAGTATGGTCGCGAAGAAAACAAAAATACCAAACATAAATATGCGAAAACTGACGAAAAAAAGCTTCTAAACCGGATGGAGAAATACATGGACAATCATCTGCTTTTTCTTCATGACTTTTCCGTGCCATTTGATGATAATATGAGTGAACGGGATTTAAGAAAAGCAAAGAATCGCGAAAAAATGGCTGGAGGGTTTCGGAAAACAAAAGGACACGAAATGTATTGTGCCATTCTGACCATAGTTGAAACCTTAAAGAGAAGAAAGATGGGAATCATTGAAAATATAAAACTATTATTTGCGGGCACACCGGCTATTTTTTAGCCGGTGTAGAACCCGTTGGTTCAGCCACTAGGCTGAACTGTTACCTTTGCTATCATTTTTCCTGCGGCCTTCTTTGGCTTTTGACCCCGACATCTATTTATCTTCCTGTATAAAGATGAAATAATTCTGGATCTGTCACTTTTTCAATCTGGTCATACACCGGAGTACTCGCCTCTTTCATCTGCTCTCTTGTCTCTTCATCAGGCGTTATAATCTCGGTTCCGCTCTCCTCGATCTCACGGATCTTCTCACTGATTCTCTCATCTGACTTCTCTCTTGCATATTCCTTGGCAATCTCTTCTGCCTCACGCAGGATCTTCTGATCCTCTTCTGAAAGCTTTTTATAAAAATCTTCACTCACGATCAATGAAATCAGATGCGGTACATGATTCGTTTCAATAATGTAATCCTGCTGCTCATACAACCGGTTTGAAACGATCACTTCGTATGGATTTTCCTGTGCATCAATCGTATGCTGCTGCAATCCGATATACACCTCACTGAAGCTCATGGGAGTCGGATTTGCTTTCAGCTTTTTCCAGAAGCTCAACTGGTACGGATCTTCCATTGTACGGATCTTCTGTCCTTTAAAATCTGAAAAACTGCTGACCTCCTTATTGCTGGACATGACGCGGAATCCCTGATCTGCATATCCCAGCAGTTCATATCCCGCATCCCGGTATGACTCCTGCATCCGGCTTAGAAACTCCGGCTGATCTACCTTATCCCTCAGCTCTTCAATATCATCAAACACACACGGTGCATCAAAGATTGCTGTATCATCAATAAAATTAACCTGTGGTGCTGTATTCTGTACTACAAATGGGATATCTCCTTCATAGCAGCTCTCCAGCAGTTCTCTGTCCCCGCCAAGTACACTGTTCGGATATACTGTGATCTTGATCCTTCCGTCACTGAGTCTGTCCGCTTCTTCTGCGAATTTTTCCGCATAGATCTGCGTCACTGTATCCTCAGGGCTGGCTGTTCCGAGTGGATATGCATACCGCTGTTCTGTACTTTCTTTTCCGGCACACCCCGTAAGCAGCCCCAGGAAGGCAACGCTCACCATCACGCCTGTCAGTCTTCTATATTTCATATCTGTATCTGTCTCCTTCCATGTCATTTCCTGTAACAGCATTTCTACAATAACGCAAGACTTACTGCCGGCACAAAGGTAACGATCAGCAATGCAGCAAAGAAATAGAGGATCATCGGCATCGCTTTCTTTGCGATCTCCATCACCGGTACATCTGTCAGTGAACTTGCCACAAATAAATTCACTCCGATCGGCGGTGTTACAAATCCGATTGCCAGATTGACAACCATGACAATACCAAAGTGGATCGGATGGATCCCCACTGCCTCAACGATCGGAAGCAGGATCGGTGTCAGGATCAGGATTGCCGGAGTTGTATCCATCACCATTCCAACGATCAGTAAAAATACGTTGAGTACAAGAAGTAAGACAATCTTATTCGTAAAATGTGCAAGGATCCATGCACTGATTTCCTGCGGCACCTGCATCAGTGTCAGTACTCTTGAAAATGCAATGGATGCAGCAAGAATAAAAAGGATCGGTGCATACGTCCTGATTGCTTCTACCATAATGGTCCAGATATCTCTGATCTTAATACTTTTATAGACAAATAAACTGATGATCAGTGCGTAAAAAACCGAAATAACTGCTGCCTCTGTCGGAGATGCCACACCGGTATAAATACATCCAAGAATGATCACCGGACTGAGCAGTGCAAAAGCACTGTCCTTTAACACCCTTAAAAGCCCCTTATCATGCAGCTTTCCGACCATTGCCAGCTTCTTTTCCTGATCTTCCCCATGCTTTTTACAATAGTAGATCGCGTACACCATCAGAAGACCGCCGATCATTACCCCCGGAATGATCCCTGCAATGAAGAGGTCACTGACTGATGCACCGGATGCCATTCCATACATGATAAACGGAATACTTGGCGGAATAATAACACCCAGGCCGCCTGCAACCGCCACAAGAGCTGTCGAAAACTTCTTATCATATCCCATCTCCATAAGGATCGGGATCGTCATACTTCCTACTGCGGCTACCGTAGCCGGTGCTGATCCCGAAATCGCTCCGTAAAACAGACAGGTCACAACCACTGCACATGGCATCCCGGCGGTTCTCTTTCCCATAAAATAAGCAAATACATCAAATAATTTTCTTGAAATCCAACCCCGTGCCATGATAATTCCTGAAAGTACGAACATCGGAACTGCAAGCAAAGGGAAACTGTCGATTCCTCCAAGCATAGAACGGATGACATAAGTTCCGCTTGCTGTAAAGGACGGATCTACCGCTCCCGGAAGTACCGATGCAATCCCGAGAGATATGGATACCGGAATCGCAAGGATCAGACAGATCACAAAAATCAAAAATACAACCACTGCCGGCATATCATTCTCCTCCCTTCCTGAATACTCTCTTCCACTCAACGATCCATCTTTGGAATACCCGGATCGCTGACAGGATAAACCCCACCAACGGTGCTGCCTGCACATAGTACATCGGGATTCCCATTGCCGGGCTTGTCTGTCCATTTGCGATTGCAGACAACAGATATTTCCATGCAAACGGGATCAGATAAAGAAATAAGATCAGTTCAAATGTATGATTCACTCCTTTGAAAATGGCTTTTCCCCTCTTTGGGAACATCGCCACAAACTGCTCGATCTTGATAGAAATACATTTTTTCGTACAATAACTCACACTCAGGAATCCTGCCCAGATAAATATATACCGGGTCAGTTCTTCCGACCAGGAAAGTGAAGCTCCGAATATATATCTTGCAATGACCTGTATTCCCATGATCACTGCCATGGCTGCAAGTGCAATGACCAGTAATACTTCTTCCAGGTTCTCATCTAACCATTGTAATGCTTTTTTCATCTCATCACCTTTTCCTTAATTTTCATCATATCTTTTTCGTTAAAAAAAGACTATATCAAAAAATATATCATTTTTTATTTTTTCTGTCCATCCTCTCAATTTCTTCTGCCACCATAACTAAAAAGGATTCCCCGGATCTTTTTGTCGTATACTTCACACAAAAAAACTGATACCTCAGACTCCATCGATAACTCCCCCGAATTGATCCAAACTATCAGTTTTCTTTTTATTTTTCTAAATTCACTTATAAAGATGTCGGGGTCAAAAGCCCCCAACTTTGATGCCTACGGATTGCTCTCCGTGCTACGCACTCCCACAACCCTGGCATCTTATAAATCCATTAATAGATGATCATAGCTACAATTACTGCTGCCAGTGAACCGATCATTGGAGCAAGTACGGATGTCATAAATACATACCAGTAACTTTCTGCCAGTGACAGTTTCATCCAGCGGAGCTGTGCAACCATTCCACCTGCATTTGGCAGTGTATTCATACCGGTTGCACATGCCGGTGCCAGTCTGTGAAGTGCTCCTGCACTTGCACCCTTTGCAAGCAGACCGTCTGACAAATGTTCAAAGAACATGGCGATGGAAGAGGTTCCGCTTCCAAGGATACCGGCAAGGATATTCAGTCCGAAGAACTCTGTCAGATACGGGTTCATCTTCAGACCCATTACAAAGTTGATAATGGACTGGAATCCCGGACAGGACTGAAGTACGCCTGAAAATCCAAGAATCGCTGCTGCCATTACAGTTGCTCCGATTCCATTATTTACACCCTTTTCAAGAATCTTTGCCACACTTCCGACCTGTTTATGACAGAACAGAACAATCACAACAGAACCAACAAACATACTCAGTACAACGATTGCATTTGTATTCATTTCAGTCAGGTTAGAAAGAGCAAGTACCAGTACTACAACCAGGATAAACGGGATCAGTGCTACCCAGAAAGACGGAAGATCATCTCTTGTCGGCTGGATCTTAACCGGCTGGGATTCATCGATTGCTGTTCCCTCTTTGATCGCTGCTTTTTTTGCTGCATGAACCATGTAAAAATATCCCACTGCAAAAGATACCACGAAAGCGACCCATCCAAGGATCGGTGCTGATCCCATGGAAGTTCCGAGATACTGTGCCGGCATGATGTTTGTAATATTGATGGCATACGGGATCATTGCTGAGCAGGTTGCTCCGATAAAGATGATTCCCGGAATCATACGGTATGGGTATCCTGCCTGCTTCATCATGATCGTTGCGATCGGTGCCAGTACGAAAAGTACTACAAATCCTGATACTCCCACATATACGAATACCGTTGTGATCAGTGCGATAGACAGGATAACCCGTTTCGCACCCATTTTTTCTGTAACTACATTTGCAATGGATTCAGCACAACCTGATGCTGCCATCAGTTCTCCAAACACTGCTCCGATTACAAGTACAAATACATTGTTCTGAATAAATCCTACATACCCCTCTGCATAAGAACTCAGTGATGTCCACCAGTCCATCCAGCTTGTCAGGATAATGATAAATGAAACCAGGATCGTAGATGTAAATACATCAAGCCCCTTCCAGATTGCTACTACAAAGATTATTGCTGCCAGCAATAATCCGATGACTGATATTGTTGTTGCCATAATTATTTGTCCTCATTCTCACCCACGATCCGAATCTTGCCAAGCGGCTTCCGGTATGGGTTCTTTCCTTCGTAAAAATGTTTATCAAGAAAGTCGATACACTTCTCAATATTCTGATCTGCCTTGATCACCTGAGAACCATGCGGTTCATTTTCAAAGAGATCCAGCTCCACGCGGTCTTCTCCGCAGACAGCTTTTACCTTTTCTGCCATGTAGACAGACTGATGATAGTCGATGACCAGGTCATTTGTTCCATGCTGAATCAGCATTGGCGGACAACTTTCCTTTACATGACTGATCGGGCTTACCTTACTTGTACGTTCCGGATAATACAGTGGATTATATCCCAGCAGCATCGTAAACATTGAGTCATTTGATTCTCCGTCACCCGGCATCATTCCCTTGCCTGCACCGGTCTGCTTACGCACTTCATAAATGTCTGTTCCGAACTGCTCTGCAGAACAAAGCTCACTGATCGTATACCATGCAATGGCACAGTCGATCTTTGAAGATGCTTTTACTCCGACATTCAGATCATCCATGTCTTCCTCGTCTGCTGTCACTGCCAGAAGCTGCGTCACTGTACCGCCTGCTGAATTTCCCCATACTGCAAACCGATCCGGGTCTAAATTCAGTTTCTCTGCATTGGCACGCAGATAGCGGATCGCTGCTTTTCCGTCGATTAGCTGTGCCGGCCATTTTGCTTCCTGTAAAAGACGATACTCTACCGTTGCAACTGCGTATCCCTGTGTCACAGGCAGACACATTGACTTAATGTAATGTGTCCTCTTGTGTCCCGCCGCAAAAGCTCCACCATGGAATACGATCACCAGCGGATATGGGCCTTCTCCGTCTTCCGGATAAAAAATATCCAGAATCTGGTTCGGTGACTCATCTGCATAGGCAAGATCCAGTTCGGTCTTTGCAAACTGCGTGATATCCATCTCCGGCTCTGTCTTCAGAAATGTCTCTCTGTTGTTCATCACTGCCATTTTTTCTCCTCCCAGTAATAATTCGAATGTCATTTTATAAATCCTGATCCTTACAGACTCTTATGAAGCAGACCAAGAACTGTTGTCAGATCTTCAATTCCCATCTGTCCCGGAGCGGATACTTTTCCAACTGCTCCAAATGTCAGTGCTGAACCGAATACTTCACCGCAAAGACGACTGATCACACCGGTTCCTGACATGGACATTGTGATGATCGGACGGTCTGCATATTCTGATGCCATTTCCTCTGTAGCAGAAAGAAGTGTCAGAACATCTTTCTTATTCTGAGGCATTACAGCGATCTTTGGAATATCTGCTCCTAATTCCTGCATTTTTCTTAAACGGGATACGATTTCGTCCTTTGCAGGAGTCTTATGGAAATCGTGATTAGAAGCAATGACTTTTACACCATTTGCATGTGCTGTCTCAACAACTGCTTTCACCGCATCATCTCCTGTAAACGCTTCTACGTCTACAAGGTCAACCAGTCCTGTTTTTGCCGCATTCTGATTCAGTTCTACATAAGTTTCTGTCTCAATGGATTTCTCTCCGCCTTCTTTGGATGTACGGAATGTGAACAGGATCGGAGTCTCACCAAGTACCTCACGAAGAGCTTTCATTGTCTCTTCTGTCTTTGCAAAATCGAAAATATCTTCATACCAGTCTACACGCCACTCAACAACATCGGCCTTTGTAGATTTGATAGTTTCTGCTGCTGCAAGGATTTCTTCTCTCGTTACCCCAACGATCGGTACACAGATTTTCGGGATTCCTGCACCAATTTCAATATTTCTTACTTTTACAGTATTCATGATTCTATTCCTTTCTATGACTTCTTTGGAGGGGAAACCCGCACCGGCCGTTCTGCTCCGGTACAGGTTTCATTTTTACAATTTTCTTATTTATGCTTCCTCTGCATTTTTCAGAAGTACACCATATCTTACATTTACAAAAAGTCCCAGTGCCACGCCTACTGCTGTAAGAACAATGTTCATTACCATAACCTGGGATGGCTGCATCTTTGCTGCTGCTGTAAGGATCGTGTAGTTACAAAGTGAGGATGCGATCATAACCAGAGCTGTGATCGTTCCCTTGATCTTCGGGAAAAGCATATTGCATACAGAAGTTGCGAGCTGAAGCAGTCCGCCTGCTCCTGCCCATCCGATGATAAATGCACCTGCGATCATCAGCGGCTTGCTCTGTCCTACCAGTACAACGATCAGTGTTGCCAGGCAGATCACCGGATATGCCACGATAAAACGTACATCTTTGATCTTTCTTGTCAGCAGTGCTGTCACAACCAGTGCGATCAGTGTTCCTGCTGAATAATATGTCTGCATGATGGACGGATCAGCCCAGCCTATATTCTCTTTTGCAAAGTTCTGTGCACAGTTAAGCCATAACTGGAATGTTCCCGTGCAGGTAAATCCGATCAGGATCATAGCTACAGACTCGATAGAGAAATGAGTATGTTTTAAGCTGTCGATCAGACCTTCCTTTTTTCCTGCTGCTTTCTGATCTGCATCAGGAAGTGGGAAAAGCATAACCAGTACAAGCAGTACCACATAAATAACACCGCAGATATAAAACAGCATATTATAGGAAACCAGTCCTGAAGCTGTTGTAGCAACAGTTGCTCCCAATACAAACGGAAGGATCATCTGTGCGATGGCAATGAAAAATTTAATTCCCATTGTAGCAACACCCGGTGCTTTGTAGATGATCTCTGCAACTGCCGGATAAATTCCTGTATCCAGGAAGGAGTTTGCAATACCTCCGATGATCGCACATACATAAGCGATCGTATATCCACCATTTGTTCCTGCATTAAATGCAAGTGCAAGACCGATCAGGTAGATTGCATAAGAACCACTTCCGATTGCAGTAGAAATGCGGCGTCCCAGTTTGTCAGATAACGGACCTGCAAACGGCAGGGCGATCAGACGTCCGAGTCCTAATGCCGCTGAGATTGCAGTGATCGCCATTGCCTCTACACCCCAGGATGCGGCAAGAGCTTCTTTTATAACAGCCTGTCCCAGAATGGAACAGCCAATACCATGGATAAAATAATTTAAATACAAAATCAATGCACTTGGCATATATTTCTTATTCATAATGATGATTTCCTCTCAATTCTCTTTCTGATCCTTAGTCATCATATCTGATGTTCAGGACTTCCTTCATGTGGTCAATCGGCATCTCTTTTCCTGTCCAGAGCTTGAATGCAGCAGCTCCCTGGAACAGCATCATTCCAAGTCCGTTCATTGTCTTGCATCCAGCTTCTTTTGCCATCTTACGCATCTTTGTCTCAAGTGGAGAATATGGTACATCAACAACAATCAGTTCCGGACGGAAGAATGACTTGTCAGGAACAACTGACAGATCCTCTAACGGCTTCATTCCAACACCTGTTCCGTTTACAAACAGGTAAGAAGAATCCATCTCTTCTTTTAATTTTTCTTTATCATCTAAATCATATAATGTAGCTTTGCACTCTGTCTTTTCATTGATCTTCTTTACAGTCTCTACTGCATTATCCCAGAACTTATCATGGATATTGAAGATGGAGATTTCTTTTACTCCGTCAAGTGCTGCCTGGATTTCGATTGCTGTTGCAGCTCCGCCTGCTCCGCAGATCGTCATTTTCTTTCCGATCACATCAATATCATTATCCTTTAATGCCTGCATAAATCCGATTCCGTCTGTGATATGTCCGATCAGTTTTCCGTTATCATTTACGATTGTATTAACTGCTCCACACATCTCTGCTGCCGGTGACAGCTCGTCCAGATACTGTCCAACTACTGTCTTATTTGGCATAGAAACGTTAGATCCTACCATCTTTAAAGCACGAAGTCCTTTGATCGCATCTTCCAGTGTGCTGTTGTCAACTTCAAATGCAAGGTAAGCATAATCAAGACCAAGTGTTGCAAATGCTTCATTATGCATTGCCGGTGAACTTGAATGTCTGATCGGGTAAGCCATAAGTCCGATTAATTCTGTGTGTCCTGTGATTCTCTCTGCCATGATTTTTCTCTCCTTTTAAATCTGATAGCCCTCTGCCATCTTTTAATATTAATATGAATGATAATTTTTTCACCGCTTCCTGCGGTATGTAGTTTGTTAATTATCAAACAACCTCTCTGCCTCCTATTATACGAGCATTTTTCCAATACTTCTAATATATCTTTTTATCATTTTTAATAGCTTTTTGCTATCAGTTATAGTATACTTCTACTAACAGACCACTACTGTATGAAAAGAAAGGAGACTCCCTATGACACTCAATCAGATTCTCTATTTTCAGACCGTTGCCCGTCACCAGCACTTCCGCCTGGCTGCAGCCGAGCTGTCTATTTCACAGCCCAGCTTAAGCCGTTCCATCGCAGCACTGGAAGAGGAGCTTGGTATCATCCTCTTTGAACGAAAGGGGCGTACCGTCACCCTTACCAAATATGGGAAACTTTTTTTAGAGCATGCCGACCGGATTCTTGATGAAGTCCGGCTTGCCCAGAAGCATATGAAGAAACTGTCCGGGAATGCCGGTCATGTGGATATCGGTTATGTCTTTCCGCTTGCCGCACACTATATTCCCCATACAGTACGCAGATTTCTCAGTACACAGAAAAATAAAGACGTAACCTTTAATTTCCATCAGAGCCATACCGGAGAGATGATCCACGGATTAAAAAATGAAAAGTATGATGTCATTTTCGGATCTTATGTAGAAGATGAACCAGACATCCAGTTCGTCCCTATCCTGAACCAGGAAATGATCATCATCACCCCTGTTGGCCACCCGCTTTCAAAAAAAGAGCAGGTTTCCATCCATGATCTAGAACATTACCCGCTCATCGGTTATGATCGTACTTCCGGTCTTGGACGCTTTACCAGCCGGACTTATACTTCCTATACACTCCATCCGAATATCATCTGTGAATCCCCGGATGAAAACGCCATTGCCTCTCTTGTTGCAGAAGATTTTGGGATTGCCCTTGTTGCGGATGTTGCGATCCTGGATCACTTCAAATTAGAAAAGCTGCATTTAAGTGATGTCACACTCCATCATACTGTATATCTCGCCTACCTGCGGGGGCATTATCAGGTCCCTGCTGTCCGCAATTTTATTTCCTTTATAAAAAAAGAAGGAACTTCTCTGTGAGGTTTCTTCCCTTCTTCCAACGATCTATTCTCTGATATTTTTCCAGGATGCCCTGGGATTTTCTTACATTCCCCGCCTTTTTACATACTCTGCAAACTTTTGTACCAGCGGTGGATGGTACTTTTCCTTCCCCTGTGCCATATAAATATAGCGTTGCTGATCCTGGTTACGCAAAGGAACAACATCCACGTCCAACTGGGATAAGATGGGGATCTCCGGCATAATGGCAATCCCGAAATTCTCTGCCACAAGTCCTGCCATAGAACCGTCTTCTTCAATTTCATAAGCAATCTTGGGATTCAGCTTTGCCTGCTCAAACATCCGGTCCACCACTGGTCTCAATCCGCTGTTCGGTGTATAAAAAATCTGTGGATATGCGGCAGCCTGCTCCAGATCTACAGCTCTTTCATAAGAAAGAGGATGCCCCTTTGGTACAACAACCACTAATTTTTCTCTCCCCACCGGAGTAAAACCAATCTCCCCTTCCCGCTCTGCCATGGAACAGAAACCAATATCAAACCGGTCTTCTTTTAATCCCTGGATGATCTCTGAAGTATTTCCTACTGTAAACCGGAATTTTACTTTCAGCTCCTCATGAGTTCGCAGGAAATCTCCTACCAGCCTCGGTACAAATCCACTGCCAAGGGTATAAATATAAGCCAGCTCCACCACACCTTCTGTCTGTCCGGTCATGCTCTGTACTTTTTTCACCCCGGTATCCAGCGAATGGATTGCCTCATCTACATATTCTTTAAAGATCTTCCCATACTTTGTCAGAACCACACCACGTCCCTGCTTTTCAAATAGCTTTGTTCCGATCTCTTTCTCAAGAGAACTGACCGCATGACTCAGACTCGGCTGTGAAATAGACAGTTCTTCTGCTGCCTTTGTATAATGTTCTACTTCTGCAAGTTTGGCAAAATAATGCAACTGATTCAGATTCATTTCCGTATTTCCTCCGTCTTCCTGATTTTCCCTCTTTGTATAAAATATCACAATTCATAGATAATATCTATTAATTTTGCCGAAAATATGTATTTGTTTTATATTTTATTTTTTTCTATAATACAGGTTGTAAAACAGATTGTTAAGCAAATGTCAAGCAACCTCTCATGGCAGTTTACAATCAACATTTATAACAAGATTTATTCATTCACTATTTTAATTCAGGAGATTACTAATTATGAAAAAAGAGTATCAGCATATCTTTGAACCTTTTACAGTTCGCCGTATGACAATGAAGAACCGTATCATGATGACTCCAATGGGAACGAACTACGGAGAATCCAGTGGAGAAATGAGTTTCCTCCATATTAATTATTATGAACAGAGAGCCAAAGGCGGTGTAGGACTTATTATGGTAGAAAATGCCAGCGTCGATTCTCCGGAAGGTTCTAACGGAACCACTCAGCTCCGTATCGACCACGATAATTACCTGCCTCGTCTTTTCAAACTGACAGAGACGGTTCACAAGCATGGTGCATGTATCGGTATCCAGATCAATCACGCAGGAGCTTCCGCACAGTCTGCAAGAACAAATATGCAGCCGGTATCCGCTTCTGATATTCCGTCCAAAGCCGGTGGAGAGATTCCTCGTCCACTTTCTAAAGATGAGATCATGCGAATCGTAAAGAAATATGGGGAAGCAGCAAAGCGGGCTCAGATCGCCGGATTTGATACTGTAGAGATCCACGGAGGACATTCTTATCTGTTAAGCCAGTTCCTCTCACCGATCACAAATAAGAGAACAGACGAATTTGGCGGTTCTCTTGAAAACCGTGCAAGATTCGCACGCCTGGTCATTGAAGAAGTAAGAAGACAGGTCGGACCATTCTTCCCAATCTTCCTCCGTATCAGTGCTGACGAATTTATGGAAGGTGGAAATACACTGGAAGATTCTTTGGAATATCTGAAATATCTTGAAAAAGAAGTAGACGTAATCGATGTATCCTGTGGCCTGAACGGTTCAATTCAGTATCAGATCGATGCCAACCACTTCCCGGATGGATGGCGTTCTTACATGGCAAAGGCTGTAAAAGAGCGTTTCGGAAAACCATGTGTAACAATGGGAAATATTCGTGACCCACATGTTGCTGAAGATATTCTTGCAAGAGGTGATGCTGATCTGATCGGTATGGGACGTGGACTGATCGCTGATCCTGACTGGGTAAATAAAGTAGAATTTGGGGATGTTTGTGATATCCGTAAATGTATTTCCTGTAATATCGGATGTGCCGGAAACCGTATCGGAATCAACCGTCCGATCCGCTGTACTGTAAATCCGAATGTACCGGACGGAGAAGGATATAAGAAATTAAAAGTTAATAAACCTTGTAACGTAGTTGTTATCGGTGGTGGAACTGCCGGAATGGAAGCTGCCTGCACAGCCGCTGAAGTCGGATGTACAACCTTCCTTCTCGAGAAGAAACCATACCTTGGCGGTCTTGCAGCAGAGATCTCAAAGATTCCGGACAAGAAACGTCTTGCTGACTTCCCGAATTATATGATCCACCGCACAAATAACCTGAAAAATCTCTTTGCATTTACAAATACAGATGCAAATGTTGACTTTATCAAGAACCTGAAGCCAAATATCATTGTCAACGCAACCGGTTCTTCACCGCTGCTCCCACCAATCCCGGGACTGCATGAGAACATTGACAAAGAAGGCGGAAAAGTTGCTTCTATCCTGACCATGATCAATCATGTCAACGACTATCCGACTGACCTGACAGGAAAGAAAGTGGTTGTTATCGGTGGTGGAGCTGTCGGTCTTGATGTTGTTGAATTTTTCGCTCCACGCGGAGCAGATGTCAGCATCGTAGAGATGATGCCGATCATCGGAAATGGAATTGATCCGGTATCCAAAGTTGATATGGGTACATTAATGAAGAAATACGGCGTACATCAGATGCCGAATACAGCACTGAAAGAAGTCCGTCCGGACAACTTCCTTGTAGAAGCCGACGGAGAACTGAAAGAACTTCCATTTGATTATGGATTTGTCTGCCTGGGTATGAAAGCCGAGAATCCGGTTCTCCAGCAGGTAAAAAATGCCTTTGAAGATGATCAGAATATCGAGATCGTCAATATCGGAGACAGCGTAAGAGCAAGACGAATCATCGAAGGTACAGAAGAAGGACGTAACATCCTGAATACTCTTGAGAAGAGAGGATATCTGTAAGATCAGAATGAATATCAGAAGTTAAGTTATCCTTTGAGCCTCTCCATACAGAAGACCTGCCAGTTGGCAGGTCTTCTTGCATATCTGGGTATAAAAAGAGGAGGCAGGAGAACAATCAATCGTTCTCCCACCTTCTCTTTTTCGTTCATTTTTCTATGATCTGTCTACGGCTTTTTCCTGCCGACAACCTTCTCTTACTGATCTTTTATTTTGCCTCGAGTACCTGATACTCTCCGTTCTGTACTACAACAACGGTTGGATCTTTTGTAGGCTCTCCGTCCTCGCTCCAGGTGATACTCTTTCCTGTAAGACCATCATAAGTGATCTCTGTCATGCCTTTTTTCAGTGCATCACAAATATCAGAAGCACTCATATCCGGTGTAATATTCTCTTTCTCTGCTGCTGCCTTGATTGCATAAACACAGTCATAAGCATCTGCTGCAAACTGGATTGGTGTATCACCAAATGCGTCCTTGAAATCAGCCACGAACTTCTGAGTTGCATCATCTGTAGCATTGGCTGTAAATGGTGTCAGGAACATCAGGTTCTCTGCCAGTGAAGCATCAAATCCTTCAAGATCCAGAATACCGTCCATTCCGTCACATCCGAACCACTTCGGTGAAAAACCTGCTTTATTTGCCTGTGCAAGGATCAGGGATGCCTCCTGATAATAGATCGGAAGGAATACCAGCTCTGCTCCGGCATCTTTTGCCTTCTGAATCTGTACTGAGAAATCAGTCTTATTATCTGCTGTAAATGCCTTTGCTGCTACTACTTCAAGGCCTTTTTTCTCTGCCTCTGTAACAAAGTTCTGATAGATTCCTGAAGAATAAGTATCGGAACTGTTGTAGATAACTGCTACCTTTTTAGCCAGGTTATTATCAGCAATATAGTCGGCTGATGCACTACCCTGGTTCGGGTCTGAGAAGCACATACGGAATGCATTATCATACTGGATACTCTCTACTGCTGTAGCAGACGGTGTCAACTGGAACAGATTATCGTTATGTGACTCTTCAACTACTGCTGTACAAGGTGTAGATGTTGTCGTACCGATCAGCATCTGCATACCCCAGTCTTTCAGAGTATTGTAAGCATTGACAGATTTTTCAGCATCAGACTGGTCATCCTCAAACTTATACTCAATCTGCTTTCCATTAATTCCTCCTGCTGCATTAATCTCGTCTACTGCAAGCTGGATTCCGTTCTTTACCGCTGTTCCGTAAATTGCATTATCTCCTGTTGTAGGTCCGATACCACCAATCTTAAATGTATCAGTATCTGCTGATGAACCTTTGTCATTACTACTTCCGCAGGCTGCCAGTGAAACAACCATTGCTGATGCAAGTACAATACTTGCTGCTTTTTTCAGCATTTTCATAAATAATCCCTCCTAAAAATAAATTTTCTCCATGGATATATTAGCTCTTATTCTCTGTATTTGTCAAGTAAAAAATGGATCGCACTCTATTTTTTTCTTACAATAGTTATTTCCATTGACTTTATTGAACCACATAAGCTTAAAGTTCCCCGGCAGCACCCCCAAGCCGTCAAAAAAACAGCAGCGGGATTTTTCCCGCCACTGCCTTTTCTGTGCATTTCTTAAATTTTCTGCTGCTTTATCTGTTTTTCTCTTTTTTCTTCAGATAAATTCCTGCACAACCCATTGCAAGACTCAGAAGCATCAATTCCGCATACACACCGGAACTGCTGTCTCCGGTCTTCACTGCTGTATTTTTCTGTCCTGCATCTCCCTTACCGGAAGTCTGAGCATCATTTCCGGTTGTTCCATTGGACGGAACATCTGCAGCCGGCTGATCTGATCCCGGATCAGTTTTTCCCGGATCATTCTTGCCTGGATCATTTTTATCCGGATCGTTCTTGC
>ERZ773186.1853-NODE-1853-length-16793-cov-3.407934_pt1 | contig 16793 bp, 19 predicted proteins | sample MGYA00581000_ERZ773186 | MGnify/ENA primary metagenome ERZ773186 (study PRJEB29015, sample SAMEA2737752) | human gut metagenome | biome: human gut; feature: human-associated habitat; material: faeces | place: China | collected 2012 ...
GTTGCAGATTGTACTTTCCTGCGTTTTAAGCAGTAATCTGAAAAAGGAAACGCTGATAGAGAAATTAGTGGTTTCGTAGAAACTTGATTTCTCAGCAAGTCTTAATTTCTTATTGCTAACCTAAAACAGTTCACTGAACTGTTTTACTCCAACCCATGCATGGCTCAAAAGGTTTGGGGAACCTTTTAAGGTTAGAAATGAAGTCAAGCACAGCTTGATGTCAAAAGAGTTGTAAAAGCTGATTTGTCAGTGCGTTAGAACCCACTCAACTACTGCGCCTTGTAAATAATAACTATATAAATAAAGAAGCTGAAAATTTTGTCTCAGCCTCTTTTATCTCTAACTTAGCCGCGGAAAGCGTCCAAGATGATTTTAAATTCATCATTTGTGAGTGTCACACCTTTACCCATTTTGCTGTGGTCTGGGCTCCATGAACGAATATCAAATTTTGGCTCTGCTCCGTTAAAACTAACACGGTTCAATTCTTTTGTCCAACCTTTATCGCTTTCAGATAGGGTAAGTAAGTGTTCGACAATTTCAAATTTAAATTCTGACATAATAAATTTTCCTCCTCATATATATATTCGTAAAAAAACTTTCTAAACTTTTGATTATTTATTTTTTTCTTCAAAAGGTGTATAATCATTTTATCAATTTTTTAGGTAAATGACTATGAAAAATCTTATCAAACGTTTAAAAAGGCAAGCACAGGCTTATATTGACTTTCATGCTCAACCAGCCACAGATATTAATCTGAAAACTCACAAAATCATCACAACCATCAAAGAAGCGCAAGAAAAGCAATTAGCGCTCCATGCTATTTACAAAGACGGCAGTTTTACAGGTGATTTGGTCAAATACGACCCCAAAAATAACAAATTAATCCTCAAAAACTTCCAAAAGAATATCTCAACAATCATCGCTATCAGCGATATCAATCGTTTGACATTGGTACCACCAACTGTCCGTAAATCTCAAGAACTAGACAAAAAATGAACGACCCTACCTACGCCATTACGTTTAAGAGTCGTTCATTTTTTAATAATTATTACTGATTATGCTCTAACAGTTTTGCTAGAACCGTCGCTTTTATAAAGGTTCACAAGTCCTTCTTTACGAGCACGAATCATATCTCCTGCTTGAACGGCTTGAGGGACAGTGATTTTCAATAATTCCATTGGATTTGGAGCACGATCAATTTTATTGCCATCAGCATCATGCAAATCTTTGATGTAAGTTTCAAAATGACGGAATCCTGGTCCATAGAATTCGACAGCATCTCCTTCGAGAATAACGTTACGTTGACGGATTGTTGCTGTCATTGTTTCTTCATCAAAGGCAACAACTTCACCGACAAATTTATATTGTGGTATTTTACGACGAGCGCCAAAGAGTTGTTCGTTTTCTGTTGGTGTTTGATAGTAGAAACCAGTTGCTAATTCACGTTGGGCAACTTTCCAAAGCTCATCAAGTAATTCACCTTTGATAGCTTCGAATTTTGCTGGGCTTTCTAGGTAAGCATCGACGGCTGCACGGTAGCAGTTTGTGACCGTTGATACGTAGTGAATTGATTTCATACGACCTTCAATCTTAAAGCTATCGACACCATTTTCAATCAAATCAGGTAAGTGTTCAATCATACACATATCAACTGATGACATAGAAAAGGGCTCTGGAATTTCACCTTCAAGACTTTTACGTTCTTGACCAAACGGCATATCATAAAGGTCATATTTCCAACGACAAGATTGTGAACAGCCGCCACGGTTAGCATCACGATGACTCATATGATTAGAAAGGACACAACGCCCTGAATAACTGATACACATTGCGCCGTGAACGAAAGCTTCAATTTCAAGTGAGGTGTGTTTACGAATTTCTTCAATTTCAGCAATTCCAACTTCACGCGCCAAAACAACACGAGACACACCGATTTCTTCCCAGAAAGCAAAGGATTCATAGTTGGTTGTCGAAGCTTGTGTTGACACGTGGACTTCTAAACCCGGTGCTTCTGTTAAACAAATTACCATAAGTGCTGGATCAGATACGATAACGGCATCCAAGCCCAGATCACGAAGTTCACGGAACCACTCTCCTGCACCAGTTTCGTTTCCTTCGTGGGTAACCATATTTGCTGCAACGTGGACCTTAGCACCATTCGCATGGGCATAATTAATTCCTTCTTGCAATTCTTCCATCGTGAAGTTACCAGCACGGCTACGAAGACCGTAAGCTTGTCCACCAACAAAGACTGCATCAGCTCCATAATCAACAGCGACTTTTAATTTCTCAAGAGTACCAGCAGGTGCTAAAACCTCTGGACGTTTTAAAGTTTTTTCTGACATTATTATATTCCTATTTCCAAGATAGTAAAATTTAAAGATAAATATCTTTACAACAATTTCAGTTAATTAGCTAACTTGTCATGCCCTGAAATAGTAACTCAATCATGACAAGAGTTCATTTTGGGGTAGTTTTACTTCACTTCCTCTGGGTCAAATTCATAGAATCCAGTTCCAAGTGTGCGACCTTTTGGATGTAATTTACGAATTTCTTCATCCAATAAGAAAGCTTGGTCTTGTGTAAATTCACCAGCTTCCATCAATTCTTTTGTTTTCACAAAGATTTTTGCGATTTCAACAAAATTATGACCTGGGCAGTAGATACCATCTAATTTCCAGTGTGTGTAGTTGTGTTCAACCAACTCTGTTATTTTTGGCATCATATCAAGATCGTCAGTATCGAAGATGTGTGTACCGTGTTTGTCTTCATAAATTGAATAGTGTGAGTCTTTGTTGCTTGGTTCAGCAAGGAAAAGACCACGTTCACGAGTTTTTTCATCATCAATGTGTGTAAAATTATAGTAATTTTGCAACAAAGGACGTTTTGAATGATGGATAACAGTTGCTCCGTAGACAAGCACTTCAGCTGGATAGCGAAGATTTTCTGACATTTGGAACAATTCTGCTGATGGGATTTCGCGTGCAAGAACTGTTTCACTTGCTCCGTGGTCACCCCAGAAGTTTACTTGACGGCTTGATGTCACGAAAACTGAAGCATCGTAAATCATCTTGAAGTTGTAACCTTCGTGTGTGTTGATGTGGAAAAGCCCAGCATCACAAGCTACCACGTAATCTGCTTTAATTTCTTTCAAGAAATCAAGGTATGGTCGAACGGCATTGATCATGTCTTGGTGTAACAATGCATTACATGCAACCGTTAATTCTTTACCAGCGGCATGAACCATATCAGCAATCTCACGAAGTTCATCATATGTGAAATTGTGCGGCAAACGCAAACCATAATTTTCTTCACCCACATAAATGCGGTCAACACCTGCATCTAAGAGCTCTTTGACCTGCTCGATAGATTCAGCTGTCGCAGTAATAATTATTTTTTCCATAACGTTTTAATTATACCACTCCTATAACAATTCGTCACTCAGATTTCCTCAGAATCCTTTTGTTATAGCTTTCTAAAGTATTTTTATCTAGCTTCAGAATGAGCAAAACTTTATGAGAGGAGAGACTCAAAAGAAATCCTCATTTTGAAACAAAAAAGAGGAACAACTATTTTAAACATATTTTTGACAAAGAGTCAAGAGCTTTTTTAAAAAATGTGACAAACATATTAATTTATGGTATGATATCAGTTGAAATAGAGGAGAGGAATTATGCCAACACCGTTAAAGCAACATAAAGACCTTGAAGAACAAGAACAACATCTTCAGGTAGATGATACCCCTAAATTTTACGAATTTCAGGAAATTAATCACAGAAGCGCTAAGCTCAAAGAACTCATGTTCTTTGCCCGTATTGCTTTATTTGCTATTTCCACTGTTGTGGTATCTTTCTTTTTACTTGTCTTGAATCTGGCTCCAATCTGGGCTTTCTTGTTTGCCTCTCTTATCAGCCTAGCCATTACGTCAGCTGTTTCAAGCATTATTTGGTCATTAAGACATTGATAAACAAAACTCCCATTGCTGGGAGTTTTTTTATACGAAAAAAGCGGCCTTTGGACCGCCTTTTTATTATGCTTTAGTATCTGCTTCTGATTTTTCAGCTTCTGCTTTTGGTTCTTCAGAAGGTGCTTCATCTTCTTTTGCTGTGTAGTCAATGATAATATCATCAACTTCAGCTTCCACATCTTCTTTGACATCACCTGCTTTATCAGTAACATCGTCAACGACATCAGATACTTTTGACGTTAATTCTGATACTTTTTCAGTCGCATAGTCAGCTGCTGCTTGACCTTTTTCTTTAACGACTTCAAGAAATTCATCAGTTGTTAATTCGCCTGATTCAAATTTTTCTTTGTAATCGTTAAAAGTGTCTACTGCTAAGTCAGTGTATTCTGTTGCTTTATCTTTAGCTTTTTGACGGTATTCAGAAGGATTTTCTTTGTAAGCTTGATATGCTTTACTTGCTTTTTTCTGTAATTCTTTACCTTTTTCAGTAGATATGAAATAAGCTGCAGCTGCACCTGAGGCAACACCAATAATCACATTTCTCAATAATTTACTCATACTATTTCTCCTTTTTTAATAGTTTTGAGGCAACTTTACCGACAGCATAAGCTGCACTAGCTTTACCAACATTTGATGTCGCTTGAGTGGCTTTTTGAGAGAGACGACGAGCTTGCGCATTCAAATCAGAAACTGATTCTGAAAGGTCTGCCACTGCGACAAACAAAGGATCAATTGTTGACACTTTACCATTGACATCTTCTACTAAAACATTGGCTTTAGCGAGGATTTCATTGGCTTGGTGAAGCGAGACATTCACATCACTAGTCAACACTTTAATCGTTTCTTTTGACTCCTCAATAGTCTCATTAACAACATCAACTGTTTTATATAGTTTAACACCAATTGGTATAAAAACGCCAACCATAACTGCAAAAGCGATGGCAAAAATTAACAAAGCTACTTCTAACATCTTATCTCCTATCTCCTAAGCACTTATTCCTGATAATAAGGAATGTTTTTTTGATTTCTTCTCCAAGCGACCAAGACAATTCCAAGAAGAATTAATACTGCTGATAACCATTGTGACACTCGCATACCTAAGAACATCAAACTGTCTGTTCGCATGCCTTCAATCACAAAGCGTCCACAACCATACCAAATCAAATAAAAGAATGCGATTTCTCCTTGTTTTAGAAAACATGGACGGTGTCTCACACTCATGATAATGATAAAACCAAGCAAATTCCACATTGACTCGTATAAAAAGGTCGGAACGCGATAACTACCATCGATATACATTTGATTTTTAATGAAATCAGGCAAGTAGTCAAGACTCTTAACAGCTTTACCATAAGCTTCTTGATTGATAAAGTTTCCCCAGCGCCCAATAGCTTGCGCAATCATCACACCAGGAGCAGCGATATCTAAGAAATCGAGTGGATTAATGGCACGATAATATGAAAAGACAAAGAGGACAATGGCTCCCGTCAGCAAACCACCATAAATGGCTAGACCACCATGCCATATCGCAAAAATCTCAGTCCAAGGCTGACTAGCGTAATAGTTAAAATCAAATATCACATAATAAAGACGAGCCCCGATAATCGCTAATGGAAAAGCAATTAAAATAAAATCTAAAATATCATCTGGAATAATCTTACGTCGTGGTGCTTCTTTCATAGCTAAGTAAACTGCTAGAAGCATACCAGAAACAATGAAAAGCGCATACCAGCGAATGGCAAAGGGACCAAATTGAATCGCGATTGGATTAATCATTGGTTCCCCTCATTCTTTGTAATGAGTTGGGTCAAGCGTTCTTCAAAAGTCTTCGTCGCATCAAATCCCATTTGTTTGGCACGATAATTCATGGCAGCTGCCTCAATGACAACTGACATATTTCGGCCAGTTTGAACTGGGATACGTAGACGTGGAATTTTGACTCCTGACAACTCAAGCTCTTCATTACCATTTCCAAGACGGTCAAAGACTTTTCCTGACTCATAATTTTCAAGGTAAATGGCCAATTGAACTTGTGATGAATCCTTAACAGCACTTGCACCATATAGGCTCATAACGTCGATAATCCCAACTCCGCGAATTTCTAGCAAATGACGAAGAATCTCAGCTGGTTCACCCCAAAGGGTTTCTTCATCTTTAGCAAAAACATCCACACGGTCATCAGCTACCAAACGGTGACCACGTTTAACCAACTCAAGACCTGTTTCACTTTTACCAATACCAGAGTCCCCTTGAATCAAGACACCCATGCCATAAATATCCATCAAAACGCCATGGACACTTGTACGTTCTGCTAAGCAAGAATCAAGATACCATGACATTTCACCAGACAAACGACTGGTTGGAACGTGACTTTGCAAAATCGCAATGCCTTTTTCCTTAGCAGCGCTAATCATTTCCTCTGGAATAGCCAAATTACGTGCCACAATAATGGCCGGTGTTTCTGGTTTAATCATTTCTCTTAGGACATGACGACGGTTGTGTGAGGTCATTTTCGTTAAATATGACCATTCTTTCATCCCTAAAAGCTGCAAACGCTCTGGTGAATAATAATCAAAATAGCCAGTCATTTCAAGCCCTGGACGTGAAATATCTGACGTGGTAATCTCTTTTGATAATAAGTCATCATCACCGTAGATAACATCAAGTTTTACCTTGTCGACTAACATTTTTACAGTAACTGACATGTCTCATACCATGAACTTTTTACAAAAATGTAAAATGAATTGAAAACGATAAAAATAGGCTTTTCTTATAGCAAGTCCATTTTCACTAAATTAACAATTCTGTTCAATCCTTTTCCTCTTTTTCATTATTATATCACAATTAGCCTAAAAAGTAAGCGCTCACGCAAGCTTTTGAAAATTAATTCTTTGTACTACCAAAATGGTCATAAGTAAAAAGGCTGGGAAACTTCACCAAACCTTTTTCTTGATTTTTTAAGACTAAGATAAGTTCCTATTGTACTTATCTAGACATTTTTGATTGCAACATTAAAAACTCTATTTGTCAGTGATTACCAGAACCAGCCGTCATTGTCGTCATCATCGTCGACAACTTCAGCATCCTTTCTTCGACGTGGCCCCGTACCATAGTTGTCACGATCGAGATCTTCTTTGTAAGGAAGAAAAATTGCTAAGAGGATGTAAAGCAAAATGCCAAAGCCATAAAAGTACATTAGCAATGCTGCGAGGACACGCGTCAAAGGCAAGTCCCAGCCAAACTTATCAGCAATTCCGGCGCAAACACCACAAACCAGTTTATTCTTTCGCTGTTTATAAAGAGCTGATTCCATCTTTATCCTTTCCTTCTTTTCTCACTATAATGATTATACCTAATTACTTTGTAAATAAAATCAGCCTTACGACTGATTTTATAATTAATTTGATACTTCTTTATTTTATGTTTTTTGCTTTTTGATTTCTAAGAGTTTGCCATGGCAGAGGCCACAACTGTATTTTTGGGTATTAACACGGCGTTTTCTACGATACTCTTGTCCGCACTTTTGGCAATGATAGTAATGATAAACCATCTCACTTGGCATAGTTAGTGCGTAGCGAAGACCATCAACCTTTTGAAGTAATTCTTTAAAATCTGCGTCAGCGTGTTTGTAACCTTTTCCTTCAAAATAAAGATGATAATGGCAAAGCTCATGACGAACTATTTTTCGAAAGATTTCTTCTCCAAATGCTTCATAAAGTTTTGGATTGAAATCTAGGTGACCATCAGCTGGAAAAAAACGTCCACCCGTTGTCCTGAGACGAGTGTTCCAGGTAGCTGTATGGTGAAATTCTTTACCAAAATCTTTTTGTGAGACTTCTCTGACATAATTAGTTAAGTTCACGTAAATCTACCAATGAAAGGTTAATTTTGCCACGCTCTTTATCGATTTTTGAAACCCACACTGTGACCACATCACCAACAGAAACCACTTGGCTAGGGTGTTTGACAAAAGATTTGCTCATTTGTGAAATGTGAATCAAGCCATCATCGTGAAGACCGATATCAACAAAGGCTCCAAAATCGACCACATTTCGAACAGTTCCTTCCAATTTTTGCCCGATTTCAAGATCAGAAATGTCAAGCACATCTTGGCGAAGGACTGGTGCTTCAAAATCATCACGCAAATCACGACCTGGTTTTAAGAGATCAGCAATAATATCTTTCAGCGTTTCTTGACCAAGTCCGATTGTTTCAGCCATATCTTTTACAGACACTGCTTGAAGTTTTGTCTTAGCAGAATCATCCAAATCAGTGATGTCCAGTTCTTTCAGCAAACGTTCAACAGCCTTGTATGACTCAGGGTGAACACCTGTGTTATCAAGGATATTTTTGGCACCAGGAATGCGCAAGAAACCAGCCGCTTGTTCAAAGGCCTTAGCCCCCAAACGTGGCACTTTCTTAATCTCTTCACGTGAGCTGATGCGACCATGATCGTCACGGTATTTAACGATATTTTCTGAAATGGTTTTATTTAATCCTGATACGTGTGACAAGAGTGCTGGACTTGCTGTGTTAATATTCACCCCGACTTGGTTAACCACGGTATCAACAACGAAATCAAGGTTTTCAGCCAATTTTTTCTGGCTAACATCATGCTGGTATTGACCGACACCAATGGATTTTGGGTCAATTTTAACCAATTCGGCCAAAGGGTCTTGAAGACGGCGAGCAATAGAGATGGCAGAGCGTTTTTCAACCGTCAAGTCTGGGAACTCATGGCGAGCAAGCTCAGAAGCAGAGTAGACAGAAGCTCCGCTTTCATTAACAATAACGTAAGAAACCTCTGGAAAATCCTTCAAGACTTGCGCTACAAATGCTTCACTTTCACGGCTAGCTGTTCCATTTCCGATAGCGATAATTTCAATGCCATAGTTTGAAATGAGCTCAGCTAAATCTTTTTTAGACTGTTCGATTTTGGCTTGGCTAGCAGGTGCAACTGGGTAAATCACTTGTGTTGTCATGAGTTTACCCGTTTGGTCAACCACGGCTAGCTTGGCTCCTGTACGAAAGGCAGGGTCAAAACCAAGAACCATCTTACCTTTTAACGGTGATACTAAAAGCAAGTTGCGAAGATTTTCTGAAAAGAGCTCGATAGCCCCATCTTCAGCACTTTCTGTCAATTCACTGTGAATACGGCGTTCCATAGCAGGAACGATTTTTTTCTTGGTAGTTTTTGAGATAACATCGTCGATATAAGCATTTCTATTTTTAAAACGTGAAGCCATGAAGCGAATCATTTTATCAGTATTATGGTCAAAACCAACTTTTAAAATGCCTAATTTTTCACCACGATTAAGAGCTAAGATTCGGTAGCCTTGCATTTTAGAAACTTTTTCTGAGAAATCATAATAGATTTGGAACGTTTTTTTATCATCAGCAGTTTCATCTTTGACACTTGAAATTATTGAGCTATAAGACCAGATTTCATTGTAAACCCATGAGCGAAGGCGATTGTCTTCTGAAAAGGATTCAATCAAGATTTCACATGCCCCTGCGATAGCTTTATCAACTGTTTCAAAACCATCACAAACAAAAGCTTGGGCTTCTTCTTCAAGCGAAGCTTTATTTTGTAAAATCAGGCGTGCTAGGGGAAATAACCCTGCTTCTCTGGCAATGGTTGCTTTGGTACGACGTTTTTCTTTGTAAGGAAGGTAAAGTTCTTCAACGTCAGCCAATTTTTCAGCTGCCTCAATTGCTTTTTTGAGCTCAGCTGTTAATTTTCCTTGTTCTTCAATTTTACTTAATACCGTTGCTTTGCGTTCAGCTAAAGCTGTCATGCTTTTATCCAAATCAATGATAGTTTTAATTTGAACTTCATCCAAATTACCAGTCATTTCTTTACGATAACGAGAGATGAAAGGAATGGTATTTCCTTCGCTTGTCAACTCGAGAACTTTGGCAATTTGGTTCTCTTTAATTGTTAATTCTTGAGCAATTTTATGTATATTATCATTTTTCATAGCCTTTCTATTATATCAAAAAAACTCTTAAAGATTGGATTTTTATTGATTCTTTTGATGATTTTTAACTTAACTTTTACCGAATTTTATCAAATTCTATCTTATAAATATCCGCTTAGTTTTTGCTGATTTTTTCAAATGATAGTATAATAACTGGTGACTATATTTAGAAAAGAGGTGTCCATCTTATGGCAATCACTCACAAACGTCAGGACGATTTAGAATCAATGTTTGCAAACTTTGCAAGTTTTCCAAAAGTCTCTAGTGACCCTGAAAAAGAAAAGGAAAGTAAGGATAAAAACGATAAGAAAGCGACTCATTAAGTTTTATGGACATTTTTACTCACTTACCAGCAAGTGTCTTACAATGGTTTGCGATTTTTATCTCGATTATCATTGAGGCCTTGCCTTTTGTTTTACTTGGAACGATTTTATCTGGTTTCATCGAGGTTTACGTGACACCTGATTTGGTGCGACGTTACCTTCCTAAGAATAAATTCCTACGAATTCTCTTTGGAACCTTCGTTGGGTTTATTTTTCCTTCTTGTGAATGTGGGATTATTCCTATCATCACGCGCTTTCTAGAGAAAAAAGTTCCTAGCTACACTGCTGTTCCCTTTCTAGCCACAGCACCGATTATCAACCCTATCGTGCTTTTTGCAACATACTCAGCCTTTGGAAATAGCTGGCGCTTCTTGTGGCTGCGACTTCTTGGTGCTGTTGTTGTTGCTATCACACTTGGAATTATGCTTGGTTTTGTGGTCGATGACAATATCTTAAAAGAGGATATGGTGCCTTGTCATTTTCACAATTACTCTGGTGAACCTTGGTATCGCAAGATTTTCCTCGTTTTAGCACATGCTATCGATGAATTATTCGACACTGGGCGTTATCTGGTCTTTGGGTCATTGGTAGCTTCGGCTATGCAGATTTATTTGCCAACTCATATCCTAACTAAAATCGGTGGAAATGCCTTAACAGCTATACTTGTGATGATGCTGTTAGCCTTCATCTTGTCACTTTGTAGTGAAGCAGACGCCTTTATCGGTGCTTCACTTCTCTCAAGCTTCGGGACTGCACCAGTCCTTGCCTTTCTTTTGATTGGTCCAATGGTGGATATCAAAAACCTCATGATGATGCTCAATTCATTTAAGAAACGTTTTATTGTCCAATTTATTAGCGTTTCTGCTGGGATGATTATCCTTTACTGTCTACTTGTGGGGGTGATTGGATGATTCGATTTTTAATTCTTGCTGGTTATTTTGAATTAACCATGTACTTACAGATTTCTGGAAAATTAAATCAGTACATCAATAACCACTACGCTTACCTAGCATATATTTCCATGGTGCTGTCATTTGTTCTAGCTATCGTACAATTAATTATCTGGGTTAAAGATTTGAAAATGCACAGCCATTTACATGGAAAATTGGCGAAAATCACCAGTCCAATGATTCTGGTCACTCCAGTACTTATCGGACTTTTAGTCCCAACAGTAACCTTAGATTCTACAACGGTTTCTGCCAAGGGGTACCACTTCCCACTTGCAGCAGGGTCAACTGGAACAGTCAGCGAAGATGGCACACGTGTCCAATACCTAAAACCAGATACCAGCCTTTATTTCACTTCTACAGCTTACGATAAAGAAATGCGAAAAGAAATGAAAAAATACAAAGGTTCTGGTGATTTGACCATTACAACCGATAATTACATGGAAATCATGGAGCTCATCTACCTTTATCCTGATGAATTTTCTGGACGTAATATCACTTATACTGGCTTTGTCTATAATGAACCAGGTCACGATGGTTATCAATTCCTTTTCCGTTTTGGTATCATTCACTGTATTGCCGATTCAGGTGTCTACGGGCTTTTAACAACTGGCAATGCTACTAGCTACCCTAACAACACATGGATTACGGCAACTGGTACTATTAGTCTTGAATACGATAAGACTTTGGAACAAAACTTACCAGTTCTACACATTTCTAAGATTAAAGAAACAGATGCGCCTGATAATCCTTACGTTTATCGCGTCTTTTAGATAATAAAACGCCCACCAGACTAATAAACTGGTGGGTATTTTTTAGTTATTTTTCTTGTAAGCAAAAGCTAGTCTAACTATGTTAAACAAGGTAAAGAGTCCCCAAACCATCATGATTTGCCACTTAACTTCTGCAAGATAAATCAAGGTTAAGACAAACGTCGATGAGGTCAAAAGAATTGTCGATAAATGTGCTTTTACGAAATCAAGCATTTCCTTAAATAATCCCTTCTAGGAGACCGCGGATAAAGTCTTCGGAGTCGAATTCACCGATATCATCAATCTTTTCACCAAATCCAATGAATTTAACTGGGATATCAAGTTCTTGGCGGATAGCTAGAACAACACCACCTTTGGCAGTTCCATCAATTTTAGTCAAGATGAGTCCTGTTAATGGTGTGATTTTTGAGAATTCTTTTGCCTGACTAAGAGCATTTTGACCTGTTGAGGCATCAAGGGCAAGAAGGGTCTCGTGCGGAGCATCTGGCACCACACGCTTAATGATTCGACCAATTTTTTCAAGCTCTGCCATCAAATTATCTTTATTTTGCAAACGGCCTGCTGTATCGATCAACAGAACATCAACATTTTCAGCGACAGCTCTTTCCATACCATCAAAGACCACTGAAGCTGGGTCAGCTTTTTCTGGTCCAGTCACAACTGGGACATCAACACGTCGTCCCCATTCCGAAAGCTGAGCAACGGCACCAGCACGGAAAGTATCAGCTGCAACAAGCATTACTTTCTTGCCTTCATTTTTGTATTTGTAAGCAAGTTTACCGATTGACGTTGTTTTACCAACACCGTTAACTCCGACAAATAGCATAACAGTCAAGCCATCTTGGAAATTGATTTGTTCGTTAAAGACCCCGTCCTTTTCATAGATTTCAACCAATTTTTCAATGATGACACGTTTCAAACCATCAGCTTTCTTAGCGTTTTCAAGCTTAGCTTCATAACGCAAGTCTTCTGTCAATTGTGTTGCCACATTAACACCGACATCGGACAAGATAAGCATTTCTTCTAATTCTTCAAAGAAGTCTTCATCCACACGACGGAAGTTTGCTAGAAAGGCATTCAAGCGTGCGCTAAAGCCTGTACGTGTCTTTTTAAGACTGCGATTGTATTTTTCTTCTTCAGTCTCAACAGGTGCACTAACTGGCTCTGCTGGTTCTTCTTTTACGTCTTCTTGTTTTGTTTCAACAGCTTCAAATTCAACTGTTTCGCCACGGTCTAAAGCTTCTTTGGCCGCTTTTTTTTTAGCATAATAATCTGCCATAACTCCTGAAAAATCAGCTTCAGCTACTTCCTTAGTTTCATCAAGCTGGCTAGCTTCTTCAGACTGACTGACTGCTTCAGCATCTGGAGTTGCTTCACTTTCGACTACTTCATCTGCTTGAGGTTCAACGGCAGCTGTTTCTACTACTTCTTTACTCTCATCAGCAGAAGTTTCTTCAAGTACTTGAGCAATTTCTTGTTCTTCAATCTGCTCTTTTGTATCCTTTTTCTTTCCAAATAAACGATCAAATAATCCCATATTAAGCTACCAAGAGAACATACTATCCCCTTATCCTTTCTACTTAGCTTCTAAAATGTATTTTTTTACAGCTTCTGCAACACCCGACTCATCGTTGGTGCGACTTGTCACAGCATCTGCTATTTCTTTTGCGATTGCAACACCATTTGCCATAGCAACACCTAACCCAGCCCATTTTAACATGGAAAGGTCGTTTTCTTCATCACCCATAGCCATGACATTTTCTGATGATAAGCCTAGGTGTTTAACTAGTTGATTCAAACCAGCAGCTTTATGAACCCCTTTAGGCATCATTTCTACTATGATATCACGTGATTTAAAAATTTCAAAATGTTGATGTAGTTCTTTTGGCAATTTTAAGAGTTGTTGGTCTAAAAATTCTGGTTTTGTGACACTAACCACCTTGTTGTAAATCACATTTTCAGGAATGTCAGCAAAGCTATCAACCGTTACAAATTCAAGAGTTGGATTTGCTTTCGGGTAGTGTGATTCATTGCCACGACAGGCTAAACTATAAACAATTCCATCACTAATCACATCAAATGGTAGAGCTAAGGGCTCTAGATGATTGTACAAGAGTTTTAACTGTGAGCGAGTCAACTCACTTTTATTCAAAATCTCCCCATTTGTCTTTTGAACCAAGCCACCATTAAAAGTAATCAGATAGTCCTCATCAGAAATTAAGTCTAATTCTTCAAGCAAACCACTGATAGCTTTTAGTGGTCGTCCTGTCGTGATAACCACTTTGACACCCATATCACGCACGGCTCTGAGAGCCAATTTATTTTCTCGTGTGACATCTTTTTGGCTGTTAAAGAGTGTGCCATCTAGGTCCAAGGCAAGCAATTTAATATCTGCCATTAATCAACTAATCCTTCCATATAAGTCATCACAGACTCTTCGTCACAATGTCCAATAATTTCACTAGAAATCTCTTTGATTTCTTGACGAGCATTTTGGGTTGCGACTGCTCTTCCAGCAAATTCAAGCATTTCATAGTCATTGAGGTTATCTCCAAATGCGACAACTTCAGCAGCTGATAAACCATAAGACTCACAAAGTGCCTCAAGACCTGTTCTTTTGTTGACATCAGAAAGAATGATGTCGATTGATTTAAAACCTGTTGTTACTGCTTTAACAAAATCAATGCGCTGGTTGAACCAAGCTTCACCGTTTCGAACCGTATCTTCTGCAAAGTTAGCTGTCACTTTCAAGATATTGTCAGTAACATTTGCTAAATTGTCAACACGTTGCACATTTTCATAGTAATGACTGATAAATTCAAGGTATTCATCACTGGCTTTAGGATGCAAATAAGCTCCTTTTTCACCAGATAGTAAAAAATCATAACCTGTCATATAAGGACTTTCAATTAAGGTATCAGTAATCTCTAAAAATTCTGGTTTCGTTAATCCAGATTCAAAGACTGTATTTTCACCAACTTTAACAAGTGTTCCATTTTCAGCAATAAAAGCCATCTTATCAGCATGTGGCGCAAACATTTTTTCCAAAGCAAGCATTGAACGCCCACTAGCTGCCACAAATAATATATTGTTCTTTTCAAATTTTTCGAGGACATTATGGAGGCGTTGATTATCGTAATAACCTTTACTAGTCAAGAAAGTACCATCCATATCTGTTGCTACAAGTTTTACCATTTTTCTCTCCCTCAATATTACATAATTCTATTCTAGCAAAAAACGCCAACTTTTTCCTGCTAATAATCTATTCTTTTTCAGCAAGTACTCTTAGTAAATTTTTAGTTTTTTTAGTAGAAATAAAATCTTTTTGATACTTTCTTAGGCAGTATGGTCGGCAGCGAATTTCTTCAAAATTCCATGCCTAAGTTTTGAGCCTAAGGCCTCAAAACTTCCCAGTGACTTATTTCATTGCCGTTTCAGCCACTATTACCACAGCGAAAAAGTATCCTTTTTTAAGAGCATAGCTCATAAATAAGCTAAAAAGCTTATTTAAAACAATAAAAACTTGAAATTAATTTTATATTTTTTAAATTTTTTTGAAAAAAAGCTAGGTTTTAAAAATTTTTTTCGAACAGATTATTTAGAAGAATATTTAAAGGGGGAAACGATGATGAAAAAACAAATCGCGTTTTCTAGATTTCTGGCTTATTGGTACTGATTGTGTGGAGGAATTTTAGCTTTCAATCAGCATTCGCAACACAAGCAAACAAGTGCTACAACTACTCACCTTCACCGCAGCACTAAGGGCAAGAGCCCTTCAGATTCTGCTAAGAAAAAAGAAGTCGACAAGCGCCATGATTTATTTCAACTGCCAAACGAAAAAAGATTACGAACAATTTAGTCAAAGACGGGAAAAATATCGTTGACTCTAGACAAGTTAGCAAAGAAGCTAATCACTTTGATTTTGCTGCACTAGCTCAGGGTGATTTTTCAAGTCTTGCTAGAACTTGGCAGGATGCTAACGGCTTTACTTTTGAATTTTCTCCAGAGGGCATTGTCTCAGAAAATGGTAGATTAACTTTGTCAGATCTCGCTTACGATGATAAAGGCGAAGCTATTTCTCAAGTCTCTTCTCAAAGAGACGGTGGTTTCATCTTGTACTACTATGCTGCTGGTAATCAAATTCCTTATTGGCATTTTAGTATCACTGACTCTGACCCATCAGACTATGGGCGTGATCGTCTTTTTACCACACAACTCAGCCGTTTCGACTACGAATCAACGCAACAATTCGTAAACAGCATCTTTTACAAAGTTTCTAATAACTATAGCAAAGACTCTCAAACCAAATTTGAGTCAGCAGAAACACTAGAAGAAAACACTAATCAAAACTTGCAAAATGACGAAACTACAACCGATGAGCAAGCTTTTGACACACAAGAAAATACTCAAAGTGATGTGACAACTGAAAAATAACAAACAAAAAGCCCAGCTATTGCTAGGCTTTTAATGATTATTCCACAAGATTTTCAGCATCTTTCAGCTTAACTGATACGATGCGTGAAATTCCTGATTCTTGCATAGTTACCCCGTAAATGCTGTCAGCGGCTGCCATTGTTCCCTTACGGTGAGTGACAACGATGAACTGACTTGATTTATCAAAGCGGTTGAGGTAGTCACCAAAGCGTTTGACATTTGCCTCATCAAGCGCTGCTTCCACCTCATCAAGAATAACAAATGGGATGGTTTTGACGCGAATGATAGCAAATAGCAAAGCTAAAGCTGATAGAGCTTTTTCGCCACCTGACAGCATGCCGACTGATTTTTTGACATCATCTCCTGAG
>ERZ773186.1855-NODE-1855-length-16788-cov-3.613279_pt1 | contig 16788 bp, 13 predicted proteins | sample MGYA00581000_ERZ773186 | MGnify/ENA primary metagenome ERZ773186 (study PRJEB29015, sample SAMEA2737752) | human gut metagenome | biome: human gut; feature: human-associated habitat; material: faeces | place: China | collected 2012 ...
AGCGCTGTCCAACGTGCAGAGCCCGTCGCTTTGATAAACGCATTTACTGGTGCATGGGATCATAACATCAACTCATTTCTGTTTGATTTGCTTGTAGCATGACCCATCCGCCGGATTTTATGTTGAATGACTGAGGAGAGGAGAAGTTCGCGGGATACAGTAAATTGAACAAAATAAAAATTTTGTTCAATTTAAGGGAGACGTTTTCAGCCTCCCTCGACATTTGACCGCTTTTTAGCGCGAATATCCCGCCAGCCAGCTATGTCTGATTATCGTACCGAAGCACCGGAGATCCTGCGGGATTTTCTTTCTTATCACGAGACCATCAAGGCCCATTCCCAGCGCACCGTAGATGAATACTACCTGGATCTGCGAAATTTCTTCCGCTATATGAAACAGATCCGTGATCCCGATCTGGCTGACAAGTCTCTGGATGAGATCAGTATTATGGACGTAGATCTGGAATTTGTCGGCAGCATCAAGCTGTCGGACATTTACAGCTATATGACCTACCTCAGCCGGGATCGGGTCCGGTTTCAGAACAGCTCCCATTCGGACTACGGTCTGAACGCCGCGTCCCGTGCCAGAAAAATCGCCACGATCCGCTCCTTTTACAATTACCTGACCAACAAGGCCCATCTACTTCGTGAAAATCCTGTCAAAGATATCGACGCGCCCAAGCTGAAAAAGGAATTGCCACGCTATTTGACATTGGAGCAAAGCAAGGATCTGCTCAGCGCCGTGGACGGTAAAAATCAGGAGCGCGATTACGCCATCCTGACCCTGTTCCTTAACTGCGGACTCCGGATCTCCGAGCTGGTAGGATTGAATTTGCAGGACATTCAGGATGAGACCATGCGCATTCTTGGTAAGGGCAACAAAGTTCGTATTCTTTACCTCAATGACGCCTGCCAAGCGGCGCTGAACCGCTATCTGGCGGTCCGGCGGCCCATCACCGGGCGGGACGCCAACGCACTGTTCCTGTCCTCTCAGAACGAGCGGATCAGCCGGTCCACCGTTCATGCCATGGTGAAAAAGCGGCTTTTAGAGGCCGGTTTGGACGCCACCCAGTATTCTTCTCATAAGCTTCCGCAATCTCACTCTTATCCAGATTACGGACGCATGGAACCTCACCGTAAATATAATCAGCATGAGTGGTTCCATAGCATGGAATTGCGCGGCCGGCCTGTGCCCAGCTGGTAGCCCAGGAGGAATGAGTATGTACGATTCCACCGATCTTCGGGAAAGCATTGTACAGAACTACATGGGTCGGAGTATCAGATGATGGGTTATATTTACCTTCTACTTTATTACCTTCCAGGTCTACAACTACCATATCTTCCGGTGTCAGTTTCTCATATTCCACACCACTTGGCTTGATTACGAAAAGACCTTTTTCACGATCAATTCCACTTACATTTCCCCAGGTAAAAGTAACCAGGCCGTATTTCGGCAGGTCCATATTTGCTTTGTAAACTTCTTCTTTTAATTTTTCAAGCATAGCTGTATCCTCCTTTTTATACATGCAAATGTCTTATATTTTTCATAAAAACTTGTATCTTATAGTTTTCATAAAATTTCATCACTCATAAAGCGGAATCTCATAGCCCCAGGATTTCCTGATTCCATCCATGATTTCCATCACACGCACAGTCTCATCATGAGGCATTTCCGGGCATTCCTTTTCGCCCTGTGCGATTGCTCTGGCGCAGGCCTCAACCTCATACTCATAGCCTGTGATCTGTGCCGGAGGCAAATAAGCTGCAACCTCCTTATGCTCCTTGTCAAACACTGTGATTTTCTCCGGATTATTAATATTCTGCACCTGAATATAACCTTTGGTTCCAAAAATACTTCCCATTCTGTCAGAAATTTCACGGGCACCACACTGCAAGGTAGCCATGCGGTCGCCTTCAAATACCATAGCAATCGTATCCAGCATATCCACACCTTCACGGAAAATAGCAGTTGCCTGTACATCCTTCAACTTATCCCCAAGAACCATGCTTGCGAAATTAATGGTATAAACACCAACATCCAGAAGCGCACCGCCTGCCAGCTCCGGCTTACGGATACGTTCCACCTCACTGATGGCATAGTTCAGATTGGCTGTAACAGCTGTCACCTCACCGATCACACCGCTTGAAATAATATCATCGATCATCTTTCTGGATGGCATATATCTGGTCCAGATTGCCTCTGTGATCAGCAGGTTTTTCTCTTTCGCCAGGGCAAAAAGCTTTCTTGCCTGGTCTGCATTTACAGTAAACGCCTTTTCACAAAGCACATTTTTTCCTGCCTCCAGGCACATCTTTGCATGAAGATAATGATGGGAATGAGGGGTTGCAATATAAACCAGATCCACCTGCGAGTCTGCAAGCATTTCCTCATAAGAGCCATAAGCCTTGGAAAAACCGTATTTCTCGGCAAAAGCCTGCGCCCGTTCAAAGCTTCTGGCTGCCACTGCGTAATTCTCCACATCCCTCATTCCAGCTACTGTTTTCGCCATCTGAACTGCAATTCCTCCAGCTCCAAGTATTCCAATTTTCATTTATGTAAACCGCCTTTCTAATAAAATTTCCTGTTTCGCCATTCTCAACTGACCTCCCTGTATGGAGATATCTCTAAAGCGATACAGTTATTTCGCTCACATGATATTCATATAGTCTCATCTCATGCAGACATAAACTCTACAATCGCATAAGGTTCGCCATTCTCCGCGGAAAGCGCAACCGTAACCTTTCCCATTTCCAGCTTCACTGCCGGATAAAAAACGTCTCCAAGCAGTGCCTGCTTCTTATATTCTGCCCTCATCTGGCGGATTTCAAAGCCTTCTGGCAGATAGTCTGCCCCCATGCGGATATACTGACAATTATTAACATGGTGATGGGTGTCCAGATGATGTTTCTGTATTGCAAAAGACTCCTGAGCTTCCATCCCTTCCGGAAGGGCAATCTTACGTGGCGCATAATCCATCTCCAGCTTTTCATCCAGTTCGTATCCTCTGGTGTCTTCGTCTGTAAGTCTGGCCGGCAGACCAGTCTTTGTATCAATATTGGTCCAGATACTGTTTGCATAGGATAAAAGCTCTCCATCTTCTGTTTTCAGAGTGAAGTTACGCATTCCAAGAAAGCCTTTGAAGCCATATGGCGCCGTTGATGCCACAACCGTCTCTCCCAATCCCGGATATCGGTTCACCACAATCTGCCAGGATGACAACACCCAGGCTCTCTGGCGTTCCTCCAGCGCCTTCATTCCCTGCCCTATATTCTCAGATTGAAAGGTGCAGCAATCCTGATAATAATTCTGAATTCCAGGAAGAGTCAGGCAACCATCTTCGCCTATTTCACTGTATCTGACACGGCCTTTAAAACTGTAACTCATGTTATGTCAATCTCCATTCTAGAGCCTGTTTGAAAAATCATTCCCGCAATCTGCACGCCCCACTTTGTGGGAGATTTTGCAGAAAGCCTTTTTCAAACACGCTCTATTTTCTTGTCCGCAAATTTTACTTCATTATATAACAAATCCAGCAATAAAGATATGAAAATGTAGATTTTTTTTGTGAAAATCCCCTTGATTCTGCACCCTTTACCATGTACAATAAAGGTATAAAATAAAAACAGCAAACGCTTATATATGTCCATAATCTGGTTGGACGTTTCTACCAACTACCCTAATAGTTGTCTATAAGCTGCATGCGAAGAGGTATGTAGGTATGGCATTTTCCGGGTGGTTTTTTTATTGCTGAATCAGCCCGAAATCACATTTTGCATGTTTCCGGCAGTACGTTCTCAGCCGCAAACTATCCCGGAGTTTTACTTTGCCTCGCCTCTGGCAGAAAGGATGGTCTGATATGAAAAAAGATTTGTTTGCTTTGAAAGGTACAATTTGTTACAGCAAGAATCAGAAAAAACTTGTTTTTCATGAAAACTCTTATGTAGTCTGTGAAAACAGTCTCTGTGCTGGTATTTTTTCCCAGCTTCCGGCAGAATATAAGGACATTCCGGTAGAAGACATGGGTGATCGACTGATCATCCCAGGATTCACTGACCTTCATCTGCACGCTCCCCAGTACGCTTACCGCGGAACCGGCATGGATCTGGAGCTGCTGGACTGGCTGAACACCATCACTTTCCCACAGGAAGCCAAGTACGCTGACCTGTCCTATGCGAAAAAGGCTTACTCCATTTTCGTGGATGACTTAAAGCACAGCTTCACCACCAGAGCCTGCATTTTCGCCACCTTGCACCGTCCGGCAACGGAGCTTCTCATGGACATGCTGGAGGAAAGCGGTCTGACAACTATGGTTGGAAAAGTAAATATGGATCGCAATGGAGCACTGGAGCTTCAGGAGAAAAGCGCACAGGCTTCTGCACAGGATACACGCCAGTGGCTGGAAGAGATCAAGGGACGTTACGACCACACCTACCCAATCCTAACCCCACGTTTTACCCCATCCTGTACGGATGAACTGATGACCGAGCTGGGAAAAATCCAGCGGGAATACCACATTCCAATTCAGTCTCATCTGTCTGAAAATTTCGGGGAAATTGCATGGGTAAAGGAGCTTTGTCCCACAAGCAGATTTTATGGGGATGCGTATGATATGTTTGGATTGTTTGGAACGAAACCTGCAGCAAACGAAGAAGTCTCCAATCCTGCTTCTGCAAGCAGCAATACATGCCCTACTATCATGGCCCACTGTGTTCATTCCACAGATGAGGAAATCCAGATGATCAAAGACCAGGGTGTTTACATCGCCCATTGCCCGGAATCCAACACCGACATTGCTTCCGGAATCGCTCCCATCCGCCGTTATCTTGACATGGGACTTCACGTAGGTCTTGGAACTGATGTTGCCGGTGGATTTTCCCTTTCCATGTTCCGCGCAATTGCCGATGCCATCCAGGTTTCCAAGCTCCGCTGGCGCCTGATGGACCAGACCCAGGCCCCGGTTACTCTGGAAGAAGCTTTTTACATGGCCACGATCGGTGGTGGCTCCTTCTTCGGAAAAGTCGGCAGCTTCGAAAAAGGCTATGAATTCGACGCCATGATTCTGGACGACAGCAATATCCGTCATCCCCAGGAAATCTCCACCCGTGACAGACTGGAAAGGCTTGTTTATCTGTCCGACGACCGCAATTTGGTTGGGAAATATGTACAGGGACGGAAAGTAATTTAAATTTCAGATTTTCAAAATTACGCTTTGATATTTTCTTAAATAATGGTAATCTAGAGCGTATTTGAAAAAGGCTTTCTGCAAGATGTGCGTCACAATTTGTGGGAAATTTCGCTCGGATGAGGGCGTCGTAGCGGGCTACGGCAACCGAATTCGGGTGAAATCTCCCGCAAAGTGGGGCGTACAGATTGCGGGAATAATTTTTCAAACACGCTCTAGTCAATATGGCGGTTACTTAATATTCGCTGTCCCCAGATACTCCCGTATCCGCGCCTCATTCATATTCTCCCCGATCACGATCACGACTTCCTGGCCTGCGGAAATGGGCCTTAGGGAAAATTCTTTACGGGTGGCGTTTAATTCCAGCCAGTTATTGTCGGCGGACACTTTCTGAGCGGAGCCCGAATTCATTTTTTCGTTTTCGGTTACCGCGGCAGCATTTTCTTCTAATTTCACAAAGCCCTTAATTCGGAAAACATCCCCACATTCCGGATCATCCAGAATCTGATGCGCTGCTTTCTCCAACTGTGTCTCGGAAATCTTCAGCTCCATAAAATACAATGACTGGAACCCTTCTTTCTCATCAAAACACTGTTTCTCGAAATCTTCCATCACATACCCACTGTTGAAAATCTTCTGAAAATCCTCATCTGTAAACTTTTCCCAATTCTTATTCAGTATCTCATTTTCCGTAAAACGTCGTTTGCATTTCACGCTTTCCAGTGCGCGATTCAGATGTTTCACAGTTCCACTAATCTCTTCCTCAGATGCCTCCTGGCTCTTGCTCAGAACAATACAACCTGCATCAGCCGCCTCTGAAGCCAGAATATACTCTGCCTGTGGCTGCAGCTTCTCCTCCAGTCTGGCATCCAGAATGGTAATCACATTTCCAATCTGATACCACTTATCCAACGGCTCTTCATAAAGGGCATCGAAAAACTCATCCACATCAAAAATCCCGGAAGGCTCAATGAGAACTCTGTCATATCCGCACATTCCCATTGCGATCAGCTTGGTCTTGAAACGTCTTCTGTGGCAGTCCGCATCACATCCACCTGAAACCATTTCCAGCTCGCAGTTCTCACCTTCCAGATCATGAAGCAGCATCATGTCCACATTCACTGCACCAAAATCATTCTCCAGAATTCCAATATTCTGCCCCTGACTCATCAGCCATGCAGCATATTTCTTTATGAAAGTCGTTTTTCCTGAGCCAAGAAAGCCTGTAATTAAATCAACTTTAACCATTTTTTAATCTTCAACCTCACTTTTCAATATAAAGCTGGCCTGGAACCTGTTGCCGACCGCTTCGAAGTGACTGGCTCCGCCATGTTTTTCGCAAAGTTTTTTCATGGAAAGAATGCCGATTCCTTCCTGTTTGTTTTGCCGTTTTTTTGAGTAAATTTTCCCATTTTCCTGGAATAATATTCCATCAAAAGAATTGTCTACCGTAATCAGAAGCATGTCGTGTTTCTTCTCCGTAGCAACTTCAATAAAGCGTTTTCCCTCATACTGACCGGCGGCAGTCACCGCATTATCCAGGGCATTGCCCAGAATTGTACAAAAATCAGTATCCGGAATAGCAATATCTTTCAGATAGCAGCATACGGAAAACTCGATATTTTTCGCCCTGGCAATACAGCCGTAATGATAAAGGACGCCGTCTGCCGCGGCGTTTCCTGTATATGGAATTGTTACTTTTCCCATCTCTTCCAGTTCCAGATCATCACAATATCCCCGCAAGCCCTCCATATCATTTTTATCAAGAAAACCTTTAATAGCTGCTACCTGATGACGAAAATTATGGCGTGCTTCACGTTCTGCCAGAACCTGCTCCGTGAGCGCATGATAGTAGCCTTTCTGCTGATCGATCTGCCGGTTCAGTTCTTTTTCATTCAGAAAATGCTGCTGATCATAAGACACCGCAAAGCAAATCAGCAATGTGGCGACGCCGATCAGACATTTACTCAACATTTGGGGAAAAGTGGTAGTGTAGACATCCACTCCTTCTGAAAAAATACTGGAAAAAAACATGGCAATAGGAATGAACCATAAGGTCTCCCAATAATTTTGGCATTCAATTTCAAGGAATGGTGTTACTGTATAACGGAGCAGGCTGCTAAGCAGCGGATATAGAAGCGCATACACTACAATTGCAATTGCGCTGGTTTCTGCAATTCCAATCGCATTTCCCTGCATTCCCAAAAGTGAACTGACATAAGCTCCGATTGACAGTGCGATCATGACAATATCTGCCACAATTCCAAATACAAACAAATGCACCTTGGTGTATCCAGGGACAAGCCAGATATTTACAGCAGCCATTACAATACAGAAAGCAATCAGATTTATCTTATAAAACGGCACGTCAATTTCCCGGTAATTTCCCACCCACATGCAGATTCCGAAGTCCACAGCCAGACCAATTGCATAGATTACAGTCAGTCTGATCCTGTCTTTATCTGAGATTTTTTCGTGAAACGGAACAATTCGCAGGATCAGAGTGGGGACATGAGCCAGGATACAGAGAAAACTTACAATTGCGATTATAATTGTATTTTCCATATATTTTTACCTCGTTTTAAAGTCCCCCGAGAGGCGGTCTGCCTCTCCGTTTTTCTTTTCCAGCCTCTTTAATTCCGGCAATATAGTCAGCAGCATTGTAACGAAACAAAGGCTTCCGCCAATTACATTAGATACCGGCTCTGCCAGGAATACCCCGTGAGTTCCCATTTTAAACACGTAGGGAAGCAGGTATGTCAACGGAACTACAATAAAAACTTTTCTCAAAAGCGAGAAGAAAATGGCCTGTTTTTTCTTATTTAAAGACTTGAAAACAGTCTGTCCAATGTACTGCAGATCCATAAAAATAAAGGCTGCAAAGTAGGTTTTCAGTGCCGGAACTGCATCCTTTATCAAGAGCTTATCGGAGCTGAAAATGGCAATCAGATAATCCGGAACAAAGATAATCACGTTCCACATTACTGCTGTATAAACCAGAACCATTACTGCCAGAGTGACCATTGCCTTGCGGACAAGCTTCGGTCTTTTTGCCCCATAATTATAGCTCAGAATAGGTGATGTTCCTTCATTTATAGCATAAATCGGCGTCTCTACCATCTGACGGACACTGGATACGATAGTCATAACAGATATGTAAACATCCCCTCCGGTAACCCCCAGAACATTGTTGCAGCAGATGGTTACCAGGCTGTTTGTCAGCTGCATAATGAAGCCTGCAGTACCAAGACTGACAATGTTTTTTGCATTCTCTTTGCAGCTTTTCAGCTCTGTTTTTTTCAAAAGCCGAGCTTTCATTTCCGCTCTTTTTTCAAGAAAAAGTAGTACATAAGCAGCTGATAGGAACTGGGAAAGAACAGTCGCAATGGCAGCTCCTTTGATTCCGAAACCAAGCACAAAAATGAATAATGGATCCAGGATCAGATTGGCGACTGCACCAATTGCTACAGAAAGCATGCCAGTTGTCGCGTATCCCTGTGCATTGATAAATGGGTTCATTCCTGTGGCGATCATGGATGGAACCGTTCCGATCAGGTAGATCATCATGTAGGGATATGCATAAACCAAAGCATCCTCAGATGCTCCAAAAAGTACCAGCAGAGGTCTTGCCAAAAGCATACCAGCTATCATCAGAATGATCCCGCTTCCGCACACCATAGTAAAGGAAGTGTTCATCACCTCCTGCGCTTTCTGGTTGTCTTTCTTGCCCCTGTTTATGGAAAAAACAGGCGCGCCACCACTGCCGAACAGATTGGCGAAGGCAGTGATAATCACGATTAGCGGGAAACATAAGCCGACTGCGCCAAGCGCCGTAGTTCCCACTTCAGGGATTCTGGCTATATAGATTCTGTCTACAATATTATATAAAAGACTGAGTATCTGCGCCACCAGCATGGGGATTGCAGCGCTGAAAATGTTTCTGGTTACTGTGCCATTTTCAAAATCAATTCGTTTCATTTTGTTTCACAACTTTCTTTTTAATTCATATTTTTATAATACTCTTGTTCTGTCAGTACAAATTGTTCCATTTCTTATGGAAATCTGGTAATCTTCGACATTCAGACAGTCCCCATTTTAGAAGGTTGTTTTTATGCAGAATGGGTTACTGCTGCGTAGGGCATCCTGGCCGGAAAGTGTCTTCTAACTCCAGTTTTCCGGTGCCTTTAAGTGTAAAAACTCCTGTCTCATGATATAATTTCTCCTGAAATTGTTTGAACTTTATAGGTTTATTTTGCACATTACGTGGAAAAATGTCAAGAGAAAAGGGACTATAACAGATGAATGTCACTTCATACGCAGCACGCATCTATTACAGTCCCTTATATATTCTCTTGTTACATTAATTTGATCCGCCTATTGCTTTTTCGATGTTTGAAGATCCAGCTTCTACAACTTCCATACCCGATTTATCCCCTTTAAAGCCACTATAAATACGTGAGTAAAACTGCTCCTTTGCAAACCCGACTTCTATAACAATCCAATCCCAGCCTTTCTCCTTATCGTTTCTGCTTTTAATTTTCAGAGTATCACAATTTAAACCGGCCTCCTTTAATACGGCTTCAACACCAGTATTATACGACTTCCAATTATTGCTTTTTACACCGTTTACTGTAACTCCGGAATTTGCTCCACAATAGATACTTTTTTCATTTAACATATCTGAAGTATATGCGTCTGGCAGTTCACTTGTGCTACGACATATCACAACCCAGACACCACAGCCTGAATTTTCTTGTCCTACAGCTTTCTTTGGAATATCCATTCGTCCTTCATTATATGCATTCGTCAATGCCGACTTAATAATTCGCGCATTTTGCATATCCACTGCCCTGCGTGCTTTTTCCAGCTGTCCATTAAAAATCGGGATTGAAACAGCAACCAATACCGCAATAATTGCAACTACAATCAATAGTTCCGCTAGTGTAAAACCGTTTTTGCTTCGGTATTTCATACAAGACCTCCCCATAACGCAAACAAATATTACATCTTCTTTATTACAATCTTTTTGCTTATGCCTCGTTTTACAAAAACCGTTTTGTAGCTCTTTGCCTTTTTCCTGGGGACGTAGATTTTCATCCTGGATGGAGTGCCTTTGAAGGCATTGGAGCCTACGTATTTGGCTTTCAGGCGGGAGGTGTAGATTCTCATTTCGTTTAACTTCTTGCAACCATAAAAGCTTTGTTTTCCGATAGCTTTTACTGAGCCGCCGATTTGTACGTAAGAGAGTTTCGTGCACTTATAAAAGGCATAGCTCTTAATCTGGATTACATTGTTTCCTATAATAGCCTTTTTCAGGTATTTATTGCTCTTGAATGCTTTGGAGGCTATTGAGGTTACTTTGTAATTCGCGCCCTTTAGATTTACGCTGTCTGGAATTGTGACAGTGCTTACTTTTTTCTTTATCGGTTTTATATATTCTACCGTGTCTGTGGCGGTAACTTTATAATATCCGTTTGTCGCTGGATGTTTCACTGTTGTGCCCACTTTATATCCAGTCGGCGCAGGTATGTTTGTCGGCGTTGCCGTTGGCACCGGCGTATTCGTCGGCGTTGCCGTTGGTACTGGCGTGCTTGTCGGTACTGGCGTATTTGTCGGTACTGGCGTATTCGTCGGTAAAACAACCAACTTCGGAATTTCCTCTTCGCGTTTGCTCTGGCACACAGTACAAGTATATGTCTTAATTCCTGTACTCGAAATGGTAGCCTCTTTCGTTATAACTCCGGCATCCCAGGTATGCGTATGCTCAGTTTCCCCGGAACCACCCTGCGTTTCATCGTAAAAAACAACTGTAACCGTATATGTTATCTTCGTTACGCCATCTGGCGCTGTCAGAACATACTGTACCGAATTTGTAAAATCATGAGATCTGCCACTGGTAAACTCATCTGCTACCGTTGTTCCTGTACCAGAACCATAATCAATATTCGGTGCCAGCCTGGTAACATCAGTTCCTTTTGGCAACCGCAGCGTAATCTTACGGTTCTCATTATCAATTTTCCCAACAACATCCTCTTTTAACTGGGAATTAAACGCCTTGTTAAGTACAAAACTATAAAATCTTGCCTCATTAGAAGCCGTCACTATAATTTTTATTGTAACTGGCAAAACTGCCTTTGTTCCTGTATCCACAATTTTATACTGTGACTCATAAATTCCCACTGGTGCAGTGACAGTCCCGGAAAAAGTAAAATATTTACTTCCATAAGAGCCTCCGCCAGGAACCGCAAAAACAGTTAAACCAGCCGGTAAATTCTCAGAAACAACCTGAGTTTCATACTTACCACTTCCACCAGTAACAAAGCCTGAATATATCCACTGCTCTTTTCCAGTTCCTGTAACTGCGTACAGCTCAGTATCTGTAATCGCCAATGGTTCTGTTACGCTCATTGTTCCGAGCACAGCGATCACGGCACCATATTCTCCCGGCAGCTTATCAGACGCATAAGCAATAAGATCTTTTCCATTATCTGATGACTCTATTATTCTGCCATTATCAACAATTGCCGATGAACCGCTTCCACTTCCAAGCGCCAAATGTATTCCATAAGTATTCAGATCAGCCCCTGTAATAACCGGCGATACTTTTCCATTGCTATATGTAATCTGAAGCTTCACTCCAGTCAGATTGAGTTTATCTCCAGCTACATAATTCAGTTTATCAGGAGCTGCAAGCATAGTCAAAGCTGCTGGTGCATTCGCTGCAACCGTAATCGCCCACGGTATTTTTGCTCCAAAGTAATCAAAAGTAACCTGAGTATCCGAGGTTTTCAGTGGGCCTGTTTTGTCATAGGTAAATCCACTGTAAATATAAGCTGCACGACCACCAATCGTTGCATACATACTGGCTCTGGATGGATTGAATACATCTCCTTCCACATAAGATTTCTTCGGCTGTCCTGATATTACAATGCTGCTGATATCACTAGTTTTCGGCGCAACAACTTCCATTGAATAGGCAACCTGTTTTCCCTTATATTCTACATAAACATGAGTAGTTCCTTCAGCAGAACTGTCAAATCCGCTTATCATATCGGCTGTAATTTCAGAATAAGTTGTACCATTTATCAAAAGCCTGCCCCAATACCACGGTTTTTCTCCCACGTAGCAGGAAGTCCAGTTGTTTTCTACCTCCAATGAAGTAATCTCCGGATTCTCCACCCGCTCTGGCAAACCTTCCTCTGAAATCTTCCAGTCAGTTCCAAACTCCCAACCCACGTAAGATTTGGGATCTTTCATCTGTGCCTCTGTGAGAAGTCCACCTGTTCCAATGGAAGCAGCAGTTCCGCCCACAAGATTCCCCTCTCCACTCTTTCCATAACAGTTCAGCACATGTCCGCTTAAACCGTAAGAAGAGCTGAGTACATTATCAGCAGCAGTTCCACACATCTGTCCTACACGGTTGTTTGCTGCAGTTACTGTGATTTTTCCTGCATGGAGGCATTCTTTGAGCACACCGCCCATGCCTCCAAACTTCTGGATTTCTCCCGCAATTCCGCCAACATAGACCGGATATTCGTTTCCGTTTGTCTGGGTAACACGAATCGTACCGGTGCTGACACACTTGCTTATAGTACCTATATTCAGACCTGCAATTCCACCTACCCAGCTTTTCATAGGAGCCATTGTCAAATTAACATTCAGCTTTGATGTGCAGCCAAAAATAGTTCCGGCAAGTGCATTTTCACCTACAATTCCGCCAAATTCCGGATATACAACAGCTCCGTTTCCGCCCATATATCCGCTGATTGTTCCTGTCACCATACAGTCTTCAATATTTCCTTCATTGTACTGTGTGATGACGCCCTGCACGTTCTGCATATCATCATCAAAATCTGCAGCTACGCGCAGATTCCTGATTTTCCCCTGATTCATGGCTATCAAAGGCTTTTTCAATCCATAGATCGTATGTCCGTTTCCATCCAGCGTTCCACCAAAATAAGAGATGGTAAAATTAATTCTTCCCTGTGTCTGAATATCTGAGGTCAGCTGATAATATGCGCCCTGATTTTCCTCGATCAAATTCAGATCATCCAGAGAATCAATCTGATAAGGACTGCTGCTTGTACCATTTCCGCCAGCCGGTTTCACAGATGAAGTCCGTTTTCCTATTACACGATAAACAATTCCGCTTTCCCCATCAGATGGGACTGTAAATTTTCCATCCTTCAGTTTCACAAGGATCGCGGAAGCTGCCGGAATGGAATATTTTGAGCCACTGTCTCCGGAAAATACCGGAAATGCAGATGCCTTTTTTGCCGCTATCCGATCGCCTGGAAAACTGTATACACCAGAAGCTTCTCCTGCTGCCACAGCTGTATAAAAATCTGAAAGAAGTGTTTTAAACGGAATTCCTGTTACCTTCTCCAGATAAGCTTCACAGGTAAGGGAGGAAGCATCTACTGTATAAAATCTCGGCAACACAGCCATAGGCTCATAGCTTCCTGCCATACGGTCAATTACGTATCTGACAAACAGGTATGGCATTCCATAGTCCTGGGCAATATCATCGCGATAACTCTTATACATCAAGGAAGAGCCGTTACGAATAGCGGTACTTCCTGCAATTCCGTTCATCCAGCCATTTGTGTCCGTACCGCCCCACAGATAATCCATGACCGTTACTGCAAGACCTTCGTTTATCCACATATATTTCTCGGAGGCATTGAATTTTGTTTTCAGCCAGAATACTGCGTGCTGTCCCTCGTGAACCAGCAGACCGTTTCTTCTGGTCATCTCACCGGAGACATAGGATGCTGCCGCCGGAGTGTTGATATGGATTGCTGTAATTCCCTCATCATACTGAAACTGACCACTTGCGCCGCTTAAGGTTTCCAGCACAATAGAGAGCTTGCCGGATCCATCTTCCCAGGGAAGATCGCCTCCTGCCAGTGTTTTCAGGATTTGATAGGGCTGTCTGTCATAAATGCTCGCCATGTCTGATGCTATGAGAGATGTTTTTCCAGCGGCATCATAATCCGCTTTCATATTTTTGTCCATCCAGATATAACAATGTTCACCAATCCCAATGCATATATAGGTCTTGCCGCTGCCATTGCTTCTGTAAATATATTTCTCTTCTCCTATTGCATAAGTGGTAGTCGCTGCCTGGACGGATATACCATCGTCAGTCTCATCTGCTGATGTAATGGACGAAATAGCGCTTTTTTCCTTCAACGCAGTGACTGAGCTGGTGCTCCCTGCATTCAGCCCGGCCAGGCTTTGAGCTGCGGGAAGCTCACTTCCACTTGAAACTGACGCAGTACTTCCACTGTCATCAAAGATCAGTGTGCCTGCGCTCCTCGAATCAGATGTATCTGTATTAATAATCACTGCATACTCCCCAGTAAGTGTTTCCCCAGCTTCTCCCTCTGTCACTGCGGCAAAAACATTTACACTGCCAAATATTCCCAGAAACAGAAGACAGATTCCCACCCACAGACCAATGGATTTTCTTTTTTTCATACACTCCTCCTGTAAAAAATTTCCTTTCCTACAGTTTACCATTTTTACATTCTGTACACTATGTTTTTTTCTGCACTTTTCTGGTTAATTTCAACAAAAAATGGGGCGAATGTATCGTTTCCGCTGATACATCGCCCCATTTATTTTCTTATTAAATTACTCTTCCTCAAACTCCAGATCCTTACGGCTCATCTCCTCAATCAGCTCTCTCTTCACCTCAAAAAGCTTCGGAGAAAGATCCACATAAACCTTCTGTGGGTTGGAGAATCGTCTGGACTCGTCCCAGAGAGTGCTCTGTTCTTTCTGGCAGATTGCGCGAAGTTCCATTACTGAAGGAGACGTATAAACGCGTTTTCCCTCCTTAATAACCGGAACCAGAAGCTCACGAACCTCGTAAGTACCACCCAGAATCTTAGTTTTTTTCCAGGTGTCAACCGGGTCAAATACTACCATAGTTTCATCTGGGTTCAGCTTCTCGTCAGCAAGACAGATCAAATCAGCTTTAATCTTGCCTGTAGACTTGCTGTAAATACGATATACTGTCTTGTTTCCAGGGTTTGTTACCTTAGCTGTGTTCTCAGAAAGCTTGATCTTCGGAACAAATTCACCTGTCTCAGGATTTTTCACTGCTGCCAGCTTGTATACACCACCAAATGCCGGATTATCATTGGAAGTAATCAGACGTGTTCCAACGCCCCAGGAATTGATCTTGGCATCCTGGGCTTTCAGGCTCTCAATCAGATATTCGTCAAGGTCACTGGATGCAGAAATGGTCGCATCATCAAAACCAGCTGCCGATAACATTTTATATGCCTCTTTGGAAAGGTAAGCAAGGTCACCGCTGTCGATACGGATACCATATTTTTTCAGCTGGATTCCCTCCTCCCGCATTTCCTCAAATACACGGATTGCATTGGGAACACCGGATTTCAGCACGTCGTAAGTGTCTACCAGAAGGATACATGCATCCGGGTACATTCTTGCGTATGTCTTGAATGCAGTATACTCATCCGGGAAGCTCATGATCCAGGAATGTGCATGGGTTCCAAGCACTGGCACGTCAAACATCTGACCAGTAAGCACACAGGATGTTCCGACACAACCACCGATCACAGCTGCACGGGCTCCAAAAATACCGGCATCCGGTCCCTGGGCACGGCGAAGACCGAACTCCATGATTCCGTCACCTTTCGCCGCATAGCAGACACGTGCTGCCTTAGTAGCAATCAGGCTCTGATGGTTCATAATGTTCAAAATCGCAGTTTCCACAAGCTGAGCTTCCATAATCGGTGCTACCACTTTCACCATTGGCTCTCTTGGGAAAATAACAGTGCCTTCCGGGATGGCATAAATATCGCCGGTAAAATGGAAGGAGCGAAGATATTCCAGAAAATCCTCCTCAAAAATGGAAAGACCGCGAAGATATTCGATATCTGCGTCTGTAAATCTCAGATTCTCAATATATTCAATTACCTGCTCCAGTCCTGCACAGATAGCAAAACCGCCTCCGCATGGGTTATCACGGTAAAACATGTCGAATACGACAGTCTGGTCAGTTGGGTTCTTAAAATACCCCTGCATCATGGTAAGTTCATAGAGATCCGTGAGCAGAGTCAGGTTATTTGCTCTCATGTTTATTCTCCTTATTAATGAGGCCAGTCTGAGAACCAATTACCTGAATAATTTTCAACAGGCTCCAGACAGGCTGTTTAATTATAAAAATTTTATACGGTAACCATAGACTCACAGGAACAAAGCGAAGTAATTTCTTATAAAGTAAAAAAGTTTCTGGCACTACTACCTTAGAGTGTGTCGAAAAAAACTCCAAAAGCTTCCCGCCAGCGACCTATGCGATTCCGTATATTTTGCTTGATTATAACACATTCATCTCAAAATGCACAGGAAAAAGAAAAGCGAAATCTTAATTTTTCCCCGAAAAATCAAGGCTTCACAGAAATTGAATAAATTTTTAAAAAAATTTGAAAAAAGGGGTTGACTTTTATATATGCATTGATATATAATACAACATGTCGCAAGCGAGAAACGACTTGCTAAGACACATAGGGCTATCGCCAAATGGTAAGGCAACGGACTCTGACTCCGTCATTTCAAGGTTCGAATCC
>ERZ773186.1866-NODE-1866-length-16728-cov-6.317399_pt1 | contig 16728 bp, 11 predicted proteins | sample MGYA00581000_ERZ773186 | MGnify/ENA primary metagenome ERZ773186 (study PRJEB29015, sample SAMEA2737752) | human gut metagenome | biome: human gut; feature: human-associated habitat; material: faeces | place: China | collected 2012 ...
CAGGAGAATATGACCGGATTTTTAGCATATTTACTGTTCCCGGCGATTTCGATCGCTTTACCGAAAATAGCGATGACTGCACGCTTTTTGCGTAATTCCATGTTGACGGAGATGAAGCTTGACTATGTGCGGACTGCTTACAGCAAGGGCTGCAGCAAGAATCAGGTCATGTTCGGCCATGTCTTGAAAAATGCCATGATGCCGGTCATTACATTTCTCGGCATGATGATCGCAGAAATTTTGGCAGGAAGTATCGTGGTAGAACAGGTGTTTGCACTGCCTGGGATCGGCAGGCTTCTGATCAGTTCGGTCGGAACAAGAGACCTTCCGGTTGTGGAGATTTTGATTTTGTACATTACATTCGTGGTGATTTTTGTTTATTTTATCGTGGATATTCTTTACCGGGTGATCGATCCGAGAATCCGCAGGAATCAATAGAATGAGTAAGACAGAGCCATTTTCTCACAGAGAAGGAGAAGATGCTGTGTGGAATGGACTTGTAATACGGAGTGTGGAAACCTATGGAAAAAAATAAAAGAAAAAAGTGGAACGGATATCTTGCAGCAGGCCTGTTTATGACAGGTCTTGCTGTGTTTTTGGGGATTTTAGGATATTTCTGGACACCATACAGTACAACTGCCATGTCGGCGGCAGAGAAATTTACAACACCTTCTATGCATCATATTTTTGGAACAGACAATTTCGGAAGGGATATTTTTTCAAGAGTGATGCAGGGATTGGGAACAACGCTTGTGATCAGCACATCTGTTGTCCTTTTTTCAGCTGTGGCAGGTGTTTTGTTAGGAGCATTTACCGGATATTTCGGAGGCATTTTAGATGAGATCCTCATGCGTATCACGGATGCGGTGAACGGATTCCCAAGTATTCTGCTTACGCTTGTGATCATATCTTTACTCGGAAAAGGCAGGCAGAATGTGATCATCGCACTTGGGATCGTATTTATCCCAAGCTTTGTGCGGATTGTCCGTGGAGAGTTTTTACGTCTTCGTGATGCGGATTATATAAAAAGAGCAAGGCTGATGGGAGTAGGCAGACTCCGCATTCTGTTCATACATATTTTACCTAATATTTTTTCAGTGCTGCTTGTTTCGGTGATGATCGGTTTTAATAACGCGATTCTTGCGGAGTCCGGCATGAGCTATCTTGGAATCGGAGTACAGGCACCGGATGCGAGTCTTGGCATGATGCTGTCAGATGCACAGGGATATTTACAGACCGCACCCTGGTATGCACTGTTTCCGGGACTTGCAATCGTATGGGTCGTGCTTGGATTTTCACTGCTGGGCGAAGGTATCCGGAAATGGGACGGGAGCAGGGCAGAGTAGAGGCTGTGTGGTAGAATGAATGACAGACTGGGGATAAGTATATGAAAGTGGAACAGCAAAAAGACAGCAAGCAGAAAAAAATCGTTCAGATAGAAGATTTATCCGTTTCTTTTGATGGCATGGAAGTTGTTAAGCATGTAAATATAGAAGTGAACAGTGGTGAGATCGTAGGAATTGTCGGAGAATCAGGATCCGGAAAATCAATCACCTCACTGACACTCATGGGGCTTCTGTCAAAGCAGGCACAGGTGACATCCGGGAAAATAATCGTGGATGGGGAAGTATTAAGAGAAGCAGACAGACCGTTTGATGAGAAAATGTACCGCAGATTTCAGGGAAGCCGGATGTCCATGATATTTCAGGAGCCGATGACCTCCTTAAATCCGACAAAAAAAGCCGGTGTCCAGGTGGATGAGATCGTAAGGCTTCATACGGATCTTGAGAAAGAGAAGCGTTACGAAAAAGTACTGGAAACTTTTCAGGCAGTCGGGCTTAAGGATGCGAAGAAGGTTTATGACAGTTATCCGCACCAGCTGTCCGGAGGCATGAGACAGCGGGTGATGATCGCCATGGCGGTGATCCTGCATCCGGATCTGATCATAGCAGACGAACCTACGACGGCATTGGATGTGACGATCCAGACACAGATCGTGGAATTGTTAAAAGACATCAACAAGAGTGAACAGAATGCAATGCTTTTTATCACACATGACCTGAATCTGGCAAGACGTATCTGCCATAAGATCGTTGTCATGAAAGACGGAGTTGTGGTGGAAGCAGATGAAACAGAGAAGATTTTCATGCATCCGAAGGAAGCATACACAAGAAATCTGATCGAGGCAGTTCCTTCCAGGTTAAAGCCGAGGGTTTCCGTAAAGAAAGAGAGCAATACAAAGGTTCTTACAGTAAAAGATCTGTCTGTATATTATGAAGACAGATCCAATTCTATTTTCAAAAAGAAAGAAAAACAATATGCGGTAGAACATGTCAGTTTTGATGTGTATGAGGGAGAAAGTCTCGGTCTGGTCGGTGAGAGCGGCTGCGGAAAGACGTCGCTTTCCAAGGCAATCCTTGGAATGCAGGAGCATATGTCAGGAGAAGTGAGCTGTCATGTCAGCCGCCCCCAGATGATTTTTCAGGATCCGTACAGCAGCCTGAATCCATCCAAAACGATCGGGTGGCTATTGATGGAACCGCTCAGGGCAGCCGGTATTCTGGATAAAAAGTGTGCAATGTCTAAGGCTGACCGTAAGGTGGCGGCTTATGATATGCTTGCCCGCGTCGGAATGGATGAGAAGTATTTCCATCGTCTGCCATCCGAATTGTCCGGGGGACAGAGACAGAGGATCAGTATCGCACAGGCGCTTATCACAAATCCGGGGTTTATCATTGCAGATGAGCCGGTATCTGCACTGGATGTGACCATTCAGGCACAGATCATGGAACTTTTACAGAAGCTGCAGGAAGAAATGAACCTGTCATATCTGTTCATATCCCATGATATCAATGTGGTTTATCATATGTGCGACCGTATCATGGTTATGAAGGATGGAAGAGTGATTGAAATAGGGGAGACAGAAGATATTTTTCATGATCCGAAAGAAGCCTATACGAAGAGTCTGCTCGTATAGCAAAATAAATGTAAGATAGTATAGCCGGGATTTCATATAATAATTGCCGAAACAATGTGAGTATGGTAACATATATAGGCAAAAGAAAAGCTTTGAAAGAGAAATTTTCTATTTTATAAGAAACAGGAGAAATAAAGAGTGGCAATTGATCAGAGTAGAATTCGTAATTTTTGTATTATCGCACATATCGATCACGGTAAATCAACGCTGGCAGATCGTATCATAGAGAGTACCGGAACACTCACAAGCCGTGAGATGCAGGCACAGGTACTTGACAATATGGATTTGGAGAGAGAGCGCGGGATCACGATCAAATCTCAGGCAGTGCGTATTATTTATAAGGCAAAAGATGGGGAAGAGTATATTTTCAACCTCATTGACACACCGGGACATGTGGATTTCAACTATGAGGTGTCCAGAAGCCTTGCAGCGTGTGACGGAGCTATTTTAGTTGTGGATGCAGCACAGGGCGTGGAGGCGCAGACACTTGCTAACGTGTATCTGGCGTTAGACCATGATCTGGATGTTATGCCGGTCATCAATAAGATCGACCTTCCGAGTGCACAACCGGATGAAGTGATTCAGGAGATTGAGGATGTGATCGGAATTGAAGCGCATGATGCACCGCGGATCTCTGCAAAAACCGGACTGAATATCGATCAGGTGTTAGAGCAGATTGTGGAGAAAATACCGGCACCGACCGGTGATCCGGCAGCACCGTTGAAGGCACTGATTTTTGACGCATTGTATGATTCTTATAAGGGAGTAATTGTATTCTGCCGTATTAAGGAGGGAACAGTCAAAGTCGGGGACCGGATCAAGATGATGGCAACAGGGGCTATGGATGAAGTGACGGAAGTAGGTTACTTTGGTGCCGGTCAGTTTATTCCATGTGAGGAACTGACAGCAGGCATGGTAGGATACATCACTGCGAGTATTAAAAACCTTGGTGACACTCGCGTAGGTGATACAGTTACAGATAAGGAAAGACCATGTGCAGAAGCACTTCCGGGCTATAAGAAAGTAAATCCTATGGTATACTGCGGATTATACCCGGCAGATGGTGCCAAATACGGTGATCTGAGAGATGCTCTTGAGAAGCTTCAGCTCAATGACGCCTCTCTGTTCTATGAACCGGAGACATCTGTAGCCCTTGGCTTTGGTTTCCGATGTGGTTTTCTGGGATTGCTCCATCTTGAGATTATTCAGGAGCGTCTGGAAAGAGAATATAACCTTGATCTTGTGACCACAGCTCCCGGTGTTATTTATAAAGTATACAAAACTAACGGCGAAGTTATCAATCTGACAAACCCAAGCAATCTGCCGGATCCATCAGAGATTGAATACATGGAAGAACCAATGGTAAATGCCGAGATCATGGTAACAACTGAATTTATCGGTGCAATTATGGATCTTTGCCAGGAACGAAGAGGGCAGTATCTGGGAATGGATTATATGGAAGAAACACGTGCGCTTCTGAAATATAAGCTGCCGTTAAATGAGATTATCTATGATTTCTTTGATGCCCTCAAATCCCGCTCCAGAGGCTATGCTTCTCTGGATTACGAACTCTGCGGATATGAGCGCAGCGAGCTTGTGAAACTGGATATTCTGGTAAACAAAGAAGAAGTGGATGCTCTTTCCTTTATCGTACATGCAGATACAGCATATGAGAGAGGCCGTAAGATGTGCGAGAAATTAAAAGACGAGATTCCCCGCCAGCTTTTTGAGATTCCGATCCAGGCAGCTGTCGGAAGCAAGATTATTGCCAGAGAGACAGTCAGAGCCATGCGTAAGGATGTACTTGCCAAATGTTACGGCGGTGATATTTCCCGTAAGAAGAAACTTCTGGAGAAACAGAAGGAAGGTAAGAAACGTATGCGTCAGGTAGGCAATGTGGAGATTCCGCAGAAAGCATTTATGAGTGTATTGAAACTGGATGATAAATAAAGTATGAATGGTAACTATTCGGCAGCCTGCTGTCCACATAACTGTGAAGGTACTGAACAGTTATCTGTGAATAGTGCTCATCTCAACAGAAGGTTAAAATATTGAAGAAAATGATTAAGCGAAAAACAGTTATACTATGTATGTTATTGCTTGGAATTTCTGTCTCCGGATGTGGGAAAACCAGGGAGGTAGATGAAGCGTCCTCCAAAGTGATCCAGATCAGTGTTGCGCCGGAAGAGACAAGTCCCACTCCGGCACCGGATCAGGTAGCTTCCGCAGCAGTTACCACCAATGGTAATCTGACAATGGTAAATACGTATCTGGCAGAGCAGGATGCAGCAGGTATCTCATCTGCGGAAAGTTCAGACAGCCAAAGTGATGCCGACAGTACAGATAACAGTGTCGACTCAGCAGATAACAATGAGCAAGACAGCAGTACATCAGATACTGAGGAATAGAAAACAGGTCATAACAGGAGCAGATTACAATGGAGAGAAGGAATATCACAGATTCTCCCATGGAAATCTATGTCCACATTCCATTTTGCATAAAAAAATGTGATTACTGTGATTTCCTTTCCGGTCCGTCAGGTCCAAAGGAGCAGGCTGATTATGTAGATGCTCTGCTTGAAGAAATCAATGCAGCAGAAGAAGGAAAAGGAAGGAGTGTATCCTCTGTATTTATTGGAGGGGGCACTCCTTCTGTTTTGGATGAGAGATTCATAGGAGAAATTTTAAATCATATAAGACGAAAATTTCAGATTGCGGATCATGCTGAGATTACCATAGAAGTAAACCCGGGGACTGCAGACAGAAACAAACTGCAGGCATACAGAACATATGGAATCAACCGCCTGAGCATAGGTTTACAGTCGCCGGATGACAGAGAACTGAAGATCCTTGGAAGAATCCACAATTATGAGCAGTTTCTGGAGACTTACAGAAGTGCAAGAGAGGCAGGGTTCGACAATATCAATATTGATCTGATGAGTGCGATCCCGGATCAGACTTATGAAGGATGGATCCACAATCTTCGCACTGTTGCAGGACTGGATCCGGAACATATTTCCGCATACAGCCTGATCATTGAGGAGGGCACACCTTTTGCATCGCGGACGCTGAATTTGCCGGATGAAGATGCGGAGTACAATATGTATGAGGCAACAGCACAGATTCTGAGAGAATATGGCTTTGAGCAGTATGAGATTTCCAATTACGCAAAGAAAGGCAGAGAATGCAGGCATAACGTGGGCTATTGGATCCGACAGGATTATCTGGGGTTTGGCCTGGGAGCTTCCTCTCTTTATGGAAAGGAACGTTTTGCCAATACACAGGATATGAAAAAATATCTGGAAAACAGCAGAACTTCGGAAAAAATAAGAGAAAAAGAGCCGCCCCTCACCAGAGAGGATGAGATGGCGGAGTTCATGTTTCTGGGACTTCGTATGACCAGAGGAATCTCAAAAGCTGAGTTTGAGCGGCAGTTTGGCAGTGAAATAGATGCAATATACGGGGATGTTCTGAGAAAATATAAGTCAATGGGACTGCTTTTGGAAGAAAACGGAAGGATTTTTCTGAGCAGAGAGGGAATTCATGTAAGCAATTCCGTTATGGCGGATTTTTTGCCGTAAACGCCTTGACGAACAAATGTTCCTGTATTATACTGATGCCATGAGGATTGCGGGGCAGCGAAACTGCGCACAATCCATGAATATCATAACATACGAAAAAGGTGTAACTGTCAAGGTAAGAAACAGTTATTATTTATAAATGAGAAACAGGAGGCCCACAATGGCAGCAGATACAACGAAGAAGCACTTTATCAGGATCAGAGGTGCCAATGTTAATAACCTTAAGAATTTAAGTGTGGATATTCCCAGAGACAAGTTTGTGGTATTTACAGGACTGAGTGGCTCCGGTAAATCTTCACTGGCTTTTGATACCATCTATGCAGAAGGACAGCGCCGTTATATGGAATCTCTCTCTTCCTATGCAAGACAGTTCCTGGGACAGATGGAGAAGCCGGATGTGGAGAGCATCGAAGGTCTGCCGCCGGCCATTTCCATTGATCAGAAATCTACCAACCGCAATCCCCGTTCCACAGTAGGAACAGTGACAGAAATCTATGATTATTTCCGACTTCTGTATGCCAGAGTGGGAATCCCTCATTGTCCGAAGTGCGGAAGAGAGATTAAGAAGCAGACAGTTGACCAGATGGTAGACAGTATCATGTCTTTTCCGGAGAGAACGAAGATCCAGCTTCTGGCGCCTGTTGTGCGGGGGCGCAAGGGAACTCATGCAAAGCTTCTGGAGCAGGCAAAGAGAAGTGGATATGTACGTGTGCAGATTGACGGAAACCTGTATGAGCTTTCCGAGGAGATCAGTCTGGACAAGAATATCAAGCATAATATAGAGATTGTGGTAGACCGTCTGATCGTGAAGCCCGGGATTGAGAAAAGACTCTCAGATTCCATTGAGACAGTGCTGGATCTGGCAGAGGGCCTTCTGATGGTAGATACTATGGATGGAAATATTCACAATTTCAGCCAGAGTTTCTCCTGTCCTGACTGTGGTATCAGTGTAGATGAGATCGAACCGAGAAGCTTTTCTTTCAATAATCCTTTTGGCGCCTGTCCGGACTGTCTGGGACTTGGGTATAAAATGGAATTTGATATTGATCTGATGATCCCGGATAGATCTCTGAGTATCCTGGATGGTGCCATTGTGGTCACAGGATGGCAGTCCTGCACAAATGAGGGAAGCTTTTCCAGGGCAATCCTGGATGCTCTTGCCAGAGAATATGATTTCAGCCTGGCAACACCTTTTGAGGAGTATCCGGAGAAGATACAGGACATTCTGATCAACGGAACTAATGGACATTCTGTAAAGGTTTACTATAAAGGGCAGCGCGGAGAGGGCGTTTACGATGTGGCGTTTCCGGGGCTGATCCGAAATGTGGAGCAGCGTTACAGAGAGACAGGCTCTGATGCCATGAAGCAGGAGTATGAATCTTTCATGCGCATTACTCCATGTAAAACCTGTAAAGGTCAGAGACTGAAGAAGGAATCACTGGCTGTGACTGTGGCGGATAAGAATATTTATGAGGTCACCAATCTTTCCATAGAGAAGCTGAAAGCCTTTCTGGCGGATATGCAGCTCTCCGAGCAGCAGCAGCTTATCGGCAGACAGATTCTGAAGGAAATCAGGGCAAGGGTAAGTTTCCTGTCAGATGTAGGACTGGATTATCTTTCATTGGGACGTGCGACAGGAACTCTTTCCGGCGGCGAGGCGCAGAGAATCCGTCTGGCTACCCAGATTGGTTCCGGGCTGGTAGGAGTTGCCTATATTCTGGATGAACCGAGTATCGGACTTCACCAGAGGGATAATGACAGACTTCTTGGTTCTCTGATGAAACTGCGTGATCTTGGAAACAGCCTGATCGTTGTGGAGCATGATGAAGATACCATGCGTGCCGCAGACTGTATTGTAGATATAGGTCCCGGTGCAGGGGAGCATGGCGGACAACTGGTTGCCATGGGAACTGCAGAGGATTTGATGAAGAACGAGGATTCCATCACAGGAGCTTATCTGAGCGGAAAATTAAAAATTCCGGTACCTTTGGAGAGACGGAAGCCAACCGGTTTTCTTACTGTCAAGGGGGCGGCAGAGAATAATCTCAAGAATATCGATGTGAAGATACCTCTTGGGATCATGACCTGTATCACAGGAGTTTCGGGCTCAGGTAAGAGCTCTCTGATCAATGAGATTCTTTATAAACGCCTGGCAAGAGATCTGAACCGGGCAAGAGTGATTCCGGGAAAACATAAGGATATTCTGGGAACAGACCAACTGGATAAGGTTATCAATATTGACCAGTCACCTATTGGCCGTACTCCACGTTCCAATCCTGCGACTTATACCGGGGTATTTGACCAGATCAGAGATCTTTTTGCAGCAACAGCAGATGCCAAGGCAAAAGGATATAAGAAAGGACGATTCAGTTTTAATGTAAAGGGCGGAAGATGTGAGGCATGCAGCGGTGACGGTATTATCAAAATTGAGATGCATTTCCTTCCGGACGTATATGTACCATGCGAGGTCTGCAAAGGTAAGAGATATAACAGAGAAACCCTGGAAGTAAAGTATAAGGATAAGAATATTTACGATGTGCTGAATATGACGGTGGAGGAAGCACTGACTTTTTTTGAGAATGTTCCTTCTATTAAAAGAAAGATACAGACTCTTTATGATGTAGGACTTTCCTATATCCGGTTGGGACAGCCTTCCACAGAGCTTTCCGGAGGAGAGGCACAGAGGATCAAGCTTGCCACAGAGCTGAGCAAGCGCAGCACAGGTAAGACTATCTACATTCTGGATGAGCCTACCACAGGTCTGCATTTTGCGGATGTGCATAAGCTGGTGGAGATTCTGAAACGATTATCGGAGGGCGGTAATACAGTAGTTGTGATCGAGCATAATCTGGATGTGATTAAGACCGCAGATTATATCATTGATATCGGACCGGAGGGCGGAGACAAAGGAGGTACCGTAGTTGCTCAGGGAACTCCTGAGGAGGTGGCACAGTCACCGGTTTCCTATACCGGAAAATATGTAAAGAAATATCTGAAATAATCTTGAAATCATATTGCAGGACTTTCTTTTTAAATGGAAGTTGTATATAATAGAAGAGATTATTTATAGCAATTCTCGTAAATAATATATTTTGATCCGGCTTATCAGGATGTGAAGCCCTGTTGGACTGTTTTGATCGCATTATTTTATGGAGTTGTTATAACTAAACCGGATAAGTCCCCGGTAGAGACTGTAAAAAGTAATGATCAGTTGAAGGGGATGAGGAGAACGTAAGAACAGAAAGGGGATTTCCATGCCGACAAGTGATATTGGAATTGACCTGGGAACCAGGAACAGTCTGGCTTATTCTACAGGAAAGGGGCTTGTGCTAAATGAGCCTTCGATCGTAGTTTATGATAAAAATACAGAGAAGATACGTGCGATCGGTGAAGAAGCCCGTCTGATGGAAGGGCGCATTACTTCAGATATGGAGATCATCCGTCCCATCAGACAGGGCGTGATCGTTGATTATACAGTTACAGAGAAGATGTTGAAATACTTTATATCCAGAGCAATAGGAAGAAGAGCTTTCCGCAAGCCCAGGATCAGTATCTGTGTTCCCAGTGGAATTACAGAGATTGAGAAAAAGGCAGTGGAGGAAGCAACCTATCAGGCTGGTGCCAGAGATGTCTATATGGTGGAGGAACCTATAGCTGCGGCAATCGGAGCCGGGGTGGATGTGACCAAGCCCTTTGGAAATCTGGTCGTAGACATTGGAGCCGGAACTTCGGATGTTGCGGTTATCTCTCTTGCGGGGGTTGTGGTTTCCGCTTCTGTGAAAGTTGCAGGGGACACTTTTAATCAGGCTATACTGAACTATGTGAGAAAGAATCATGGACTTTTTATCGGAGAAGATATGGCAGAGAAGATCAAAATTCAGATTGGTACGGCTATAGAGGAATCAAATCCGAGAACAATGGAAGTAAAGGGGAGAAATGTGATCACCGGTCTGCCGAAGACAGTGACACTTACCTCAGAAGAAATACGTGTGGCGTTAAAGGATGCTACAAGCCAGATTGTGGAGACTGTTCATGGAATTCTGGAAAAGACACCGCCGGAACTGGCTGCGGATATTGTAGACAGAGGAATCGTACTTACAGGCGGCGGTGCCCTTCTTCATGGGATGGATACACTGATCGAGCAGAGAACCGGAGTAAGTACACTGACTGTGCAGGATGCAATGAGCGTGGTCGCAGTGGGAACCGGTAAGTATGCAGAGGTAATGGCACGTTTTGACGGATAAAGCAGGAGGTACTGCACAGTGCAGTGCCTTTTTGCGTTGTCAGAGGATCAAAGAAGCAGGAGGTGTGGAGAAAAGCACATGAGTGAAACTGTCACAGGATACATAGATCATGTTATTTTCAGAAATGAAGATAACGGATATACAGTTATGGTACTGAAAGGTACAAAAAAAGAGGAAGAGCTGACCTGCGTGGGAAGTTTCCCTGCGATCACACAGGGGGCATCTATTGAAGCAACCGGAGTATATATCCATCATCCGGTATATGGCAAACAGTTTCAGATCAGTTCTTTTACAGAGAAGATGCCGGAGGATACATATGGAATAGAACGTTATCTGGGTTCGGGCGCCATCAGGGGAATCGGTGCTGCACTGGCTGCCAGGATCGTGCGGAAGTTTGGAGATGACACACTCCGTATCGTAGAAGAAGAGCCGGAGCGGCTTGCAGAGGTAAAGGGGATCAGTGAGAAAAAAGCCCGGGAGATCGCTGCGCAGGTAAGTGAGAAGGCAGAGATGCGAAAAGTAATGATCTTTCTGCAGAAATATGGGATTTCCCTGAACCTGGGCGCAAAGATTTATCAGAAATATAAGGAATCTGTCTATACGATCCTTCAGGAGAATCCTTACAGACTTGCGGAAGATATTTCCGGTGTGGGATTTAAGATTGCTGATGAGATTGCTGCCAGAGTCGGTATTCACGCAGACTCAGATTACAGAATCCGCAGCGGAATGCTGTATACTCTTCTGCAGGCTTCGGGAGAAGGACATACTTATCTTCCGAGGGAACAGTTATTTACAAGATGTGCCAGACTTCTGGGAGTAGATGAATCCTATATGGAGAAACATCTTATGGATATGGTTATTGACAGGAAGCTGGTGCTGAAAGAAAAAAGCGGAGAAACTATCGTTTATCCGGCACAGTATTATTATCTGGAACTGAACACTGCCAGGATGCTTAATGAACTGAATATTGTGTGTCCTGAGGATAAAGAGCTTGTCAGGCACAGAATTGAGCTGATCGAGAAAGAGACAGGAACTGTTCTGGATGAAATGCAGAAGAAAGCAATCACTGAAGCAGCGGATCATGGACTCTTTATTCTTACAGGAGGCCCCGGTACAGGTAAAACGACAACGATCAATGCGATCATCCGCTTTTTTGAGGGAGAAGGTGCAGAGATTCGGCTGGCTGCACCTACCGGACGTGCTGCAAAGAGAATGACAGAGACTACCGGATATGAGGCGCAGACAATTCACCGTCTGCTGGAACTGAATGGAATGCCGGAAGAAGAGAGGGACGGGCATTCAGCTAAATTCGAGAGGAATGCGCAGAATCCGCTGGAGGCAGATGTGATCATTATTGATGAAATGTCTATGGTGGATATCCATCTGATGCATTCTCTTCTTCTTGCAGTGGTAGCAGGAACCAGACTGATCCTTGTGGGGGATGAGAATCAGCTTCCGAGTGTAGGCCCGGGCAATGTGCTGAGAGATATTATCCGAAGCAGATGTTTCCCTGTAGTGGAACTGACTAAGATATTCAGACAGGCATCAGAGAGTGATATTGTTGTAAATGCTCATAAGATAAATAAGGGAGAACAGGTTCAGATCAATAATAAGAGCAGAGATTTCTTTTTTCTGAAGAGATATGATGCAGATATCATTATAAGAGTAGTGATCGCGCTGATCCAGGAGAAACTGCCGCGCTATGTAGATGCCAAACCCTTTGAGATACAGGTACTGACACCTATGAGAAAGGGACTTCTGGGAGTAGAGCGGCTGAATCAGATCCTGCAGAGATACCTGAATCCGCCGGAAGACGGGAAATCCGAGAGGGCGGTTGGAGACCGGCTGTTCCGCACAGGGGACAAGGTCATGCAGATCAGAAATAATTATCAGATGGAATGGGAAATCCGGGGACGATATGGGGTTGTCATTGAGAAAGGCGTGGGAGTATTTAACGGAGACACCGGAATCCTCAGGGAAATCAATGAATTTGCTGAGACAGCAGAAGTGGAATTTGAGGATGGACGTTTTGCAATGTACTCGTTCAAACAGCTGGAGGAACTGGAACTTGCATATGCTATTACAATCCACAAGTCTCAGGGATCTGAGTATCCGGCAGTCATACTTCCATTGCTTTCCGGACCACAGATGCTTTTAAACAGGAACCTTCTTTATACCGCAGTTACCAGAGCAAGAAAATGTGTGACGGTTGTGGGAAAAGAGGAGACCTTTGCAGAGATGACACGCAATGAAAAACAGCAGAAGAGATACAGTGCACTGGATGAACGGATCAGAGAACTGAGTGAGACTACAGGGGATAATAATACAGATGGTGAAGAATGATATTGCAGACTGTGATCTGATGACTGAATAATAACAGAGAAAAAATTTATTCCGATAATATGAAAAAAACAGAAATACAGAGGATAGCAAAACAAAGAGTAAAATAGTGGAAGGAAATGGAAATGAAACGGTTTCTGAACATGGTTGCTGATATTTTTTACCCGAGATGCTGTCCGGTCTGTCAGAAAATACTGGCAGATCAGCGAAGGATGATCTGTCCGGAATGCGAGAAAGAACTTCGTCCGATTGGTCATCCCAGATGTTATAAATGTGGAAAACCCATAGAAACAGGGGAATACTGCAGAGACTGTCAGAAACACAGGCATGTGTATGAACAGGGAAGAGGTATTTTTGTCTATGATGGCATAATGAGAAGATCTGTTACCAGATATAAGTACTATGGATGCAGAGAATACGGTGATTTTTACGCCAGAGCAATGTATCGATATGCACAGAAAGAATTGCGGGAATGGAAGCCGGATCTGATCGTGCCGGTTCCGGTACACAGGTCGAAGGAGCGGCAGAGAGGTTTTAATCAGGCTGCATATCTGGCGGAGAAACTCGGTCATTATACCGGGATTTCCACAGATGTCAATATTGTGCAGAAAGTTTTAAAGACAAAGTCGCAGAAAAAACTGAATGCTTTGCAGAGAAGAAAAAACCTGGAAAAAGCGTTCTGCGTGACCGGAGATGTCAGGGGAAAGAATATCCTGGTGATAGATGATGTGTATACAACAGGAAGTACGATCGATGCAATGGCCGGATGCCTGAAGAGAAAAGGTGCCGGAAATGTTTATTTTCTTACGGTTTGCATAGGCAGGAGATAAGAAAAAACACTTTTCATACATAATGATATATGTTACAATTAATCTGTATGATTATATGAATGATATCAGGTTGTTGCTGAGAACAGAGTGAACAGTAATAGCGGATTATAGCAAAAGGAAAAGCATACAGTAAGGAGTAATTTATGTTAAATGAAGAGAAGATAAAAATCATGAATAAACTTGCCATGTATGAACAGGGGGAAGGAAAGAAATATCTTCCGGTCAGCAGGTACTACCGTAGTGATTATATCGGACTTGCCATGATTAAGAATTTTTTCCTTGTTACGATTGGGTATTGCCTGATTCTGGCCGGTATCGCAGCATATTTTGCTGAATATCTGATAGATAATGTTCATAAGATGAACCTTGTTTCACTGGGCGTGGAAGTTATTCTGGGGTATGTGGCAGTGCTGGTACTGTTTTCTGTCCTGACATATATCCAATATACGGTGAAATACCACAAAGCAAAGAAAAGTGTGAAAAATTATTATGAAGAACTTACACAATTAAGTAAAATCTACGGTCGCGAAGATAAAAAATCTTCAGCCAGAGGAGTTACAGGAGGATATAAAAAATGACAGCATTACTCGAATTAAAACAGCGAATAAAGAATTTATACAGCCAGTATGAGATTTATATCCTGCCTGTCTTACGTTTCGTTCTGGCAATGGTTTATTTCATATGGATCAATACCAATATGGGATATATGAAGCAGATCGATAATATATTTATTGTTCTGATCCTTGCACTGATCTGTTCCATTCTTCCTTCAGGTGTAATGATTTTTGTAGGATTTGCCCTGATGGTCGCACATGGTTATGCACTGGGGATAGAAGTTGCAGGTTTTATGCTTGTGCTGATCCTGTTTATGGCAATTCTCTTCCTGAGATTCAGTTCAGACAATAATTTAGTACTTGTATTTACACCGCTTTCCTTTGGGTTCAGTGTTCCGACGCTTCTTCCTATCGGAAGCGGACTTTTGTGCAATGCGTTTTCTGCACTTCCTGCAGGCTGCGGAGTGATTATTTACTATTTTATCCGTTTTATACGTGTACAGCATAAACTTCTGGAAAACCCGGATGTTGCCATAGCTGACAAATTAAAACTTCTGACAGATGGAATCGTGCAGAACTGGGGAATGTGGATCACAGTGATTGCCTTTATCGCAGTGATTCTGCTGGTGAATCTGATACGTACCCGCTCTTTTGACTATGCATGGAGAATTGCCATTATTGCAGGTGGAGTTGTGTATGTTCTGATGATTATTGCAGGTGGATTTTATTTTAGACTGGATATTGATGTTGTTACGCTGATCATTTATACAGTGATCTCTGTGGTGATAGGATTACTTCTTGAATTCTTTGTATTTGGTGGTGACTATACCCGTACCGAGAGACTGGAATATGAGGATGATGAATATTATTATTATGTAAAAGCAGTGCCGAAAGCCTGTGTCACAACATCTGAAAGAAGTATAAAGAAGATTAACGGAAGTTCTGCAAAGGATGAAAGACCGGCACAGGATAACGTTGTTTCTTATGCGAATCCTATTTTTCATGGTGATGAGAAAGCAGTGACGACAGATGAGGCTGCAGCACCTGTAGAGAGAAAGAAAGATATTGACAGCGTGGATTTTGAGAAGAAACTGGAAGAATCATTAAAAAATCTGTAAAAAGCAGTTTCCGGTAACGATGAGACATACGAGCCAAAATTCCATTGCCGCAGGCAATCTGGAATGAATTTTGGCTACGTTACTGTGAACGGAGTGAACAGTAACACTAATGCCAAACATTAAAGGAAAATATACACGAATTGTATTGACATTTTTGGTAAAATGTGATAAAAAAAGAATATCCGAATTGAATATGTGCAATGTTATAACGCAAAGGTTGCATCGTACTTGATGCGCAAAAGAGAATCCGGTGAGAATCCGGAGCGATACCGTCACTGTGTATGGGAGCTGTTTTTCAGAAACCACTGGGAAACTGGGAAGGGAGAAACAGCGATGATCGAAGTCAGGAGAACTGCCTTGGCGTAGAATTTAAGGTCTGCGGTATACAGAACCTGTATTCTCATAACGATACATAGCTCTTTTATTAAATGAATCAGACAGAATCGGAAATTACAGATATATCTGGTACATATAAACCATGTATTTATGGGAAGGCGGTAGCTGCAGAATATGCAGCTGCCTTTTTTGTGCATACAATTGTCCGGAAATACGAGAAATAAAAGAGGAAAAACGAAATGAAAAGAAAATCCATGTTAGCCTTATTACTGGCAGTATCCATGACCTGTTCCATGACAGCAGCAACAGGTACAGTTGCTTTTGCATCTGATGATGCAGCAACAGAAGAGGCTGCAGATGACACAGAAGCAGCTGCAGACGATGCAGATGCAGCAGATACAGAGGAAGCATCTGATGATACAACAGAAGCTTCTGATGATGATCAGAAAGCCGCAGACGAAGTTGGTGCCCTGATCGATAAGATTTATGTTCAGGAAAGAACAGACACAACTGACGAAGACTGCAAAGCAGCAAAAGAAGCATGGGACAAACTTACAGATGCTCAGAAAGAACTGGTAACAGGTGAAGAAGCAAGCCCTGAATACTTTGGACGTGACACAGGTGATGCTTCCAAGGATGATCCTCGGAACCAGGATGAGATCGGTGAGAACGAACTTCTTGTAGTAAGCTTTGGTACATCCTTCAACGACAGTCGTGCAGAGGATATCAAAGGAATCGAGGATGCCCTT
>ERZ773186.1877-NODE-1877-length-16685-cov-5.361756_pt1 | contig 16685 bp, 10 predicted proteins | sample MGYA00581000_ERZ773186 | MGnify/ENA primary metagenome ERZ773186 (study PRJEB29015, sample SAMEA2737752) | human gut metagenome | biome: human gut; feature: human-associated habitat; material: faeces | place: China | collected 2012 ...
ATATGTGATTTCTGTCCGTCGGACCAAGAGTTTGCTTACAGCTTCCTTCAGATTCTACCTTACGATAGACACCCTTGCTGTTCAGCTATACACTTCCTTGTCGCCTAGGCGTGTTCGGGACTTTCACCCGTTAGAGCGCGCCCATGGCGCGCAAACTAAAATATCGCCAGCCATAGCATGGCTGACGATACAAAAATTTATTATTTTTTATTGTCCTCTTGACGGGGAGCATACCATTATTATAGTGGTTTATTTTTTTTATTCCAATGCAACAAACATGTAAAATGTCTGATGTATTTTTGCAAGTTTTGTTCCATAGCAGTGTTTATCTTATTTTCCGTCTTCTTCTGAAAAACAGAATCATGATAATACTTATGGCAAATAGTAACCATACATGCCTGCTTGTTTCCAGACGAACCCCTGTTTCCGGTATTAATTGTGTGTTTTCGTTTGTGATTTTTAACTCAATCACGTCTCCTCGTGCAGCCTCAATCCGCTGTTTCATGACAGCTGTATTTCCATTCGATGTTGCCTGCACTGGATTTGAATACTTATCATTCTCTTCTTTTTTAGAAATCGAAACAGCGTATTTTGATGTATCAACAGTTTCTGTTATTATGATATCCGAAGATATATCTACATTTTTTAATGTAACTTTATCTCCATGTTTCAAAGAAGTTCTAATTGTCTTGCTACGCAGCTTTTGACCATCTTCCCAATAGAGAATTTCCATATCAAATGGCTTCTTGCGGTTTCCAAGTGGACCAGTGACTTCCTTTGTAATCTCAACCGTCACCCCGCCTTTTTGCGGATGATTGACGATATGTCTGTCCGAAACAGCTCTCCAGGTATTTGTCATCGGTGATTTCTCATATAGGAATAAAATATCGGATTCTACATCGACCATATATAAATTAAAATTATCCTGATACTGTGTTTTGGTTTTATCTGCTTTGTCCTTTTTGTTTGGAGTAACAGATTCTACCATCCAGTATCGTCCGTTCTCAAAGTCCTCCGGTAATTGAAGCATTCCATTTTCATCTGTTTCTAAGGAACGATACGTCGTACACGTTTTTCCATCCTTTTTCAGAACGATATCGTCCTTGCTCTGTGTATTGTCATAATCTACTGTATATCCTGTATCATCCGCATATTCTTTCGTAACATCATCATACGGTACTTTGTAGAACAGAAAACCTGCACCAGCAAGTCGGTTTCTTGGAAGATCATCCGTCTTTAAGAAACTTCGTTCAGCAAGATTGAAATGCAGATTCTGCACTTCCAGTTCCATCTTGGAAACATCCTTGAACTCATTCTCATCCTTCGGGAATAATTGTTGCCCATTTGAATCGAAATACTGAATCTCTGGATAAATAACTTCATAATATAGGAAACCATCCCCGTAGTCCGAAGAATAATGTGTCTTTCCTATCTCGATTTCTTCCACCTTATATTCCACCGGATTTCTGTCCTGGAATAGTGGAACATTGTCGACTGTGTGTTCCCATCCGTTCTCTTCATTCAGCAAGAATTCCTGTCCTGTAGAAATTCCATTCTGATACAATCTGATTTTCACCTGTTTTTCCGTCAGTGCATCATTTGGATTTTCCCATGTCTTTTTGATATGCAGAGTGCCTGTTTTAGCAAAATTTCGGATATTAAGGCTGGTATCTCCTCGCTGAAGCAGAACAGATTTTCCGTCTATCTTACCATCAACTGGTGCCTTAACAGCCTCCTGATTTTCGTTAGCCTCCCTATCCACCAGTTTTGCATCAGTGATTTTGAATGCTCCATTGGCAATCTCAACTGTGATCTGTATATCTCCTGTGTCTACATATCCCGTCGGTAAGTTTGTCTCTCGCAACAAATACGTCTCAGTTGCTGTTCTGTTCTGTTTGTTTTCATCTTGTAACGGAATGTGAAGTTGTGCGATTCCGTATTTATCAGTTGTTACCGTTTCCTCCTCAACACCGTTCTTACTGACAGCAAAATTGATCTTCTCCATTCCTTGTCCGGTAGACTCATCAAATTTGTTCAGTGTGAGTATTCCCTCTTTCTGATAACGGTTCTCCAATTCAATAGTAAGAGTTTCACCACCGCGTCCAATTCCACGTCCTGTGAATTTAATTCCACTTTCTGGATATGCTTCCCATGAATTTACATTATCTCCTTCTTCATGAGAATTGCGAACATTGTACCAACCTGAAAATTTCACATTCGAATCTTTTGGCTTATAGTTGTACTCTTTTAATGTGTATTTCCAGAATGAGTCCGCCTTAACGATCCACGTACAGCTTGTATGTGTATCATCTGTCCATGTACCTACAACTTCTATTGGAGCATCCTCCGCTTGCGGAGCTTCTGCATCCGGTTTCTGGCTATCTTCTGAAGGAAGCACAAGTTTCATATGCTCATGAAATGCAGGTGGCTGCGGTTTTCCATCTAAAAGCTTTTCATCCATATCTACCTGGATATAATAATCTTTCTTGACTTCCTCTATTGCTTCCGGCATTCCGACAAAATCTTTCTTTACTGTCAGGTAACCATTTTTTGCTACAATACGTCCGTCAATATGCCACCCATCGGACATTTCACTTTTGAAAGAATACCAATAAATGGTGAAGAATTCGGTATCTAATTTCGATGGCGGAATCTCCCTGTCTCCGATACGAATCATACGTCCGCTTTCACGAATTGTCTGGAATACCTCTTCATCGGAAGGAATTCTATCTATCTTGTAGATATAGTCTCCATTTCCAATATATCCCTCATCTGGTTTAGTTCCCTGCAAAAGTTCTTGCACTCTCTTATTTCCATCCGCATACTGTTCCCACGTAGATGGATTCTTATTTCCAAGAACTGGAACATCATGCAATATACTTGCCTTCACATTACAGTTTGCCACGGCAACCGCACTTGTATAATCGTCTACATTCGTGGTTGGTAATGCTACCGAACCATCTTCCGGCATCGCTGACTTACAGATATAAAACTGTACCTGTTTTCGATTTTGGTTACTCACCTTACGCCACGCTGCATAGAGGGTGATTGGCTGTCTTGCATTATTATTTATAAGATCAGAAATAGAATCCCCTGCACCGCATTCCTGCCACTTTCCGTCTTTGTTTCTGTAATCCCAATGATCGAATTCATACTGTTCCAACTCTTTGCTGTCATTATCTTCATGATCATAAACCAGAGGATATGGTGACTTAACGTTATGTTTTCCAGCTTCTATTTCATTCTCATAATCATCTGTATGTCTTGTCTTATTCTCAACCTGAGGGGTCAACTTAGCTTCCTTAGGAAGTTTCTTCATATAACGAGTTGTATTATAGATAACCCTGACTGTCCCAGGAGCCAGCGGTTTGTCTGCAATCACCTCATAAGATGATTTAACAGACGGAATTTCAAATTTCACGATGTTGTCTCCGGACTCTTTCGGAAGAATCTCACTTGCATCCCTGTCATTAGATGTACAGCTCCAGACAATGCCCTTGTCATAATACTCGCCTTCTAAGCTTGCCTTCTTCGGTACTTCTACAGTATATGCTTCACCATTTCCTACATACTGCCTCTTAATCGCCTGTCTCTTTGTCAGGTTTAGTGGATCCAGCACCTCGATCAGATGAAAGCTTCCTTCTACACTGAAATGTCTTCCTACCACCCCAACCTGCGAAGAAAGTCCTGTTAAACGATCAAAATAATTCTCAATTTTGTCCGGATTCAATGGATTTGGCTGTGAGAAATAATAAACAGATACATCTTTCCCGTTTTTCAAGACAGGAATATACCATGTACCATCGTTGTCCTTATAAGGATGCTGTACAAATACTCGGCTGTCTGTTGCATAACCAAACAGGATTTTTTCTTTTCCATCTTTTTCTGGATTCAATTTCTCTGGCGTAAAGCCAAACTCTCTGTAAATTTGGGAAATCGTATCCTCTGGTTTCGCTCGCAGATAATAACGGCTGGCTCGTCCACTGTTCGCTTTGATTATGTAATGCTGCTCAGCATTGAGATTCTTTATCAGCTTATAATGTCCATCGATAAATACATAAAAACTGATATTTGCTTCTTTTACCGCAGCCGGCTTTTCTGTATTATCAGGAACAATCACATATGGTCGCACCGCTTCCTTTGGCTGAATTGTAAAGCTCATTGTGTGATCTGCAGCATTTTTGCTCGATACAACTGTCGAAAGTGTACCATCTTCCTCTCTACACTCCCAGTTAACTTCCTGCGTCTGTCCTTCTGTACGCGGCTTTGTGCTGACCGTTCTTGTAAGCGTTGAATCTCTTGCTACAAAATCCATTGCCGGAAGTTCACCTAATTCTGTCTTACTATAAACCTGTCCGTCTTCATCTTGCACTGTCACACTATAAAAACCGTTATATCTAGAATCATCATGTTCGAGTAAGGTCTTTGCACTCATGGTTACCAAAGTCTGCCCCTTTGGCAGATAATACACATCCATTGGTTCTCCGGTCTTTCCTATATAGATACATTCTTTTCCGCCTATCGTATAATTCCCTGCATTATGGATTGTATCGTAATCTCTTTTAGAGTAATAGAAACGTTCCCGGCTTTCTTTTTGAATAGAACCATCGTAATGAAATCGGTTTAATTTTTCCTTTAACACATCATTAGAAATATAATAGTAAACTGTTCCTGGCTTCGTTGTAGTATCTTTTATAACAGGAACCTCTTTATTATCTACGTTATATCTTTCATTATTTACAAAGGTATAAAATTTGATGTTTAAAGTCTCTGGTGCAAATGTATTGCTGGCAATGGTGTATGGCTGTTCAATCTTATCAATCGTGAATTCCAGTTTTTCTCCATTTTCAGTCGGATAAAGCGTCTTCTCTTCATCTTCACTGATACCAAGCCAGTCCTCTTTCTGCGTAGTGCCCTTCTCGACGGATGTTGTAACTTTAGAATCCTTCTTGTAGTAACGCATAGTTCTGTTTCCATCCGGATCAATCACTGTAACCGAATAGAAACTGTTCTTATTCTGCTTAATCTGGTCCGAATAATTATCTGGAACCTTTTCGCCATCAGATGCTCCCTTTGGCATATAATAAATATCTGTTGGTACAGTCGTTTCCTGATGATCCAGATTATAAGATACATATTGTTGTCCTTTATAAGTTGCCACCGTCGCAGGAGCTAATGTCTTCTCTCCATGGACTGCATACGGAAAATAAGACCCCTGCTGTACTCCTGTTTGATCCATGGCAAACTCTTTATATATCTCAGCCAGATCACTGACAGAAACATAAGACTTCCCTTGTCGATTCCATTTATATACCTTTTTTAACGAATCAGATGGCAGCTTGCGGACCTCGTTATCTGCATATACGTAAAACTGAAGGTCAAATACTGTCTGATCCGCTCTCTGGATCACATAAGACTGACTGATACTATTGATCGTAAAGCTTGTCTGATTTGTATCAGGATTTCGTACTCCATCTACCACCGCATCGTTTGTTCCAATGCAGGTCCATTCGATTCGATCTGTTGTCCCCTGCAGTTTCGGATCAAAATCAGATACTGTTTCCGCTGCCTTAGTTCCCGTCAAAGCATAATGGATACGATCCTGATCTTCACCTTTTACTTCTACTGAATAGAAAGTATTTTTACTAATTGCATAGTTTATTTTAGCAATAGTTCCCATTCCCTTTGGGAGATAATAAATATCTACTGCTACGCCTTGTTGATTTTCTCCATAATTATAAGAGACATATGTTTTGGAAGCTTCGTCTGTATAAACTTTTCCGTATTCTATCCCACTTTTTCCTCTATTTGCAGATACGAACTTCTTATTTAACTCGGGATTCTGTCCGTCACTTCCTTTTACAAATCCAAACTCTTCATACACTGAGATTAAATCATCAAGGGAAACCCCATGATATGTCGTTTTTCTATCTTTCCATGTCTTAATTCCGGTAATGCCATTATGCTGAAGCTTTACTTTCTGTCCCTCTATGATAACATAAAAATCAATATCATATCCTTCTGCAACTTCCTGCGTATTTGGATCTACTTCTCTTACTTCCTGTTGCTCAAGAAATGTTTTATCTTCGGAAATACCTTCCTTTGGGATTTCTTCTGAGATAGTTTCTTCCGAAATGTTATTATCTTCCAAAACTTCCGTCTCTGAAACGCTTCCTGCCTCATCCATCGCTGTTGCAAAAGCAATGGTTCCCACGTTATTTATACATAGAATCACTAGAAGTGTTAAGGCAATCAACCGCAGCCATGTTTTTTTCTTTTTCACACTTTCCCCTCCCACATAATTAGTTTTCTTTCTTAGCAGACCTGTTATCTTCCGTTATTATTTCCTCTCAAAATTCCTTCACCACTCACTAAACTCGACCCATGAAGGGATTAGTTTGGATCAAATAAATATTCTGCCTATTGTATCTTTCATGATAGTCACTCTATTTTTCTTATAATGATATTTAATTATACACCTCCCTGCATTTTCATATAATGTACAAAATTTGAAATTTTTTGGCTCTTTCCTTGCTAAAAGTGTTCCATTGCATTAGAAAAAGAAGCTATTACACGCATTCAAACTCGTGTAATAACTCCTTTTTCTTACATTGCCTCGATGATTCGAAGAATGATCAATCCATTTCGAACTGCAAGCATCTCTGTCACATTATCAAAGTTCATTCCTGAAATCTCTACAATCTTTTTCATTCGATACGTAACAGTACGGTAATGCACAAACATCTCACTGGAGGTCTTTTTATAACTCTGATTATTATTCATGAAACACTCTAACGTATTGATCAATTCTTTATCTCTCTTTTTATCGTAATCATAAAGCATTTGCAAAGATTCCGGTATATAAGACCATAATTTATTCTTGTCCTTCATCTCTGCAAATATATGAAAGAAACCTAATTTAGAACAATCCACAACCGAACGATTTGAATCTCCTATAATTTTACGAATCACATTAATATAATCAAGTGCCTGCTTAGAGTCTTCAAAAGATTCCTTAATGTCCTGATAGCCGACCACGCTTTTCCCAATGCCAACTACAAAATCAATTTCTGCATTTTTTTGATCTAAATGTTTTTGCACATCTTTCTGTAAAGCTTCAATTTTCTTACGAAATTCCTGTTTACTTTCCTGATCCTTTCTCTTATAAATATAGATGATCTGATTCGTGTTACGCATCACACAATCTTTCGGCAATCGATGCCAAAACATTTTTTCTGCTATATCAAGTCCTCTCCTTTGTTTGTCTGTAAATTTCCCTTCATCATTTTTCGGAATGACACGGAAAATAACAACACGTAATTCATCTGTTTTTTCAATCTTTAAAATCTTTGCCGCTTCTTCTTTTTCTAAATCGGAAAGCGACCCATTTAGCAGTCGATATTCTAGATCTTTATGATACTGTCTGGCGATATTTTCTTCCATCACACTTCCCATAATGATATGGCGTAATTCAACAATGATATTCTCAAGTGCAATAAAATCCAACGTTTCCACTTTTTTATTCCGTTCGGTAAGAACAAGATAAAAGGGTCGGTGACCAAACACATCAATTTTGTGAATGTACTCTGATTGTTCTCTTTTTTGATGCCAATATTGACACTTTGTAATAATATTAGGGACAAATTTTTCCGCATCCTCTTTCATCACAAACTCTGCTGGTTCTTTATCATTCGAATAAAGACATACATACTCTTCATCGTATAGAGTAATCGGATTTTCAAGCATAGGATAAACCAAATCAAAGAACTTCTCTACAGAATCTTTTCTCTCTACGAGATAAGTAGTGCTACCCCCCCCCCCAAGCTGTCGTGCGTTGTCTTAAAGTAAGTTAATTTTGCTGTCTCCATATCGTAAATGCAGGTTAAGACATGCTTTATGATTCCCCAGTAATGCATCGTCTTAGGAATTTCTATAACAGGGATTTGATGCGATTTTGCATATTCCAGTAAAATGGTAAGATAACTTCTTTGTAGCTCTGTTTTCTGATCTTCTCTTACTACAAACGCACTAATATGTTTTTTTGAAATTCCCTCTAAATGTTCTAGAAATTCTTGATACTCTACATTTTCGTATGTTCTCAAACTTGTTAATAAAATTTCTCCACCGCTCAAAAAAAGCTCCATATTTGGTACTTCCAGAATTCTAGCACCTTTTATCTCCCGATCGAGTTCAGATTCACCACTGATTAATTTCATCTCAGGAAATTGTTTTGATTCAAGCAAATCTTTTACTGTGTATTTCATAATTACTCTTTTTCACTTCCTCATAATCTAACAATTTATTTCATTGTTTCATCATCTTTTATCTATATAAGATCTGCAATCGTTACACTTTTCAATGCATCCTCGTATGTCTTTTGCACATTCAACAAAGCTTTATGTACGTTGCAATAATCCGTAGCATTTCTAGAGCAGAATCCATCCGGCTCCAGACAGCGATTGATTTTCATCGTCACCTCCATAGAAGATACAATATCAAACAGAGAAATCATTCCTGGCTTTTTCATCAATGCATACCCGCCTTTTATGCCCTCACAAGCTTGAACTATTTCCGCTGCTTTTAATTTTTTTGTTATCTTCGAAATATAATTTACAGGTATCTTTAGCACAGATGCCAATTCTGATGCTGTAATAGTTTCTTCTTTCAAAGCTAGGTAATACACTATCCTAATCGCATAATCTGTCGTAATATTTAATTGCATTTCATTTTTTACCTCTTGATCACATAAAGTCCCCTTTTTCTTTTATCAAAGGATCTGTTTTTTATCATTCTTATCTTATCATGCAGTCCAAATCGAAGCAAGACAAACTGCTTGCTCCATGACTTTGATTTTCTTTTTTGATATAAAATAAGAAGAATTATATCTTATCCTCAAACGATTAAATATAATTCTTCTTATTTATCAATGTTTTCTTTTCATTCTTTTAAAACATCCATAACCTACAATTCCAATCCCAAGTACAAGAACTGCTAATAGTACAAAACTGTTATTTTTCACACTTCTTCCTGTCACTGGAGGTGCCACTTTCGATGCATTAACAAACTTAATGTCTTCGCTTTCTTTGTCCATTATAAAAGATAACTTTCTTCCATCAACAGCCGACTCCTCGTTTCTTTGATATGTTGTTTTAAAATTTTCTCCCGGGTCTGCTTCTTCTACAGTATAGGTCCATCCCATTGGCAGACAACTGATCTCTACAGATTCTTTATCTTTCAATGTGAAAGTTGCTTTGTTATCTGTAAAATCAAGACTCTTTATACCATCTGATTTCTTGATGTAGATCTGTCCGGCTTGGATTGTGGATCCACTTGAGTCTGTTCCTGACGGTGCCTGTGCTTGAATCGTAAAAGTAAAGGCTTTATTGGCATCCAGCGTATAACCTTTTACTATCTTACTGACTGTTAATTGTGTCGGCTTATAATACAGATTTAACGTAATTGTATCTGCTGAAGCATTATTTGTCACTTCTTTTTCCAGTTCATTCCGAGAATCTTCTGTATCAAAAACATAACCTGGAAAAGTTCCATTTGCTTCTGGTTTTGCAAATACTTTAACACTCTCATTTTCTGTAGCAAAAGAAATAGTTCCTGGTGTTGTCTTTTCCAGTTTTTCTGTACTATTCGGTACCTTAAGCCAATGCTTCACTTCTACCCTTTTTGTATCGATTTTCTTCCACTGGGCTACAATCTGATATCCACTAAAATTTGTCCAAGAACATACTGGAAGATTTGTGTTATCTGCATATGCGTAATTATCTTCTGCAATTGTAAAAAGGTCTCCATGTTTGTATAGTGTATCACTTAGCTTTCCAGAACTGTTTTTTAACTTCCATCCCAGAAATTCATATCCTTCACAAGTCGGTTCTGGAAATTTCTCACCCATAACAAAGGTCGTTCCCATCCTTCTTGCACCTTTATACGTGGATGGATTTTTACCATAAGATTGCATCGGTTTATTTTGATTATTTGTTTCCTGATTATACGGAATGTTATTCACAAGGGCATCTTTAGGTAATACACCCTCACCTACGCCAGAATTATAATGTACATATAAATCTCTGGAAGCTGCTTCAAAACTTGCTGCATATAAAAACCATTTCTTATTACTTGGATCTGCTCCTCCCCAAGCTAGATATGTTGTATATCCAGCCTTTTTAGCAGCATCCTTTGCAGCTTTCCATTCCTTTGTATATATATAAAATTCGTTATTTCCTGATATAATCGACGTTTCTGTCATCGTATCTATCTTCCCTGCATTAACAGATGATTTACGGCCGCTCAAAAGACCTGTTTCATCACCATGTGGAAGACCATAACTCACGCCTGTGGAAGACGGAAGACCATTTGTTAGGACATAACCTGATTTTGGTTTTACAAAGAAAATTCTTACCTGTCGTCTGGATTTCCCGTCATATTTCACAGCATCCATATTTATGACATCATTATCTTTAACAGGCACAAGCTCCTTTTTTTCATAATCCCACATTACTACGTCCAAACCTTCACTGTTTCGCCTTTGGTCTGTATATAATCTTGCCGTTAACGCCTGCTTTCCAGTACTGTATGGTGCTAAATTAAAATTATAATCTTCTACATCTCCATTTCTGACTTTTAATCTCATTGCATAAGCATAAGAACAGTCTTTTTCATCACCTCTATTCGATGTATATTCATTCGTCATTTGAGTTATTATAGTCAGACTTCCTGGACTTGTGGACAACTCATTATTTGTTCCAGTAGAAGTAGGTACTTCTTTATAATACCCATTGGAACTAGAAGTCATTGTATAACCATTTACTGTCATATGAACCAAACGATAGCCTCTGTTTACATGAAATTCTGGCATACGTAAAAAATAATCACCATTACTAAAATCAGATTCTTTAAATGTCCACTCAATCTTATCCTGGTCTTCCAAGTAAGTCCAGCCATTCTTTTTACTATGAGGAATATTAATATACTCAACACCCGCATTATCCTTCGTATTAATCGTCACACGATAAACACCCTGATTCGTATATGAAATAATAACCGTGTCATCTTGATTAATTTCGATCTTATAGTTAGCCCCGTATTCATCTCCTGATGTTTGAGTTATTCCGGCACCTTTTTCTGTCGTAACTGATTCAATCTTAAATCTTTCTTTTTATCTGCATAGTTTGTTGGTTTATGATTGTCTTTACCAGGTGTAACAGAGATCACCCAATCTTCCCCTGCATTGACACGAATCTGTTTGTTCGTTTCAACTGGAATATTTTCACTACCTTTTTTCATCGCAATAGTACCCGGATCACAATTTGTCGGAAGCACTTCTTTAATCGTAACAAAGTAGTATTCCTGATAGGTCATTGTAAGATTCCGCCCGTCTTCCATCTTGATTGCAACAACACCATCCGTACTATAATATAGCACTCCGTTGTATTCCCCGATATACACACAATCTTTTCCATTTACCTTCGCACTAAGGAAATCAAAATGTCTGCCATCTATCGAAAGAGCCTTATGTTCAGAAATATTTCCATAAGCGATTGTAGTAGGTGCACCATTAATTGTAGTTCCCTTTGCATCTACGTACTCTACTCTGTTTGTGGAAGCTGCTTCTCCTCTTGCATCAATTTCCTGTACAGCTTCCTCTAAGCTCTGTACGGAAATCTCTTCCGGTACATCAGACACTATATTATCTGTGGAAGATTCCTCCGTAGACGTATTCTCGTTTGGTTCTAAAGCACTCTCAGAATCTGATTCTATGGATGAATCATTTTCCACAGGTATACTTTCTTCACCTTGCAAATCTGTCATTTCACTTTCTGAAGTTACAAAAGAGCGATTCTCAGCAAATACTAATGCTGTGTCTAAAGATGAGAAACACATAGATAAAATCAAAAGCCCGCTGCATATAATCTTCAAGTATTTATTCCATCTATTCTGCTTCATCCTGGCTCTCTCCTTTCTTTCTTCTCTGCTTTTCATAAAAGAAGATCACAAAACACAGTATGGAACTTACAAGTAATAAAATATATCCCCAAATTGTACTGTTATCTCCCGTTTTCACTTTTTCTTTTGCAACAGATTGTGATGTCTTATCTGATTGCTCTGTTTTGTTCAAGCGATTCAAAAAAGTAATCTGATCCGTTTTTTCCCCTTTTGGGTTTTTTACAACAGTTACCGTTTTTAACTGATTTGCTTCATTGTAAAATGCTTCCACACTTACATCAAAATGACTTTGGTCACATTCGTAAGCAGCTTTTTGTTCTGTCGTCTGATAAATCTGGTAGTGATAAGTTCCATCTGTCGTAATCGGAATGATAATCTTTGCAGTTTCCTTTTTCTTCATGCTCCAAACATACTGCTTCTCCTTGCTTCCTTTTGGCATCGGAGCCTCATTTTGATTTGTTGTCAGAACATAGGAGAACTCCGCAGCCTGATCTTGTGCTTCACCTTCAACGACCTGTTCCACAGGAATTTTCACTTCGGTTACAGGTTCAGATGCAAACACCGGTATCTGCATACTCAGGAAAAGAAGCATGCTAAGCACTATGATATTTATTTTCTTTAAATCAAGGATGTTCATCTTTTTTCTTTCCCTTCTTTTTTAGTTTTTGATCAAGTAACAATAAGATAAGAAGTAGCAACAAGAGCCAGAAAAGAATCGGCACGGATATGACCAGTTTTCGTATCTGGTCGATCCCAGTCCCCCAGTTTTTCGGTTTTCCCTTCTCTGGATAAATCTGCTCCGTAAGTCTTCCTACTAGTATATTTCTTCCATTTGTCATTTCAGAAGTACATGTTATTAGTAAAACCAAATGATCTTCTTCTGTAATGTCAAGATTTCTTTTATGTAAAGCATTGTCTGTAATTTCCTGCAGATATTCCTGTTTTGCTTCCGATGTTTCCGGACATACGCTAAAAAGTCGCTCATTATAAGCATCTGCCTGAAGTAATGCATAAAATTCGATTCCATGGTCTTTTCCATCAAAAAACAGATTTCCGTAGGGATGTTCATCAAAATACTTCTTCTCTGTAAAAAGTCCCACATCTCCAAACATCTTGTGTTTTTCCATGTGGTGCCCGTAGATCAGATTGTTAAAATCTGAAAAATCCGGTGCATTGGCACAATGTAAAAAAATGGAACCACTTAAGGAATAATTTCCTTCCGCATCCGTATTCATATACGTATCATCATCCTCTGCCTGAAGCAAAGGATAATTGACATTTGTATCATTGATCCGAATCCAGCCAAAAACATCTGGATTGATTTTCTGTAACTCTTCAAATGATTTCGTATGGTTTTCACTTGGCATATAGGCTTCGTAGTTTTTTGCATCCGCTGCCTCAAATACCTGATTGGAATCCCACAACATATAACAGGACAAAAACATCAGCAAAAGGATCAGCATAAGTACGATAAAATTTACCATATGATCGATCCCGCTTATTATAACCTTTGCTAATCTTTTCATATCCGATTGTCCTTATCTTCCCTTCTTGTTAAGAAAGGGGATGCGACAGTGCCCTGCCGCACAGCATCCCCTTTTCTTATCAATTTAATTATCCTAATTATCTTCTGCGTTTGAAAGCAACAAATCCAAACAGTGCTGCACCGCAAAGAGCGATCATCAGAACATATGGAAGTGTGTTCATGATAATACCAGTTGTTGGTACATTGTTGTATCTGTTAGTTACATCAACTGTATTTTTATTCTGTCCAAGTTTATTCTGTCCAAGTTTATCGCCATTTACTGCTGTAAGAAGTTCATTGTACTTTGTTGTTGCAACAGTTGTTGCCTCTCCGCCATTAAGTACAACACTAGCACTTGCCTTGTAGTTCGCTTTTGCAGTCTCAGTTACAGTGATCTTTGTTCCAACCGGAAGACCTGTGAATTTCATATTTTCATTATGTCCAAGCTGGAATGTAGTTGTTCCATCTGTTGCTAATGTAACAGCTTCTCCATTTTTCTTTACTCCACCAAGAGTAGTTGCATCTGTTCCTGCTGGGAATTCAAATTTTACAGTAAAATCAAATTTATCAGTTGGAAGTGTTGCTGCATTATCTGCTGTATTCAGAATAACTTTCTTAGCTACGTTTAAGGAACCATATTTTGTATAATCATCTGGATCTGGGTTCGGATTTGTAGGATCTGTTCCTGTACCAGCTTCCTGTACATATGTATTAGTAAAATTGAAACCATTTTTACCTGCATCATCACCGATATCTACTTTTCCTGTTGTAGAATCGCTTTCGCCTTTATCATTCATTGTTTTAGTTACGATGATCTTCTCAATTTCAAATGTTCCGCCAGTTTTCTCAACAACGTAAACATCCATTGTATACACAGCCTTTGACATGATCAGCTTTTCATGGTCGCTATTATTAACAACTGGATCAGTAATTTCACTCTCTGTTACAGTATATTCATACTTTCCTGCCTCAGTAAAGTTGTCAAATGTAATCTCTCCACTAACCTTTTTATAGGATCCTGAATTACTATTGAAGTCGCTTTCTTTAAACTCAATGCTTGGAATTGTACATGCAACGCTTGTCTTTATCAAATCTTCTCTACCTTCAGCTGTAACCTGTGTTGCAGTAAAGTTAAATTTCATCTCTTTTTTAACTTCTGTTTGGTAAGTCTTGCTAACATAAGCTTTCTTTGCATTATTTTTGTTGTCTGGTGTCGTTGTTCCATCTGCAAATACTGGCATTGCCAGTCCCATTGTCATAGCACCTGCTGCGACAACAGCGAGCAGCTTTTTAGATAATTTTTTCATGCTCATAATTTTTTCCTCCCTTGTGAAATTTTAATACGTTTATATTGGATTAACGGATGAGGAACTTAGATTCCTCTGTTCCGAATAATCGCAATAACTTTGCCCCGGATGTCTTTTAGATCAATACATCCATAAATACGGCTGTCACTGGCCTTTGGTCTGTTATCTCCAAGTATAAAGACCTGACCTTCTTTTACCGTAAGTGGGAAATCGACTCCGCTTTTAAACTGTGTCGTATCAAAATAGATATCCTGTGAGATCTGTTCTGCACCGTTGATCTTAAGTCCGTCTTTTGTAATGTCAACGGTATCACCGGCAACCGCTACAACTCGTCCGGTCGTTGTTTTATCATCCTTTTCAAAAACAGCGACATCTCCGGATATAAATCTGTGGTCCAGTCGGTAATATACCACCAGATCTCCGTCCTTAATGGATGGTTTCATAGAGATATCATTAATTCTTACAATCCCATAAAGAAAAGTAAAAATGAGAAAAACCACCAGAATAAGAAGCACGATCTTTAATAATAACTGTACGAGATCTTGTGCTATAGTTGTCTCCTGCACGGTATTTATATCACTTTTTTGCCTGTCATTTCTTTTCTTCATGTTACGATTCCATCTCCAAACTTAAACTCTCAAAGTTTTAGTTTGTATATAATTATACCCTCTTCTTTTGTTCTTTCAATGCATTGAACTTATAAATCTTTCCACACTACTTTATCATTTTTGTTCCATACCTGAACTATTCTTTTGATTTCAATCTGCTTTTTCTGTCCATTCTCGTTTCATTGACGCTTTTTGAAAACATTGAAGTAGTTGTTTTGAAAACGCTCCGCATGCTCCATCTAAAATCATATTTACTGCTTCTTTTGATGTGATTTTTCTCTTATAAGGACGTACACTAACCAGGGCATCATAGGCATCTGCAAGTCCGACCACCTGTGCACAAAGTGGGATTTCCTCCCCTTTTAATCCATCCGGATAACCAAAACCGTCATAACGTTCATGGTGATGTCTGCAGATTTCATAACTATATTGATTCAGCTGTTTAGTTTCGCTTCCCTTCGGGAACCATTTTGTCATTTCCGCACCAACAAGAGGATGTCGTCTGATAATATTCCACTCTTCCTCTGTAAGTTTCCCTTCTTTATTTAAGATTTCTATCGGAACACGGATCTTCCCAATATCATGGATCGGTGCCAGATGAGCGATTGTCTCGATTTCTTCGTCTGTGATTCCATATTCCGGATAGTCTTTTTGTAACTGCCGGTAGATTTGTTTTGTATAATATCCGATCCGATCCTGTTGGTCTGCTTCTTTTAACTGATTGTGTTCTAAAACATTACTTAGTAAAGAGACTGTATCCCAGTACTGTCTGGTAATTGCTTTTTCTTTTTTATCCAGTTCCTGTTTCATGCTTAAAATTCTTGGATAAACGCCTTGCTCCTGATGTAACGTGATCATTGCCGTATGTTCATTTTCATCGATATGTCTGATTGCCTTCACCCAAACATATGCATCCGATTGTTGGGACTCCACTCTTCGATAGAAGAGCTCTTCTTCCATACATCCGCCTGACAATCGACTGTTTTGGAACTCAATGGATAAGAATTCCTTCACTTTTTTCGATCAAACTCATAAACATACGCTGTCACATACTGATTGATAAACACATCATACGAGTCTGCCTTTTTTACTTCCTCATAAATTACCTGATCTTGTAAATAGACACAGTCGCACTTCTTTTCTTACATGTAATGTACATCAGTGATAATTTCCTTTTCTCTTCTTTATACTTCATATAACAAAAGAGCGATCGCCTGTAATTAGGTTTTCGCTCTCTTGTAGTAATAAAGCCTATATTATTCACGGCTATGCCGTGTGAAGTGGCTGAAA
>ERZ773186.1889-NODE-1889-length-16625-cov-9.734460_pt1 | contig 16625 bp, 13 predicted proteins | sample MGYA00581000_ERZ773186 | MGnify/ENA primary metagenome ERZ773186 (study PRJEB29015, sample SAMEA2737752) | human gut metagenome | biome: human gut; feature: human-associated habitat; material: faeces | place: China | collected 2012 ...
GTAGATGGGTCCCCAGGCGCAGCGGGGCGGACGCTCCGCTGTGCCTGGGGGTCGTATCCTCCCGTCCTATTCAAAAGAAAGTTTCCGGTTCCCATAACTCTTCCGGTACTGTCCCGGCGTCATCCCGGTGAGCTTTCGGAAAGCCGTGGAAAAATTATGCGCATCCTGAAATCCAACGTTATAGGCAATCTGAGAGACCGTGTGATTCGTGTCCGTCAGCTCGGCCATAGCGCTGTCCGTTTTGGATTTCAGGATGAACTGCTTCAGTGTCATTCCGGTGCCCTCGTGGAAGAGGGAGGAGAGGTATTTGTCGTTGTAGCCGAAATAACGGGCGAGTTCGGTGACTTTGAGGGACTCGCTGCTGTGGTACTGGATGTAGCTGATAATGTCCTGCAGGATCTGCGTCCGCTGCGTTTCGGAAGTGTAGGTGCGGTAGAAGGGGCTCTGACAGTTGATTTCGCCGAGAACAGCGGCAGTCAGGCTGTTGTTGAGGAACGTGTTGTGGAAACGCAGGGAAGTGTCCTGGAGCTGCTTCATGAGGATGATGACGCGGTTCGGGGAGGAAAGCGTTCTCTGGAGCGGGATGCATAACGTTTCGGGGTAGTTGGATGGAAGCTGGGCGGGAGCGAGGTCCTCAAGGCGGTAGGAGGATGGCGGTGCAGCATGAAACTCATCCAGAACCGATCCGGCGGTCGGGTCAGAAGGAGCGACGATCGGTGCGGAGGGGATACCCGGGATAAAATGGAGCCAGTAGAAAGAGCAGCTTCCCTTTTTCGAGCCATGCTGATGGACGGTCGGCGGCAAAAGAAGATATTCGCCGGGGTGAACCTCGTAAGAGCGGCGTTCGTCCGCGATAAAAAGCGTTCCTTCCGTCACAACCATCAGTTCAAAATTGACGAGATTCCGTGTCAGGTGCATCCACTCCGGGGACGGGGACTGGAATTTGCCGCAGAGGTCGTAGGTAAAACAGGCGGCATCTGGAAATAAAACAGAGATCATATGACTTTTTCAAACCTTTTCAAACATTCTTGTATTTTAAACGGCGGTCCGTTTTGCTAAAATAAAACTATAGAAAAACAGGAAAACAGCCGTCAAAAGAAGTGTAACGCTTCCCATCCCTGAAAGCAAGGAAAATATCTTTTTCAAACCAGGAGGCGGCGGAAGACAACGAAAAAGGAGACCGAAAAAATGGATCAGAAAAACTTCAGCAAACCATTATCCCTGGCAAAAGTCCAGGTTACTGATGCATTCTGGAAAAAAGAGATGGAGCTTGTCCGCACCGAAGTAATTCCGTATCAGTGGAATGCCTTAAATGACAATGTTCCGGGAGCAGCACCGAGCTTCTGTATGCGGAACTACCGCCGCGCCGGTGAAGTTGAAAAAGAGCGGAAAGCAAAAGGAGACAAATTTGTTCAGATCAAATACCCGCTGGATACTTTTGAGACACTGCCGAAGGATGGCAAAATGGACGGAAGATTTTATGGCTTCCTGTTCCAGGATACCGATTTTACCAAATGGGTGGAGGCAGTTGCGTACTCCCTGACACAGCATCCCGATCCGGAGCTGGAAAAAACGGCAGATGAAGCAATTGAAGCTGTCTGCGCAGCACAGAGAGAAGACGGATACCTCGATACCTACTATCTGATCAACGATCAGGATATGATTTTTACAAACCTTAAGGACAACCATGAGCTGTACTGCTTCGGTCATCTGACGGAAGGCGCCGTAGCCTATTATCAGGCGACCGGAAAAGACCGTCTCTTAAAAGCAGCAGAGCGTTTCGCGGACTTTATTGCCAGCAAACTCGGTCACGGCGAGGGTAAAAAAGCAGGTTATCCTGGTCACGAAATTGCAGAGATGGCTCTGATGCGTCTCTATGATCTGACCGGCGAGCAGCGCTACCGCGATGCCATCGAGACGATCCGCAGCCAGCTGGAGACCCAGCCCCGCACCAAGGAGGGTAACTTCTGGCACAAGGATATCTACCCCTGGCAGGTCTGGCTGGACGGCACCTACATGGCCCAGCCCTTCTACATGGAGTACGAGACCCGCTTCAACAAGATGCAGGGCTGCATCGACAGCTACAAGCAGTTCATGAACATCAAAAAGCACATGCGGGACGAAAAGACCGGCCTGTACTACCACGGCTACGACGAGAGCCGCCAGATGTACTGGGCTGACCCCGTGACCGGCTGCAGCGCCAACTTCTGGCTGCGCGCCATGGGCTGGTTCCTTGTTGCGATGGTCGATGTGCTGGAGCGCATGGACGATATGCTCTACTATGAGTACCGCGCGATCATGTCGATGCTCAAGGACGCCGTGGACGCAATGATTGCCTTCCAGGATGCCGAGAGCGGCATGTTCTGGCAGGTCGTAGACAAGGCCGGGGTCGAAGGCAACTACCTTGAGACCTCCGGCAGCGCACTGTTCGCCTACGCCGTGCTCAAGGGCGTGCGTCTGGGCTACCTGCCCAAGCGCTACACGGCCTACGGTGAGAAGGCGTTCTACGGCACCTGTGACCGCCATCTGGGCGTGGGCGCGGACGGCGCTTTGCAGCTGGGCGGCATCTGTCTGGTGGCCGGTCTCGGCGGCGCGACCCGCCGCGATGGCAGTCTGGCGTACTATTTCAGCGAGCCCATCGTCGAGAACGACGCCAAGGGCGTAGGCCCGCTGCTGCTGGCCTACACGGAAATTCTGGCCGCACAAAAGCAGTAAGGAGGGCACACTATGCCGAAATTTATCGTCGGTGCCCGCCTGCACGACTACGGCAAGGGCACGCCGGATGAGCTGTTCGGGAAGGTTTCTGCCGATGGCTTTGCGGCCGTGCAGCTTGCATACAAAAAATGCGTCCCCTCTGTAAAGAGCTACGCCGATGTGACGGATACGCTGGTGGCCGAGACGGTTGCCGCCGAAAAAGCACACCGTATTCAGGTCGCCGTGCTGGGCACCTATGTCGAGCTGGCCATAAATGATGAGAGCCGCCTTTGCAATGTTGCCGATTTCAAGAGCCAGCTGGCTGTATGCAGGGCACTGGGGGCAGGCTGCATCGGCACCGAGACCACGGCCATGTCCAAGCAGCCTGCCGGGACGACCCGTGCGCAGGCGCAGGAGCTGCTCTGCCGCAGTCTGGCGGAGATTTTGCCCGCCGCCGAGGCGCTCGGCGTTACCGAGCCTGTGACCTATCACAGCATGAACTCCGCCGCAGCCACGCGCCACATTCTGGACACGATGCGCAGCCCGAATCTGAAGGTCATCTTTGACATGAGCAACCTTGTATCTGCTGAGAATGTAGACGCACAGGACCGTATCTGGTACAATATGGGCGCACTGCTGGGGGATCAGATCGTGGCTGTCCATTTCAAAGGGCAGGCGTTTGCGCCGGACGGCAGCCTGCTGCACACCAGCTTAGAGGAGAGCCGCACCGACTATGCCGGGGCGTTTGCCATGCTGCGCCAGCTGCCCCAGCCCGCTCTGCCGGTGCTGCGCGAGGAGGCTGTGCCGGCTCGTGCGGCCAGCGACATCGCTTTTATGAAAGGATTTTTCTGATGGCTGAACTCGAAAGAAAAACACTGGTCGTGGACGAGAGCGGCCGCGGCGATTACCGCACCCTGACGGAAGCCGTGGCGGCCTGCGCCGAAACGCCGGAGCTGCCGGTGCGCTTCTACATCAAGCACGGCATCTATGAGGAGCGGCCCTTCATCGAGCTGGCTGACTATATCATTGAGGGCGAGTACCGCAATGCCACCGTTATCACCGCCTCTGTCGGCGGCCGTGACCCTTGGCCGGGCGAGGCCAAGACCGGCACCTTCCGCAGCGCAACGCTGTTTCTGGGCGGCGGCAAGGCGGTCGTGCGCAACCTGACCATCCAGAATAACGCCGGTGACGGTGCAAAGGCCGGTCAGGCGCTTGCCGTCTATGCTGATGCCAGCCGTGTGCTGATGGAGGATGTAAACCTCTACGGCAATCAGGACACCCTTTTCACCGCTCCCCTGCCCCTGCAGGAGCGTGAGAAGAACGGCTTCCGCGGCCCGCGAGAGAACACGCCCCGGCTGGACACCGTGCAGTACTACAAAAACTGCACGATCCGCGGCAACATCGACTTTATTTTTGGCGGTGCAAACGCTGTGTTCGACACCTGCCGCCTTGAGCCGTGGCATCACATCAGCGGCACCTGCTATATCACGGCTCCCAGCACGCCCGCAGGCAAGCCCGGCTACCTGTTTGTGAACTGCACCGTGCAGGGCAGCTGTGCGCCCGGCAGCGTCTATCTGGGCCGCCCCTGGCGCGCGAACGCGGCCTGCTACTGGCTGGACTGCGCGTTGAGCGACGAGGTCTGCGCCGACGGCTGGGACAACTGGCGTGACCCCGAGAACGAAAAGACCGCCCGCTTTGGTGAGCACGGCTCCACCGGCCCCGGCAGCGCCGCCAAGCGCGCCTTTGGCAGCGTGGATGACGATAACGAAGCGAACGCCCAGCGGGAGATGTACGCGCGAGTAAGAGCGGAATTTGGCGTGGAATAAGGCATAGAAAAGGCGGCAGACCGTTTGTGGTCTGCCGCTTTTGCTTTCCTAAGCCTTCCCCCCTTTACTGTGCGCTCGTCTCGCCGCCCTCGACCACGAGACTGTCCTCATAGTCAGTGCCGTAGGTGTCAACGAGAGTGGCCTCATAGTCGGCGTGGAAGAAATTTTCCTTGCCCAGAGCCTTGATCTCGTCGTTGATGGCATTCAGCAGCGTCTCATTGCCCTTGCTGACGGCGGGGGCAATCGTGTCCTGGCTGCCCAGGGAAGGGATGCCGACAGTGTAGCCGGGGTTCTGGCTGGCAAACGCGATGACCTCGGTGTTGTCGTTGGCCCAGGCCACGCCGCCGTTCTCCATCGCGCTCTTGGCCGTGGCGTAGGAGTCATACTTCTGCAGCGGGATGTCAGGGTAGTTCTGGGTCAGGTAGGTCTCTGCGGTAGTGCCGGAGATGACGATCATCTGGTCATCGGCGTTCCAGCTGTCCAGCGACGTGATGACGTTGGAGTCCGGGGAAACGACGCCCAGTGCAACGTTCATGTAGGGCAGCGCAAAATCGACCTCCTCGGCGCGTTCCGGCGTGACCGTGAAGTTGGCCAGAATGACATCGACCTTGCCGGTCTGCAGGTACTCGATGCGGTTGGCGGCCTCGGTGGAGACGTAGTTCACCTTGACGCCCAGATCCTCGGCCAGGCGGCGGGCGAAGTAGACATCATAGCCCTGATACTCGCCGTTCTCATCCACATAGCCAAACGGGTTCTTGTCGGAGAAAACGCCGATGTTCACGGTGCCGTCCGCCTTGATCTCGTCCAGCGTGCGGAACACGTCACTGCCAGCAGCTGCGGCACTGCCGGATGCAGCAGAGCCGGATGCGGCAGAAGAGGAGGATGCGCTGCCGCCACAGGCAGAAAGCAGGGCGGCGGTGGAGACTGCGCCCAGACCCAGCAGGAAGGCACGGCGAGAGATCTTGTTAACTTTCATGGTAATAACTCCTTTCCTTTCTTTCCCATATAAAAATCTATCCATGATCTGTGACATCATTTCACAGCATCAGACAAAAAGGATCAAAGTGGAAATGGGCTGCTGCGCATTTCTCACTGCTTTGCAACCGCATCAAAGGTGAAGGTGCGCAGGAAGCGCTGTGCACGTTCGGTCTGCGGGTGGTCGAAGAAGTTTGCCGGGGGCGCTTCCTCCACAATACGGCCATCGTCCAGAAACAGCACCCGGCTGGCAATTGCCCGGGCAAACTGCATCTCGTGGGTGACGATCACCATGGTCTTGCCCTCACGGGCCAGGTCGAGCATGACATCCAGCACCTCGCGCACCATTTCAGGGTCAAGGGCGGCGGTCACTTCGTCGAACAGCAGGATCTCGGGGTGCATACAGAGCGCGCGCACAATGGCGACACGCTGTTTCTGACCACCCGAAAGCTCCCGGGGGTAGCTGTTCTTTTTGGCCAGCAGGCCCACACGGTCCAGCAGGGCCTCAGCTTCCTGCTGCACCTCAGCCCGGGGGCGTTTCTGCACCTTGGTGGGAGCCAGCAGGATATTTTCCAGCACGGTCAGGTGCGGGAAAAGCTCATAGCTCTGGAACACCATGCCGATGCGCTGGCGCAGGGCCGCCAGATTCTTGCCGCCGTAGGCGACCGTCTCACTGCCCAGCTTCACCCGGCCCGCCTGCACCGGCTCCAGACCGTTCAGACAGCGCAGCAGGGTGCTTTTGCCGCAGCCGGAAGGCCCCACCACAACGATGACCTCACCGGGCTTGACGGCAAAGCTGACATTATCCAGAACATTGGTCTTGCCATCGTAGCTTTTTACCAGATGGTCTACAGTCAGAATCGGCTCTGCCATAACAGTCACTTCCATTTCTTTTCGAGGTAACCGGCCAGCAGGCTGATGGGCCAGCAGGCCAGAAAATACAGGATAAACACGGTGAGGTAGATGCCAAACGCCGCGTTGGGGCTGGCGGTGCGGTTGGCCTCAATGATCTGCTGGGCCACCTTGAGCACCTCCACCACACCGATCATCAACACCAGGCTTGTGGTCTTGATCATGCGGGTGATAAGGTTGATGGACAGCGGGATGAGCCGCCGCACCGTCTGGGGGATGATGATGTACCAATAGGTCTGCGCCCGGCTCATGCCCAGCGCCTCGCTGCTCTCATACTGATGCTTCGGGATGGCGATGAGGGCACCGCGGACGAGGTCGCTCATCTCGGCCGTGCCCCAGAGCACGAACACGATGACCGCCGCCGTCTCGCCGGAAAGATCCCAGCCAAAGGCCCGCGTGGTGCCAAAATACACCAGAAAGAGCAGCACCATCTGGGGCATGATGCGGATAAATTCCAGATATACCCGGAGGATGGCTTTCAGGATAGGATTTTTAAAAGTCATCAGCACACCCAGCAGGATGCCCAGCGGCAGGCTGATGAGGACAGACACAGCGCTGATCTTAAGCGCCACGCCCAGACCGCCCAGCAGGCGAACCATATTTTTGCCCTTGAGCAGGACTTCAAGACCCAAATCCGGCATAGCGCAGCCTCCTTTCCAGCCAGCTGCCCAGCAGGGACACCGGCAGCAGGATGATGAGGTAGAACACCACCAGCAGGAAAAGGTTCTCGGCCGTCTTATAGTACAGGCCGATGAGATCCTTTGCCGTAAACATCAGATCCATCAGGCTGATGGCGCTGAACACGCTGGTCTCCTTGAGCAGGAAGATGATATTGGCCATAAAGGCCGGCATACTGATGGAGACCGCCTGCGGCAGCACCACATAGCGCATGGTCTGCAGCCGGCTCATGCCAAGGCTCAGGGCACTTTCGGTCTGGATGGGTTCAATGGCTTCCAGCCCGCTGCGGAAGGCCTCGGCCATGTAGCTGCCGCCCAGAAAGGCAAGGCCTGCAATGCCGCAGAGCTCGGCGTTGGTCTTGATGCCGATCTTGGGCAGGCCGTAATACAGAAAGAACAGCTGGACCAGCAGCGGCGTGTTCCGGCTGAGCTGGATATAAGCGCCCACGATACGGCGCAGCACCGGCACTTTTTCGTACTGGAGCACGGCGCAGACAAGGCCCACAAGGATGGCCCAGAAGATACCGGCCACACCCAGACGCAGGGTGAGCCAGGCCGCTTTTTCATACTGCGGCAGATATTGCGCCATCACATTCCAATCCATGTCTGTTCCCCTCCTTTTCTCCTGATCTTGCGGATGTTTGTCTCCGTTGGCCGTATGATATACCCATTTCCCCAGAATGTCAATAGGTTTATAGGTTTTTTTGTTGCACAAATTCCGGTCAGATTGATAAACAAGCTATTCATCGCTGATTTTTCGTTTCGGTTTTTCCACGCAAAAACGCCGTCTCTTGCCTTTTTGCACAAGAGACGGCGTTTGGTTCAGTTGCTTATTTTTGCTTTGCAGCAAGCAACAGGTCATTTTCTTTCCCGATGTTTTTGTTGTTCTCTAACTCTGATCGTTTTGCCTCCCAATCTCCATCATAAATAATCTCCTTCAATTTACAATAACTAAAAGCCAGCTTATCAATCTGTCCCAATGTCGTCGGCAATTCAATCTCTACCAGCCCCGTATGCTCAAAAGCGCCTTCTTCTATTCGTATCACTCCATAGCCGAGTTTCACTTTTTGCAGAGATTCACAGCGTGCAAATACCCTTTCTCCTGTCTTTTCTGTACCTTCAATCTCTGCCTGTGTCAGATAATGACAGTCTGCAAACACATCATTTCCAAGCACTCTGACATTCATCGGTACAGTAACCTGTAACAATCCAGACTCCTGAAACGCAGATTGCCGAATCTCGATTACATCCTCCGGAATTACAACAGACTTGAGCTTCCAATCATTTTTAAAGCAATTGGAGCCAATGCTATATGCCCTTCCCGTTGGAAGGTGCAAATTCACACCATCTTTATACTCATAGTGAGTTAAAACGATTTTTCCCTGTTGCTCTGACCACTCCGCCTTACAGCCTTCTGGGATTACCATGCCATCCCACGGTTTGGGCGGTTCCGGTTCCGGAAGCGGCTCCGGTTCACTGGAAGAAGCCGATTCCGAGGGGGCGGGCACTTCCTCCGGCTGAGAGGGGGCCGGCACCTCACTGGAAGCGGGCGGTTCCGCGGGCGCGGGCATCTCTCCCCCGCCGCAGGCAGAAAGCAGCACGGTACCGCACAAAAACAGCGCTGTGCACAGAACGGACCTCCATTTCATAGCGAGTCTCCTATTCTGCCCCGCAGGGGCCATCTTCTTTTTTTCAGAACACCTTGCGGCACTCCACCACAAGACCGACCACCCGCACCTGCACCCGTTTCAGATCATAAATCTGGGGCTGGTGCACGGGGTTGAAGCTTTTGGGGGTCAGGACCACAAGGCTCCCCTCCTGACGGAAATATTTCACGGTGGCTTCATCGCCGTTGACCATCACCACGGCAAGCTGGCCGTTTTCCACCTCCGGCTGCTCCCGCACCAGGATCTCATCGTTTTCCGAAATGCCCACGGCGTTCATGCTGTCGCCCCGGACACGGAGCCAGAAGTACCGTGCCCCGTCCTTCCGGGTGATGGGGATGTAGCCCTCAATGTTTTCTTCCGCATACATGGGCAGGCCTGCACGCACCGTGCCCAGCAGCGGAGCCGTGAGGGCGGGATCGAACGGGACAGCTCCTTCGGGCAGCTTCCGCTCCTCCTGCACCGACGGGACGGCTTCGCCCAGCAGTTCCCCCACCGGCACGCCAAAATAGGCGGATACCCTGGCCAGCGTCTCGCCCGAGGGGGTCGCTCCGGTGTTTTTCCATTTGGTCACTGTGGAGTTGCTCAAGCCCATCTCCTGCGCTGCCCGGCTGCGGCTGATGCCTCTGGCCTGACACAGGGCCGTGTAGCAGTCATAAAACACAAATTTTGCACTCCTTCTTGTGCAGAACGCCGGTTTTCTAACCGGATTCAGATTTTTCCTTGACTTTCTGAATTTAATTAGATATTATAGCCTCATAAGCTGATTTTGGTTAGATTTTATCCACCAAACCTTCTGCGGTCTTTTCACAATCTTACCGGAAACTCTAACCAAAGTCAAGCTTTTTGAACGCAAAAACCACGACAAAAGGAGTGAAACTGTATGATCGAACGTCAGATCCATTTATCCTCGGGCGGCGGGGCTGCTTTGCAGGGGTACGATGGCCTGCTCCGCTTCGGCTACACCAAAAACCGGGGCATCTACGCCCTGCGGGTGGAAGCCGACGGCGAGTGGCAGGGCATGACCCTGCGGGCCTTTTGGCACCTGCCGGATGGGAACGCTGCCCCCTCCACGCTGGTGGCAGACGGCCTTGTGGAGGTGCCCGCCCTCATCACGGCTGTGCCCGGGGAGGGGCGCATCACCTTTGAGGGCACCGATGGCACCCGCACCCTGACCAGCGCAGACGTGTACTACTGCGTGGCCGAAAACTCCGGCACTGAGGACAGCACCCTGCCCCAGCCCGGCACGCCCGCCTGGCAGGCCCTGCTGGAACGGCTGAAAGCAGCTGTGGAAAGCGGTGCATTCCGGGGCGAAAAGGGGGAACCCGGACCGCAAGGAGAACCCGGTGCTGCAGGACCCACCGGCCCCAAAGGAGAGCCCGGCCCGCAAGGCCCGCAGGGAGAACCCGGCCCCCAGGGCCCAAAGGGTGACCCCAGCGATCCCGGCCAGTGGGAGCTGCTGGAAAAGGTGTCCCTGAACGCCGCCGCTGCCAGCTTTGAGCGCACCTTTCCCACCGAACTGCAGGCGCTGAAGGTGCTGTTTCAGGCAGGCAGCAGCCAATCCAAGGGCACGCTGCACTGGGTTTGCAGCACCAGCGATGGTACCCAGCTGCTCAGTGCTTCTGCCCCCTGTGCTGCCAGCAGCTCGATGTCCAGCCCGCCCACCCGCACCTTTGCCAGCTTTCAGGCACTTCCCTGCTTTGGGCAGTATCTCTGTTTTGCCGCATCCGGCACCACGGGTGCACCGCCTGCGGTCGTTCTGCCTGCCGGAAGCAGCGGCCAGAATGTGGATGCCAGCCAGAAGCTCGGCAGGCTGACCCTGACCGTGGACACCAACGTCCGGCTTGCCGCCGGTGCCACCATCGAGCTGTGGGGCGTTCCGGCCTGAGCGGGAGCACCGAAACCGTTTCCGACAGAACTTTCGGTAAAATTTCTTTCACTTTCCATGAAATTTTTGTGTTTTGCCTTGATGCATCTTCCATATTTTGTTATACTGGTTAAAAAGCGGAAAGTGGGGAGTCGGCCATGGATGTCCCTGTTCGGTTTATCGATTCGATCATCAACAATCCCCTGCTGATGCAGTTTCTTGTGCATCGGTGGTTTTTTCTGTTGGAATATGACCCCCGTCTGGATCAGCTGCGGGTCTACGATACCCGGAGCCGCACGCTGGAGACACTGGATGCCTACCTTGGCTCCGAAAAGCCGGAGCACGCCACGATCTTCGCGGAGGACCGCTGGAAGATGCGTGCCCTGCTCACCGGTGAGCTGTTCGGCCCGCTGGAGATGCGTTTTGTCTCGCCGGAGGGGGTGTATTATTCCCGGGAGGTGGATGCCCGCCCGGTCGAGGACCCCGCCCGCGGCACGCTCTATGTAGGCTACGCAAAGGACATCACCGACCAGAAGAATCAGACCCAGGAGCTGCTGGAGCAGGCCCGCCACGATTCCCTGACCCAGCTGTATAACAACCGCACCGGCAAGGAGCTTATCGACCGCTATCTGCAGGCCAAAGATCCCTATGCCTCCTGCGGAATGCTGGTCATCGACCTTGATTTTTTCAAGAACGTCAACGACCGCTACGGGCATCTGTTCGGCGACAAGGTCCTGCAGGAGTTTGCCCGGCTGCTGCGCACCCTGTTCCGCTCCAGCGACATTCTGGTGCGGTTCGGCGGCGATGAATTCGTGGTGTTTTTGAAGGATATCCCCAACACCACCCTGCTCCAGAAGACCCGCCAGCTTTCGGAATCCGTGCAGCAGGTCAAGTTCTGGGAAAACGATTACCGGATGACCTGCAGCATCGGTGCCTGCTTCCTGCCTGAAAACACAGCGGGCTATTCCTTTGACCAGCTGTTCGAAAACGCGGACTGGGCCCTGTATCAGGCCAAGCAGAACGGCCGCAACCAGTATGTGTTCTGCGACAATCTGCGGCGCTATGCCCAGGCGGTTCCTGCCGCCCCGGAAACGGCCGATATCGATGCACGCTACCTGCACAACGACCTGATCTCCACCGCCTTTGAACTGTTTGAGAAAAACAACAGCTTTGAGACTGCTATCCCCCTCTTCCTGAAGATCGTCGGCATCCGGCTGCAGCTGGACCGCATTACCATTGTGGACACCTGCATCCGGGAACGCAGCGTCTCCCGGCAGTTCCAGTGGACCTCTCCCCACGCGGAGCCGGTGCCTCTGAACGGTAACTCCTTTACCAAGGAGGACTTCCTGACCCTGTTCCACAGCTACGATGAATACGGTACCACCGTGCTGCAGGCCGACAATATGGGAATGTACTCGCCGCAGGGGCGCGCGCTGCTGATGCAGGGCGGGGCCCAGACAGTGGTCTACGCTGCCATGTACGGCGAGGGCGAGTATCAGGGTGCCATTGCCTATGTGGTGTGCGGCAGCAAGCGGTACTGGACTCCCCAGAACCGCCGGGAGCTGGGCGAGATCACAAAGATCATCAACGCCTACCTGAGCAAGCATCTGGCCGTGAACGCCGTGAGCCGCGGCATGACTTCTGCTCCTGAGTTTGACCGGCTGACCGGTCTGCTGGCCTTTACCCGTTTCAAGGAGGAGGTCTCCCACAAGATCATCGGCGGCTATGCCGAGGGCTACCAGATCTTCTACTGCGACTTCGAGAACTTCAAATATTTCAACGAGAAATACAGCTATGCCACCGGCGATCAGCTGCTGAAGGAATTCAGCGATTTCCTCATCGAGGCGGCCCGCCACTGGGGCGAGTGCTACCTGTGCCGGGTGGTGGGCGACCAGTTCGTGCTCTACCTCTCCTGCCGCGACGAGAAAGGCCCGCTCCACTATGCAGACACGCTCTGCCGCCGGTTTGAGCAGTATCAGGCGCAGCATTACCCGGAGGTACGCCTGCGGGTGCGGATGGGTGTGTACGCCATTGAGCCCGGCTGCCTGAGCGCCTCGGCCGCCATCGACAAGGCCAACTTTGCCCGCAAGCAGGTGCACAGCAATACCCGCGAGTCTGCTGTCCAGTTTGACAAAAAGCTGGAGGTCAAGCAGACCCTGACCGGTGAGCTGCTGAGTGGCCTGCCGCAGGCGCTTGAGAACGGCGAATTCAAGCTGTACCTCCAGCCCAAGTTCTCGCCCAAGGATCTCTCGGTCATCGGGGCTGAGGCGCTGACCCGCTGGATCAAGCCGGACGGCACCGTGGTCTACCCCGACCAGTTCATTCCCATTCTGGAATCCACAGGCCGCATCGTGGAGCTGGATCTGTACATCTTCGAGCAGGTGGCCCAGTTCCTGCAGCGCAATGCACAGGCCGGACATCGGCTGCTGCCCATTGCGGTGAACGTCTCGGCGGTACTGGCCCGGGAGGATGTCCCCACCCAGGAGTACAGCGAGATTCTGGAAAAGCACAACATCAGCGCCCGGATGCTGGAGATCGAACTGACCGAGACGGCGGTGGTCTCGGAGTACGACCGGGTGAAGCGCCTGCTTTCCTCCTTCCAGAGCGATGGAATGCAGACCTCGCTGGACGATTTCGGCGCAGGCAGTTCCCTGCTGAACAACATAGTGGATATCCCCGTGAACACCATCAAGCTGGACAAGCTCTTTCTGACCCGGTGCAGCTCCAACGCGCGGGGCACCGATTTTCTGCGGGAGGTCGTACATCTGGTCAAACGGCTGGGCTACAACGTCATCTGCGAAGGCATCGAGACCGAGGAGCAGGTGCAGCTCCTCCGCTCGCTGGACTGCGACGGCGCGCAGGGTTTCTGGTTCTCCAAGGCCATCCCGGCTGAGGAGTTCGAGCGGCGGTATCTCTGTGACTGAGACAAAAAAACACTCCCCTTCGGGCGGAGCCGTGCGGCACACGGTCCTGCCCGAAGGGGAGTGTTGCTGTTTAGAAAGAATTATACCGTAGTCTCGACCCGGGGAGCCCCACCGGCGATCTCTTCTGCCGTCAGGGGGGCAGCCTGCGCCGGGGCGTTCAGGCGCTCCTTAGCGACTGCCAGCATCAGCTTGATGCGGTTTTCCTGGTTGACCCGGGTGGCGCTGGGGTCGTAATCGATGGGGGTGATATTGGCGCTGGGATACAGGGCACGGATCTTGTTCACCATGCCCTTGCCCACGATATGGTTGGGCAGGCAGCCGAAGGGCTGGGCACAGACGATGTTGCCGTAGCCGCCCTGCACCAGCTCGATCATCTCGGCGGTCAGCAGCCAGCCCTCGCCCATCTTGGCCCCCAGCGAGATGATGCCCCGGGGCTTTTCCACCAGCTCCTTGAAGGGGCCGGGGGCGTAGAACCCGGCATCGGCTGTGGCCTTGAGCATGGCACGCTCCACGCTGTCCAGCCAGTTGAGCAATTGATCCGTGCCCATCTTGACGGCCAGCTTGCCGCCGTAAAGGACATGATCCTCGCCCATATTGAAGATGCAGTACTGCACAAAGCCCATCAGGCCCGGGAAGTTCACCTCACAGTCCTGGCTCTCCAGGAACTTCTGCAGGTCGTTGTTGCCCAAGGGGCTGTATTTAACGTAGATCTCGCCGACTACGCCCACCTTGACCTTGGGCACCCGGGTCACGGGAATGGCCGCAAAATCCCTTGCAATGAGCGGGAAAGTGTGCTTCATTTCCCGGGCGGTAAAGCCCTTGCCGGCCAGCAGAACGCGGCCCAGACGCTCGACCCACAGATCGACCATCCGGTCAGCGGCTCCCTTTTCGTTCTCGTAGGGGGCCACCTGATTGCGCAGGGCACAGAGCATATCGCCGTAGAAAATGCAGGCAAGCGCGCGGCGGGCCAGCGGCAGGGTCATCTGGAAGCCGCTGTCTTTTTCCAGACCGGAGAAGTTCAGGCTGGCAACGGGGATCTGGGGATAGCCCGCCTTGACCAGAGCCTTGCGGAGCAGGTGGATGTAGTTGGAAGCACGGCAGCCGCCGCCGGTCTGGGTGATGAGCAGGACCGTGTGATCCAGGTCATACTTGCCGCTGTTCAGGGCATCCAGAAACTGGCCGATGACCAGCAGGGCCGGATAGCAGGTGTCGTTGTGGACGTATTTCAGGCCAAGCTGTGCCACGGCGCTGCCGCAGTTGCCCAGGATCTCGCACTTGTAGCCGTCGTAGCGCAGGGCGTATTCCAGCAGCCGGAATTGGGTAATGGCCATGTTGGGGATGAGGATGGTGTGGGTCTGCTTCATCTCCGGGGTAAATTTGGGATAATTGTATTCCATAGGTTCCTCCTATGTATCAGGCTTCTGCCTTGGGGGCGGCCTTTTCCTCTGCCGCCTCGTCGCGCTCCTCCAGAGCGGCGAACAGGCTGCGCAGACGGATGTTGACCGCACCCAGATTTGTGATCTCGTCGATCTTGAGCTGGGTGTAGAGCTTACCGCCTGCCTGCAGGATCTCGCGGGTCTCATCGGTGGTAATGGCATCCACGCCGCAGCCAAAGGAGACCAGCTGCACCAGATCCATATCCTTCTGGGTGGTGCAGTACTTGGCCGCCGCATACAGGCGGCTGTGGTAGGTCCACTGGTTCAGCACGCTGGTGGGGAACTTTTCCACCCGGTTGGAGATGCTGTCCTCGGTAACAACAGCCGCGCCGTGGCGGGTGATGAGGTGGTCGATGCCATGGTTGATCTCAGGGTCAACGTGATAGGGGCGGCCTGCCAGCACGATGATGCGCTTGCCCTGACGGCGTGCCTCATCAATGATCTCGCTGCCCTTGACCCGGATCTGGGCCATGTGGGCCTCGTGCTCGGCGTAGGCAGCATCGGCAGCGGCCTGCACTTCCTTTTCGGAAATGCCACCGAAGTATTTGGGCAGGACTTCCTTTGCCATTTTGCGGACAAAATCCTTGGGGCGGTGGATGCCCACATAGTCATAGATAAACTTCTGGCCCTCCAGCTCGGGGCAGTTGCCTGCCAGAACTTCAGGGTAATAGGCCACCACAGGGCAGTTATAGTGGTTGTCGCCCAGACCCTCGTCAACGTTGTAAGTCAGGCAGGGGTAGAAGATGGCATCCAGGTGCATCTGGCTCAGGGCCTTGATGTGGCCGTGGCTCAGCTTGGCCGGGAAGCAGGCGGTATCGCTGGGGATGGTGGCCTGACCGGCCAGATACAGCCCCCGGCTGGACACCGGGCTGGTGTGCACGGCAAAGCCCAGCCTGGTCCAGAAGGTGTGCCAGAAGGGCAGCAGCTCGTACATATTCAGGCAGAGCGGAATGCCAATGGAGCCGCGCTTGCCGGGCACAGGCTTGTAACCGGCCAGCAGCTGCTGCTTGTAGGCGTACAGATTCAGGCTGTCGTCCTCGCTCTTACCGGTCACGGGCTTATCGCAGCGGTTGCCGGAGATGAACTTGCGGCCATCGGCAAAGGTGTTGATGGTGAGCTGGCAGTGGTTGCCGCAGCCGCCGCACTTGACGCTGACCACCTTCTGGTCGAAGGCTTCCAGCTCGGCCAGATTCATCATCCTGGAAGTTTCCTGATGGTTCTTATGGCTCTGGCGCAGGCCGAACAGGGCCGCACCGTAGGCACCCATCAGGCCCGCGATGTCGGGGCGGATGACCTCCACGCCCATCTCTTTTTCAAAGGCGCGGAGAACAGCTTCATTGTAGAAAGTACCGCCCTGCACCACGATCTTGCGGCCCAGCTCCTCGGGGCTGGATGCGCGGATGACCTTGTACAGCGCGTTCTTGACCACACTGATGGACAGACCGGCGGAAATGTTCTCGATGGAAGCGCCGTCCTTCTGGGCCTGCTTGACCGAGCTGTTCATAAACACGGTGCAGCGGCTGCCCAGATCCACGGGGCGGTCTGCGAACAGGCCGAGAGCGGCGAACTTCTTGACATCATAGCCCAATGCCTGAGCAAAGGTCTGCAAAAAGCTGCCGCAGCCGGAGGAGCAGGCCTCGTTCAGGAAGA
>ERZ773186.1901-NODE-1901-length-16555-cov-18.950364_pt1 | contig 16555 bp, 18 predicted proteins | sample MGYA00581000_ERZ773186 | MGnify/ENA primary metagenome ERZ773186 (study PRJEB29015, sample SAMEA2737752) | human gut metagenome | biome: human gut; feature: human-associated habitat; material: faeces | place: China | collected 2012 ...
GCATATCCTCGGGGAAATAGCCCCGCTTGCCCACCACAGCCTGCAGCTCCTCCGGCGTGACGTTGTTGGCGCTCATCAGGGGGGCCAGCTTTTCCGGCACGCCCAGCGCGATCAGGTCCGGTGTGAGCAGAGCTTCGGGCACTTCCTCGCGGGGAGTCTGGGGCTGCGGAGCCGGAGTGGGCAGGATGTCGACTTCCGGCTGGGGGCTCGGTTCCGGCTTCGGCTTCGGCGCGGGCGCAGATGCGGTGCCGGGGATGCAGGCGGCGATGCCGGTGTAGTCAAAGGGGATCTCGTCGGGCAGGCCGAAGCGATTCTTGGCATCCCAGCAGGGGTGATGCGCTGTGTACATCACCCGGCGGCCGCCGGTGACCTTGTTTTTTGCGTTGGGGGCGCTGCTGCTCTTTTCCACCACGGTCTGGTAGTTGACGAACAGCAGCATGTCGCACCACTCCCGGATCAGCGGCTCCACCTGCTTGGTGGTCTTCATGGTCCAGCGGTCGTAGCTGCCCGCCGCATCCGGCTGTTCGAACTTTGTGATGGACGCGTGGGCAAGGATCAGAACGTTGTGCCCTGTGTTCAGCACCTCTTCCAGCGCGTCCAGCAGCTTGCCGAACTCCTCCTTCAGGTAGGTGTAGCCTTTGCCGTAGCCAAAGCCCTCCAGCCCGTCTACCTTGGCCTTGGCACAGACGGCATCAATGGCCAGCCGTTCGGCCCAGTCGGCGGTGTCGATGACCAGCGTGCCGCAGGGGATGTTCCCCCTGCGCACCTCGGCCACCTCGTCCAGCAGCATGGCCCAGCTTGTGGGCTGAGGCAGGCGCTTGACATTCAGCCGCTTTGTGCCGCCTTCGGTGTCGATGAACACCGGGTCGGGGAAGTGGGAGGCAAAGGTGCTCTTGCCGATGCCCTCGGGGCCATACAGCACGGTTTTGACCGGGGTATCCTGCACTCCGGCGGTGATGGCATACTTGCTCATTTAGAACGCTCCTTTCGTCCAGCTCCTGGGCTGGGGCTTTTCGGTGACAGGCGGCTCGGCATCTTTTACCATGCCGTCTTCGATGATGATCTGGCACTCGCTGCCGGTGGAAACGCGGGTGGCGATGGCCTGCAGGTGCTCTGCTTCCAGCCAGCGGCCAAACTCGGTCAGGGTGGTCATGTCCATCTGCTCCAGCTTGTCCAGCAGTACAAAACCGCAGTCCGGGTTCAGGCGGCGGACGATGGCGGCAGCCACCCGCAGCTGATCGCTGCCGGACATATCCCGCCAGTGCTTTCCTTTATAAGTAAGGGCACCGTCCTCCACGCTCAGCTCCGGCAGGGGCAGGTCAGCACCGTTCAGCAGGGCCATACGGTCGGCCCGCTTCTGAGTGATGGCTTCGGTGAGCTTGTCGTAGTCGCTGGCATACTGGGCAGCCTCATCCTCGGCACGGGCCTTTTCCAGATTGGCACGCACCTTCTGGTTGGTCTCCTCGATGCTCCGGATGGAGGCTTCCAGTTCGGCGGTGGATTCGTCCTGCAGATTCTCGGCAGAGGTCTGGGCGATTTTTACGTCGGCCTGCATCGTGGTCAGCCGCTGCTTTTCCGTGCTCAACTGAAATTCAAGGTCTGCAACCACTTTTTTCTGCCGTTCAAGCAAATCTGTGAGCTGAACTAATTGATTGCGCTTGCGCTGGTTCTCGCCGTTGCGGGCGAGGATCTCCTGCTGCTGGTGGATGAGGTCGGAGGCGCTGACAGGTTCCTCCGGGGCTTCCGGGTAGTAGATCAGCTCCTCGGCAAAGTGCTTTTTCTGCTGGGCCAGCTGGCCGGTGAAGGTGCGCTTGTCATACAGGGACTTGATCTCCAGATCCCGGACGTGCAGCTCGGTGCCGATGCCGATGATGCGCAGCAGGATGTCCGCTTTCTCCTTGTCGGATGCTTCCATGAAGCGGGGCAGATCAAGGGCCAGCGGCTCGATAAAGGCATTGAGCAGCTGCTGGCCGCTGCGCCGCCCGGTGGGGTCGGTAACGGTCAGGGTGCTGTTTTTGCCCTTGCGCTCCACGATCACGCCGTTGGAAAGGGTGACCTTGAGATGGGCGGGAGCCACGGCCCCGTCCCGCTGTGCGGCATTGGGGCGGAAGCGGTCGCCGCCCAGGGCCCAGGCAAGGGCATCCAGCACACTGGTCTTGCCCTGATTGTTATTGCCGCCCACGAGGGTGAGCCCAGTGGGGGCAGGGGTGAGCGCAACTGCTTTGATGCGCTTGACGTTTTCGGCCTCAAGGGCCGTGATGGTTACAGACATCTGGATACCTCCCCTTGGATCTGTCCGAGTGTGTGAATGAGCATATTGGTCAGCTGTTCCCGCTGTTCAGGCGGAAGCCTGCGGAGGGACGGGACCACCATTTTGCCGATGTTCTGGAGAGAACGGTCGGCCAGCAGCACGTTGTCATAGGAGCTGTGGGCATCTTGTTCGCTGCCGGAAGAGGCCTGTTCCAGCTGTGCCCGCAGGTCGGCGGTCATCTCGGCGGCCATTTCCCTGGCCTGACGCTCCACCTCTTCCTTGTCCACCACCGCAGTGATGGGCTGTTTCTTGAGCGCGTCGTTCTCGGCCTTGAGCTTGTCGCCCCGGAGCTTGGCCGCTTCGGCCATCTGCCGGGAACCAACCAACTGGTTCTCTGCGTCCTTGGCCCGGGCTTCGGCCCTGTCGCGCTCGGCTTCGGCCTTCTGGCGCTGGAGGTTGGCCGCAATGCGGCTTTCGTACATTTCGTTATAGCTCCGTTCTGCCTTTTCTTTCTCGGCTTTCAGCCGGGCATTTTCCTTGTCCAGCCCCTGCACATCCGCAAGGGCGGCATCCAAGTCGTTTTTGGCAGTCTGGGCTTCATCCTGTGCCTTGCTTACCATATTCCACGCCTCTTCCTCCCGGGCTTCGGCGGCAGCGGCACGGTCCTTCTCGGCCTTGATCTGGGCAAGGGCTTCCTGATACTGCTTGTTGGTGGTGATGTCGCCACTCTTGACCTTCTCCACCAGCTCCGGCGGGGCACTGGGCTTTGCCACGGCGTACAGCAGGGTGGGCGGCAGGGCTTCCAGAATAGCCTGCTGGCGGGGGCTGCTGCCGTCCATCAGGGCAGAGACTTGCAGCAGGTTGTAGGCGGTTGACTTTGTGATGCCGATAGAGCAGCACCATGCCCGAAAAGAATCATCCCCGCGATTGCCATGCTTTGAGTTGTCCAACAATTGGACAACTCCGCACAGCGCATCATGGGCGGCGGCAATGGCATTGCCCATGTGGACAAGGCCGCGCTCGGCCATCTGTTTGCCGTGGCGGTATTCGTCCTCGGCAAAGTGCAGGTCCTCCACGGTCTGGTCAGTCAGGCCGGAATAATCAAACGCCGGGCGCATTGCATCCGGCACGGTAGTTAGGGGCTTGTCCTGCATGGCACCAGCTGTTGATACAGAAGAACCGCCCGCCGATGCGGCAGGGGCCGATTCGCAGTTCTGCAGGGATGTCGCGGGGGTCGATGCGCTTGCATCCGCCCCGCTCTCCGAGATGGTCGGCGTTGCCGCTGTGGCAGTCGGAACAGCATTCTCTGCCGTAGTCACAGCAGCATCCGCATTCTGGGCAGGTGCACATGAGAGAATCTCCTTTGCTTTTTTGATGTCGGCAAGAATCTTTTCCATTTCCTGCTGCGGTGTCATGTCCTTGCGGCTTCCATCCAGATTGAAAAACTGACCAAACAGCTCTCTTTTTGCGGCAACACCTTTCAGATTCTGAGTGCATGTGATTGTCAGGCAATAGCGCCCGTCAGACCCATAGTCCGATGCACGAATATCTTTGGAGAATGAGCCGAAAATCTCTCTGTCTGGATAAGTGTCTTTGATCCATGCAGAGACCTGAGACAGAAAGTCGAAGTCCAGACTATGCACTCGACAGGTGCATTTATCCTTGATAGAGCCAGCAAACTCTGACGCATAAGTGAGGGTCTTGCTCATCCGGCACTCGTAGCCCCGAGTCTCCCGGCTGACAGTTCTAGCACTTTCATCCCATTGAAAGTCTCCGTATGGCATGGCATAGGGGCATCCCCAGCACTCATGGCCGGGTGTGTAACCAGATAGGCGGTTTCCAGTGGTACTGGCATCGGTGGATTTCTTCACTCGCCGTCCGCATTTGCAGATATAGGTGGTCAAACTCTCACCTCCGTGCCCTTCAGGCGGTCCAGCATCTCGGTCTGTACATCCTTGTTCATGGGCTGGATGTTGTTGCCCTTCCAGCCGTAGCAGAGGATGGGCCCGTAAAGCTGGCGGCCTCGGTACTTCCGGTTGAGCAGGCTGGCAGGCTGGATGGGGCCATCGTACCGGCCCACGAACAGCACCGCCGGGGTGCGAGGCAGCACGATCATCTCGCAGGGAGTTCCCAGCCGGTTCTCAATGGCCCACAGGCTGTCGGGCAGGGATGCGATCACAGGTGCCTTGCCCGGCTCTGCTAAAATACCTTTCATTTGTAAAATCCTTCCTGATATGATATCATCAAAGGTGATGGGGCTTGTGAATTCCATCACCCTTTGGGCTCGTCCGTGTTACCAGCACGGGCGGGCTCATTTTTTGTTGATGTCCTCGGCATCCTCTTCTGCGTTTCCGAGTACAAAGCTTTCGATAAGCGGTAACCAGTCCGGCGTTAACTCGGAGATGTACCTTTTGGCATAATAGTAATAGATTGCATTGCTGACCCGCAGAGAGCCGGTGGCCCGCTGGTCCTTGACCATATGATTTGCCTGATTGCGGCTCAGGCCCATGCCCATCAGGAGCTTCTTCAGACGTTTCGTTTTCATGCGCCCCTCCGGTTCTGCCGGTAGTCCGGCTCTTCGGTGCGGGCGTGGGTGCGGTCAACGCGGCCATAGCGGCGGTTCTTCCGGGTCATTTCCAAGTAGCGTCCATAGCCGAAGCAGGTAATTGCCAGTGCGGCCATGAGAACGGTGGCCAGCACACGGATGTTCCAGGAGTTGGGCAGGATAGTATTGAAGCCGTCGCCCACACTGGCGGAACCAATCAGCAGGACAATGCCTGCGGCGTATAGCAGGTTGATTTTCAGCTTCATGCGGGTTCCACCTCCTGCCAGCAACTCGGTGCCGGGCGGCATTTGTCCTCAAAGCTGAAAGCAATGACCTGATGCCACTCGCCGTTATCGAATACCTGAACCGGCGTGTCCCGGTATTCAGGGACTTCCATGCCAGTCATCAGGAGCCCGGACGGGCGAACCTTCCCCCAACGGAACCATAGGTCTACCAGTGAGGGAGCAATGTACGCGCATCCAGTGGGCGCTGCGGCCCGCTCGGATGCAAGGGTGTAAGGTTTCATGCGGTCTTTTCCTCCTTTGCAATTGCCGGGAAGAAATACGCCCCGATCTGCTCCTGCGGAATGTGTAGCACCTTGCAGATTTTAACGATCTCGCAGGCCTTCCAGCGCCCCTTGTCCTCCGGGGCATTGAGGCGGCCCTTGAGGGTGTCCAGTGGGATGTCGGACAGCTCGCTGAGCTCTTTTTGCAGCAGCCCCTGATCTTCGTACAGGCGGCGGAGCTTCAGAAACGGTTTCTTTGCCATAGGTCAAACCTCCTTGTTGTCAGATGCTGCGCTGGAGCAGATAATCAATGGAGCAGTCGAACATTTCTGCCATTTTTTCCAGCTTGGATTGGGGGATGTTGCCGTGAACCATCCAGTTGTAAACGGTCTTGCGGGTGACACCCAACGCCTTTGCAAACTCCTCAATAGTCAGTTTGCGACGGCTTCGTTCTGCGTTGATGTTCGGATAGAGCAATTCAAAGAACTCCTTTCGTGTAACTTGTTACTCGCTTTGAGTAACTGCAATTATGATATACCCGAAACGAGTAAATGTAAAGTAAAATAATACCCAAATTGAACAGTAATTTTTTGTGAATACTGCCCAATTCGGGTATTTTGGTTGACTATTTACTCAAAACGTGTAATATAATATACATAGGGAAGAAGGAGGTAACGATTATGAACCGAATCCCTGAACTCCGAAAAGAACGCGGCATCAGCATGAAGCAGGCAGCAGAACAGCTCGGGATGCCTTACACGACGTATGTCAACTACGAGAAAGGTGTCCGGCAACCGAATTCCGAGACATTGATCGATCTGGCCAATTTTTATAATACGTCCATTGACTATATGCTAGGGAAGAGCAACAATCGCATTGATGAACATACCTTGGATGTGGTGAATGAAATTGACCAGGACATTCTGGAAAAGGCAGGAAACGTCAAAGAAGCACTACGGCTGCAGGCCAAAAGGGATGCAGAGACGATTCCTCCCGGCTTCCAGCCCATGCCGGAGATGGACATGGTCCCATTGGTGGGCCGGATCGCCTGCGGTACGCCGATCACAGCGGAGCAGAACGTGGAGCGCATAGTCTGTGTGCCGTCCAAGTGGCGTTCCACCTTTACACTGACCTGCAAGGGCGACAGCATGGAGCCCCGGATACACGATGGTGATCTGGTGGCCATCCGGAAGCAGCCGGAGGTGGAAAACGGCGAGATCGCTGCTGTGCGCATCGGAGAAGAGGCAACCCTGAAACATGTCTATCTGCACGAGAACTTCATTGAACTGAGGCCGGAGAATCCGGCTTTCAACAGCATCATCCTCAGCCGGGAGGATATGAACACCGTTGTCATTGAAGGCAAGGCCGTGGGGCTCTGCCGGGATATATAAAAAACAGGAGGAAGAATCATGGCAAAGTCACCTTATGCCCGGAAGGAATGGCTCCGCAAACATAGCACAAGCAAAGAGATGCGGTGGCTGAACAATGGCATTGATGCGGCAGTCAAAGGCGTAGGTTCTGGCCGAAAGTCGATACAGGCTCCCGGAAGTACACAGGAAGACTGGAGTAGAACCGCATTATCCAAAGGTCAGCTGCGCGCTGCGATCATAATCGGTGCGATCCTGCCGCTTTTTGGTATTGCAGGATTGGAAGGCCAAGAGCCTGGTGGAGCGTTTTTTCTGGCCGAGTTTCTTCTGTTTATGTTGCCGTTCTTTCTGGCTGTTCTGGTTTTTATGCTGTTTAATAAGTCCACACGCTCCGGAGAGAGCGGTGAATCTAAGGCGGAGTCCTCAGATTCAAAATTGTACGATGGTCCAGATCTTACAGATGAAGCGCAATACACCCCGAAGCCGGAATGGATGGGAGAAATGGTTCCCATCAACTCCCGTTCAGATGCCAGAATGCTGGCCCCTCAATTTTTGAAGCAGGCGCAGGAAAGCGCAAAAATCCTTCAGACAACTACGGAACCAGCTGTATTTTTTGAACGATACGATTTTTGTGTTGGACGTTTGCAACAACTGGAAGAGTGTAAAAAGTACGGCGTGCCAGTGGGGACGACCGCAGACTTTGCAAAGTATCGGAGCCTTTCGTTCCGGGATGGAGCTGTAAGCGAGATTATCCATCGCGTTGCAGATAAGTACAGCGTAAAGATCGAGAGCTTGAAAACGGGAAAAGCCAAGAAGAACTGGGCAGAAAAGTATAGTAAGGCATTTGAGCCATATCTGCCGTACATGAGCAATGCTCAGCGGACTGAGTTTGTCGAGGTGAGCGAGGAACTTTCTTCACTGGCCGAGAAAGATAACATGGAATCCGAATAAAGCAAAAACTCCCCCGGTGCTGGAACACCGAAGGAGTTAAAAGAAGCGGCTCACCCAGAAGAGGGTATCGCACACTCGACACTGCGATTATACCTCTTTTGGGCGGGCTTGTCAAAGTGTACCCATGGAGGTGTATTTTTTATGGGACGAAGAACCAATACCGCCCAGTGGCTGCCGAACCAGAAACGCTGGCAGATCAAGGTGCAGAAGGACGGCCAGCGCAGGACGTTCACCAGTGCAAAGCCCGGCCGCACCGGTCAGCGGGAAGCCAACCGGAAGGCAGACGCATGGCTGGATGACGGAATCTGCAATACCACAAAGCGCTGCTCTGAGGTGTGGGCTGAGTATCTAATCTCTGTCAAGGCTACGGCAGGCACCAGCTACATTGAACAGGTAGAAAAGAATGGGCGAAATTACATCCTGCCAGTGATCGGTACCCGGCAGATTGGCGACCTGAGCACAGGAATGCTGCAGGACGTACTTAACCGAGCGTATAAAGAGGGCTGTCTGAATCCGAACAGCAAGCGCCAGAGCCGGGGCAATCTTTCCCGTAAGACGCTGCAGGGCATCCGTGGCGTGGAGGTATCCTTTGTCAAGTGGGCACGCCAGCATAAGTACACGACCCTGCGGCCAGAGGATGAAAACCTGACCGTTCCGAAGGGCGCTCGCCAGAAGGGGCGGAAGATCCTGCAGCCGGACAGCCTGCGTGTGCTGCTCTCCACCGATACCCGTGTGGTGCGCGGAAAAGTGGAGCCGGATGAGAACGTGCACGCCTACCGTCTGGCCGTTATGACCGGCCTGCGCCCCGGAGAACTGCTGGGCCTGCGTGTAGGCGATCTGGACGGAGACCGGCTCCACATCGGCCGGGCCATCAACCGCCAGAACGAGGAAACCAGCGGCAAAAATGAGAATGCCATCCGGACGGTGGTACTGCACCCTCTGGCCGTGAACGAGATCTACGCCCAGCTCCGGCAGCGCACGATGGAAGAGGAACGACCGCTGACGAATGACGATCCGCTGTTTCTGTTGTCCAACCAGCAGAGCCTGTATAACTACTGGAAGTTCTATCAGCGCTGCAACGGCATTGACCCACCCATCAGCCTGTACGAACTGCGGCACACCTTTGTCAGCATGGTTGCGGATGCGGTATCACCCGCTCAGCTGCGCCGCATGGTCGGCCACAGCCGCAGCATGGATACCTTCGGCTGGTACGCACATGATGTCACGGGTCGTGATGTTGCCACTGCTCAGACCATCTCCGGAGTGCTAGCCGAGTACGCCCCGGACACCGAGGAATAACCCACTTTGCAACCCACTTTTAACGTTGCGTCCGGGCCGAAAAGGTTTCGTGTTCCATTTTGGGTGTCCGAAAATCCGCATGATTCCTAACTTTTTGGAATCAAAAGGTTTGGGTGGAACAAAGCCGTGGTTGTTCGAATCCACCCGCGCCCATAAAAAGACCGTCAGCGTAGAGATACGCTGGCGGTTTTCTGTTTGCAGAAGGTTTGGATTTTCATGCGGGTGGATTCGAACAGCATCGACCCGCCGAATAGTCCGGCGGGGAAAAAAGCCCCTGTGCAACAGCGACGACCGCTGCCAGCGGCAGAAACAGGGAGGAGCTGTTGGGGCTGCGGCCAGCAGGATGCGCGTGCCGCCCAAGGCACGATGCAGCCGCTGGGAGCCGCGACACGGGCTCCTTATACAGCGCGGCTCGTGACATCTGCCCGCACACATATTGCATCTGTCCCTGACCTGTGATACCATACAGGTAACTGAAACAACACAGACGGAGGACTTTTTCTATGATCTACGATACCCTGAACAACCTGCCCAACTATCTGGGCGTAAGCGACAATCTGGACACCGTGATCGAGTACATCATGGCGCGGGATATCACCACCCTTCCTGCCGGGCGCACCCGCATTGATGGAGACAAGGCGGTGGTCACCGTGAGCACTGTCACGCCCCAGACCTCCGACAAGGCGCTGTTCCAGCGGCACGACAATCACATCACGCTGGAGACTGACTTAGACGGCAGCGAGCTGTTTGAGGTAAGCCTTGCGGAGCTGACGCCCACCAAGCCCACCGATGAAGCTGCCGACACCACCGTAGGCACTGCCGGTACCAGCATTGCCGGGATGCTGTGCGAGGGACGCTTTGCCCTGTATCTGGCGGGGGAACCGTATAAATCCGGTCTGAAGGCGCAGGGCTGCGGCAAGCTGAAAAAAGCCGTGTTCAGCATTGAGCTGGACCCGGACGAGGAAGAAACGGAAGAATAACTGAAAGGAGACTTTCTGTATGGGATTTTTTGCTGTACTGGCTGCAAGTCTGTTTGCCGTATTTATTTTTACTGTATTCGGCGGCTATTCGCTGCTGCTCTGGTGTCAGCAGTCCCTGTGGATGGTCGTTCCTCCCGCGCTGGTGCTGGCTGTTCTGGTCTGGACATTTTTGAAAATGGACGATAAGATCACCGCCCTGCAAAAGCGGGTGGATGAACTGGAAGCTGCACAAAAAAACACGAAGAAGCTTGAAAAATAATACAGCGCCGCCCTTCGCAGAAAAAACCTTCTGCAAAGGACGGCGCTGCTTTTTGTAAACGCTTTCACGTTGGTCTGCCGGTGGCTACAGATTCAGCAGGACATTCACCCGGAAGAGGTGTTCCTCGGTCTCCAGATGCAGATTGCCGTTATATTTGTGCACTACCGTCTCGGCAGATACCAGCCCGATGCCGGTGCCCTCGTGCTTGGTGGAGCGCAGGATACCCTGCTGCTTTTTCAGCATGCCGTCGTAACGGTTCTCCACCACAAGCCCCAGCATGGCGGGACTGAGCATCTGCGCCATCACCTGAACCCGGCGCTGCTCCGGCGGCAGCTTCTGACTGGCGTGCAGGGCGTTTTCCAGCAGATTGCCCAGAATGGTGCACAGGTCGGCCTCCGGCATGGGAAGCTGCCGAGGCAGTGCCAGCTTCCACTCCACAGGAACGCTCTGCTGCCCGGCTGCATGGTCGTAATATCCGGCCAGTGCATCCACGGCGGCATTGGCGCACAGGCTGGGACGGTGCTCGCTGAGCTCGCTTTCGTACTGGCGCAGATAGCTTTTCAGCTCCTCCAGCTGCCCGGTCTCAGTCAGTCCGGCAATCACATGCAGATGCTGCCGGAAGTCGTGCCGCAGACGACGTGTGTTGTCCAGATAGGTCTGTAACTCCATGTACCGGCGGGATTCCATGGCCAGCAGCTGGTTTTCCCGGTCCAGCTGGGCATTGCGGGTAAACTCCCGGGCAACGCGGTACATCTCGTACAGCAGCAGAAAGATGCCGAACAGCGAGATGGATACCGCCAGCACCGAGATGATCTTCAGCCGCCCGACCAGCACCACGGCAGGGTTCAGCGGCATACAGTATACCAGAAAAACGGCATAGAGGGCGGGCAGCGGCCACGCAGACTGCCAGAAGGCTTCACCACTGTACTCCCGCAGCAGCCACCGGCTCCACTGCACGGCGGTGAACCAGAACAGCACGGTGAGTACTGCTGCCAAGCCCAGCCGCAGCAGCGCCGTGGAGGCAAGGCAGACCGTCTGTGGGTTGGAGATCTCGGCCTGGGCGTTGAGCACCGTCGACAGCAGGGAACACACCGCCATCATCACGGCAGAGATGGAAAACAGAAACGCGGTCTGGCTTACGGTCACTTCCGGCGTTACCCGCCAGCGCAGCAGCCAGAAGGAGACCAGCACGATGGCGGGCAGGAGAGAATTGCTGCTCAGCCCGAACACGGAGCAAAGTGCGGCGCAGCCGATGCACAGCAGGGTAATGCATCCGGCAGCGATGCAGGCGGTGCGCCTGGGGGTGCGCAGCTTTTCCCATAGGGATGCCAGACACAGAAACGCGCTGGGATACAGCAGCGCAAAATCCAGAAAATAACGGCCGAACAGGGCAAGATCCATGGCGGCTGCTCCTTTCCTCAATGCAGCTCCTGCCGCATGTGACGGAACTGGTATTGTGTAAAGCGGGCAAGCAGGGTGCATTTATCCTTTTGCCGTACCGGCAGGCAGGTGCCGTCCAGGATCTCGATGCAGTCCTCCCCGAACCGCAGCACCTTGTCCATGTTGATGATAACGCCCCGGTTGCAGCTCATAAAGTTTTCCCGTGCGGTAAGCTTTTCTTCGATCTGCGCAAAGCTGCACATGGCACGGTACTCGCCATCCTCGGTGGTGATAAGGACGTAGTGGTTCCGGGCAATGGCATACAGCACCTTGCGCAGCGGCAACTGAATGCTTTGGCGGGCAATGCGGATCTCCAGTTCCGGCTCCTGACAACGCAGCGCCCGCCGCAGCTCAGCGGCAAGATGCTCGAATTTTTCCTCCTGATAAGGTTTGAGCAGGTAATCGAAGGGGTGCACCGGAAAGGCATCCCATACATATTCCGGGGAGGAGGTCACGAATACGATCAGCACCTCCGGGTCGGCCTGCCGCAGTCGGCGGGCGGTCTCGATGCCGTTGGTGCCTGCCATGCAGATATCCAGAAACACCACGGCGTATAAGCCGGGCTCTGCTGCGGCACGGAGAAAATCATCCCCGCAGGCAAACCATGTGCACTCGGCTTCGGGCAGCTGCTGTTGCAGCAACTCCTCCAGCCGCTGGGCGTCCGGGGTCTGATCCTCTACGATGGCGATTGGCAGTGCCATCCCTACACCCTCTTTCTCCATTCATTGTTCCTTTATTATAGCATACTGCGGCGGGAAGGGCATCTGCTTTTTTGCACAAAACGCCCCATTTTGCGCGCCGAGCGCCGCCCTGCGCACCCGCAGCGGGCGACTGTCAAAAAGTTTTGGTTGACAGACGGGGCGAATCATGTTATTCTTTTGTTGATTTTGAGAGACGCCGCCTTGCAGAGTCTTTTCAAAGCAATTTACTCGGGACCGCCCAAACGGGGCTAAGGCCATACGGACAGCCGGGTCCACTGCCGACCGGCGGCGCAAGCTGCCATTATTGATTGAGTTTGAAGCTCAAATTTTATAAGTTGGTTCCTTTACAACCATGAAATTGCGCAGCCTATGCGCAGACTTGTGAAACGGTCAATAAGAGTAGTAAAAGTGTAGTTGCTATATAGACTCTCATCACCCCGTCTTTTTGGATCGCGAATAACGCGCAGCACCGGCACTTACGGCTGGGTGCTTTATCAGCGCGGAAAAAGCTTTTCCAAGCGCAGGTCTGCATATTTGTGCAGTGCCTGCGCTTTTTTGTTGTGCAAAAAGAAGAACAGGGACGGAGGAAAAGATGAACGAGAACAAAGCGCGTTCCCGGCTGGATCAGCGCCGTGCGCCCATTTACGAGGCGCTGGAGCGGTTCCGGCAGATGCGGGTGGTGCCTTTTGACGTGCCCGGCCACAAGCGAGGCCGCGGCAACCCGGAGCTGACCGCTTTTCTGGGTCAGCAGTGCGTGGGCGTGGACGTGAACAGTATGAAGCCGCTGGATAACCTTTGCCACCCGGTGTCGGTCATCCGGGAAGCTGAGGAGCTTGCCGCCGATGCCTTTGGCGCAGCACACGCCTTTTTAATGGTAGGCGGCACCACCAGCAGCGTGCAGAGCATGGTGCTTACCGCCTGCAAGCGGGGCGATGAGATCATTCTGCCCCGCAACGTGCACCGCAGCGTGCTGAACGCGCTGGTGCTGTGCGGCGCTGTGCCGGTGTATGTGAACCCGGAGGTGGATAAGCGCCTGGGCATCTCGCTGGGCATGAAGCGGGAGCAGGTGGCCAAGGCCATCAAGGAGCACCCCAACGCTGTGGCTGTGCTGGTGAATAACCCCACCTACTACGGCATCTGCTCTGACCTGCGTGCCATCGTAAAAATGGCGCACGACGCCGGCATGCTCTGCCTTGCGGATGAAGCTCACGGCACCCATTTCTACTTTGGCGGCGGCCTGCCGGTGTCCGCCATGGCAGCTGGAGCCGACATGGCCTCGGTGTCCATGCATAAAAGCGGCGGCAGCCTGACCCAGTCCAGCCTGCTGCTCATTGGCCCCAACGTGCACCAGGGCTATGTGCGGCAGATCATCAACCTGACCCAGACCACCTCCGGCAGCTACCTGCTGATGTCCAGTCTGGATATCTCCCGCCGCAATCTGGCGCTGCGGGGACGGCAGGTGTTCCATCAGGTGGCAGACATTGCCGAGTACGCCCGCGAGGAGATCAACGCCGTAGGCGGCTACTACGCCTTTGGCAAGGAGCTGTGCAACGGCGATTCTGTTTTTGACTTTGACACCACCAAGCTCAGCGTCCATACGCTGGATATTGGTCTTGCCGGCATCGAGGTCTACGACATCCTGCGGGACGAGTATGACATTCAGATCGAGTTCGGCGACATCGGCAACATCCTTGCCTACCTGTCCATCGGCGACCGTCCGCAGGAGGTGGAGCGCTTGGTCAGTGCGCTGGCTGAGATCAAGCGCCGCTACCGCACCGATGGCTCGGGTCTGCTGAGTCAGGAATACATCGACCCTGTGGTGGCTGCCAGCCCGCAGGAGGCCTTCTATGCCCCCAAAAAGAGCCTGCCCCTGCGGGAGACCGAGGGCATGGTCTGCAGCGAGTTCGTCATGTGCTACCCGCCGGGCATCCCCATTCTGGCCCCCGGCGAGCGCATCACCAAGGAGATCCTGAACTATATCGAGTACGCCAAGGCCAAGGGCTGCAGCATGACCGGCCCCGAGGACCCTGATATTTTGCACCTGAACGTTCTGGCATAAGGAGGGAAAACAGATGGAGTTTTGGTTTTCGGAATTTCACACCCCCGATGTGAAGCACAGCATCCGGGTGAACAAGCAGCTCTACTCCAAGCAGAGCGATTACCAGCGCATTGATATTTTTGAAACGCCCGAGTTTGGCCGGGTGCTCACACTGGACGGCAATGTGATGCTGACCGAGCGGGACGAGTTCATCTACGACGAGATGATCGTCCACGTGCCCATGGCCGTGCACCGGGAGGCAAAAGATATCCTTGTCATCGGCGCGGGCGACGGCGGCGTGGTGCGGGAGCTGACCCGCTACGACCGGGTGGAGCGCATCGACCTGGTGGAGATGGACCCTCAGGTGGTGGAGGCCTGCCGCGCCTACCTGCCCGGCAAAGGGGGCATTGTTGTAGGTTACATCCAATTCAACCCGTCTGCCGTTATTCATAGCTTGCCTCGTACTTCCACGGTGGCAGCAGTCCGTCGCGCTCCTCCTCCAAAACCGGGGTGGCAAGCACCACCCCGGCCTCAAAAAGGAAAGTGTCGATCTGCTGCGGGTTGGCCGCCATCAGAATGTCCGCATGGTATTCACTGCCGTACACCTGCTTTGCAATCACATCCCAAGTGTCACCGCTCTTTGTTGTGTATGCCATATCGTTTCTCCTGTCAGTAGGCCGTCCGCGCCTTTCGGCGCATCATTTGTTCGTACCAAAGTTCAAATCGCTGCTGTGCGTCGTCCAAAACGCTTTCCAGTACAGCCCTGTCAGCGTTTCCCTGCACGACGATCTGCGGCGCAAATACAACCTGCCCGCCGCCGTCCGGGGTTCCGCTGCCGCCCTGTTCCGGCTGCGGCTTGCCGGTGTCGATCTCTTGCAGCTCCACAGCGTTGTTGCCCTGCGTCGCCTCAATCGTCGCCAGCTCTACCGCACCGCCGCCGTCGGCATACGGTACACCTGCCGCCACGGCGGCCTGCTCTCCGCTTACCCCCAGCATACGGCCCGCCTGCGTCCAAGTGTTGATGTTGTCGCTGCGTACTCCGCGCTGGAAGCTGATTACCGCCTCGGTTCCGGCTTCACCGGCGATAGAAACACCGTCCGTAAAGCCGCCCCTTGCCAGCATGGGCAGGGTGGGTATATTGACGGAAAAGCTCTTGCCGCCAAGTATGGGCACCCATTTCGGGATAGTCAGACCCAAACCGTTAATGCCGGAAATCGCCTTGTTGATGATCGCAATAACGGCGTTCAGCGGCGCTTTGCACAGCGCCACCAGTCCGTCGAAAGCAGAACCGAAAATCTGCTTGATTCCCTCCCACGCTTGGCTCCAACTGCCGGAGAACACCCCGGTAATAAAAGTAATCAAGCCTTGGAAGATACCCTGAATCGCGCTCATAACCGCACTGATTCCCGCGCTGAACGATTCAAACCCGGCCAGCAGTGCGGGCACAACCACGCTGCCAATGGTCATAATCACGGTAATAATGCCCTGTATGATCGGCATTGCCGCTTGAATGGCGCTGCCAATGATCTGCATACCCGTCATAACCGCACTGCCAAGGTTTGTAATTATGCTGGCTATCGTCGGCGCTGCCGCCGTAAAGGTCTGCAAAATAATGGGCAGCACTGTACCCGTGATAAAGGCAAATACATCCTGTATGATCGGCTTGACCGTGCCCGTCGCAAAGGTCACGATTTGCCCAACCACACCCACGATGGATTGCAGGATAGTCACCACGCCGCCAAAGGCTGCGCCTGCGTTTTCACCAAACAGGTTTGTGATCGTGTTCTGCAAGGGGGCCAGCGCAGCGGCTACGCCGCCCTCGCTGAAAAGCCCTGTCACAAAGTCGGCCACGCCTTGCAGTTTGCCGGTGAACACATCAAATACCTGCCCGCCGGTTTCACCAAACACATTCACGACTATGCCGCGTATGTCCTCCAAGTGGTCGCCCAAAATGCTTACCACGGCAATAATGCCGCTGATCGCAGCAATTACCGGGGCTGCCCCGGCAAACAGGCTGCCAAAGGTGATGACCCCCTCCATATACAGCTGGGCCAGCAGCACACTGGCGGCGCAGTTGGGCACGAGGCCGACCAGCGCGGTCAGCATCGGCTGGAAGATGCCCATGCCGCCTAAGATACCGGTGATGGCGTCCTCGCCCACGGACTCAAAAATAAGCCCGATCAGGAAGCTGAAGAGCAGAAAGAACACGAAAATTTCCA